>Ga0208899_1001592_pt1 | contig 15941 bp, 20 predicted proteins | sample VirMetDEL_Nov_24_FD_184518 | JGI IMG/M metagenome (GOLD analysis project Ga0208899, IMG submission 184518) | Aqueous microbial communities from the Delaware River and Bay under freshwater to marine salinity gradient to study organic matter... | ecosystem: Environmental > Aquatic > Marine >... | reverse complement strand
CAAGGTACGCAAAAGCGGTATTGCTGACGTGGTACGTATGGCTACGCTGACGATGCATCCAGACGACATAGTCTGCGCTGGTAGCAAAGCTGCTGGCTGTATGGCTGACTGCCTCAAAGAGTCTGGTCTTGGCGGTGTGTACCCGTCGATCAACAAGGCACGACAGGCCCGCACTGACTACTGGCACAACTCCAAGATCACGTTTCTGGATCAGCTGTGCCGCGAGCTAGAAAACTTCTCAAGGCTATGTGCAAAGCAACGTGTGCAGGGTGTTGTACGTCTCAACGTCATGAGCGATATCAGCTGGGAGGACTACGACGTACCGCAGTCGTTCCCTGAGTTGCAGTTCTATGACTACACAAAGAAGGCTAGACGTTTTCACGGACAGCGACAGCCGGACAACTACCGACTGATGTTCAGTTACAGCGGAGCAAAGCACTATCAATCTCAGGTGCAGAGCTTCCTCAAATCCTACAGCGACGCACCAATGGCAGTCGTGTTCAGGAATAAGAATTTCCCATCGACGTTTATGGGAAGACCCGTGATCAACGGCGACGACTCAGACTGGGTCAACGTCAACCATCGCGGAGTAGTAGTGGGGCTGGTTGCCAAAGGGCCAGCGAAGACCAACACCAACGGCTTTGTCGTTGACAACGATGTAATACCAACCATCAACTTTTAAACTTGTATCCAGTAATGAAGGAGAAGTACCATGACACATTTTCAAATCCAACGTAATCCAGCACCATCACCTCTCAACTTTCGTGGACGCGGTAGTCGATGGCGTGACCTATTCGAGTCTATGAAGGCAGGTGAGTGGTTCTCTTTACCGGAGGACGACAAGACCAAGACAGGTGCGGCGGCTCACACGTACCTCAAAGGTCGGTACAGTCTTTACAAGATCGAAGACGGTACGTATTGTTTTGTTAAAATACGGTAACATGTTACCAGAGGAGAATGATTATGCATTTCACAGAAAAACGAGTAGCAGAATATTTCGTTGACACAGTACTGCAAGATCCAGACAAGAGCATCAGCGTGTATGGCGAAGGCGAGGAAGCTGACGTCGAACAATCACGCGAACACTTCACAGTGCTTGACAACATGGGACAGTGTGACTTTGACGACGTAGGTGTGTACAGCGAAGAGAAAGGCAACTACATTGCGTGGTTCCAATTCGTGTACGGCAACGTCACCAACGTCAGCCACCCAATGGAAGTAATATGCGACTATTCAATGGGCGAATATGCTGATAGTATTTACAACCAAGTAGAGGAGATGACATCATGAGAGCCGATTTACTAACAACACGCGAAGACCTTGTAGCCTTTCGACGTAGCATCAACAGCATGCGACAACAAATCGAATACGACAGGGACTATCACTCAAAGTCTGAGTTGTTTCACGCGCTCGACTCATACCTGAACGACGTGGTTGAACACCTCGACGAGATGGACAGTAAGCTCGCGGAACAAGTCTATGCATACGACGTAACTGTAACTGTTACAAAGCGTGTGTATGTACTGTCAGCAGACGAGTGCGATGCAGAGCAAGCTGCGATGGACTACGCTGTGAGTGAGCTAGACTGTCCGATAGACTGGACTGAGGATGACGTGTCTGTTGAACGTCAAGAAGATGAAGAGACCACTACGGTCTATGATGTGGAGGTGTAAGATGGCTATTCATACATGGTACAACGTACAGAAATGGGACGAGCGTCAATGTGACTGGGTTGAAAGGAGTGCTGACGGGTCTGACTGGTACAGCACACTAGACAACGCAAAGTATTTTTGTAACAGTTACAAAGCAGACGGCGAACGTGTCCGTGTTATCAGAGAGGAGGTGGTATATGATCCACGGTAGAGAAAGCTGGGAAGTCTGGGCTGATGATTATCAAGACTACTGGGAGGTGAAGGGTAACTACGCTGAAGAGTTTGAACGTGATGACATCGAGGCTTACAAACAGGAGCGTGATGAGGAGGAAGCTAAATGAAATACGACATACTTGAAGTCAGGAAAGAGCTAGACACCTTGATAGATTGGACATGGTGGGAGCTAAAAATTATTAGCGATCATCTGATGGCCGAAAACAAACACTATGAAGAAGAAGATTTTTGCGCTTTCAAAGAAGACTTTTTTGAATTGTCAATAATGTTGGACAGTTTAGAGCGTATTGCAGGAAAGAAATATAACCCTGACGACTACTTTTCTTACGATGTACAAAGACCTTGGCACGTTCAGAAGTTTTATAAAGTCGAGGAACAGAAGGCAAGAGAGGCTGTACTTATGCATAACACACCTCAAGGCTTGACAGACGATTAAATCCATGATAAAATCTATCTGTAAAGTCAACAGTAATGTTAAATTTATTAAGGAAATATTGTAATGACTATCTGTAAAGATGACATCATCAACGAGCTTGTTGAGTATGAACTCGAACACTTGACTGTGACTGAGATGTTGAATATGGTAGGTACGTTCTTAGCCGTAGGTTACGGTGAACTCGAAGAGGAAGATCTTCGCAGACGTTACGCAGACTTAGGAGCCAGCCATGCCATTCACTGAAACACACCAACCATGTCAAGACTGCGGAAGCAGTGACGGTCTTGCATTCAACGACGATGGATCGAGCAAATGTTTTGTTTGCGACACGTTTACGCCAGCACCCAAGGACAGCGTACGAGAAAACGTACGTGAGCTAGGAGCTATCAACAACGCGACTAAACCATCGTTCAGTCAGACTGAGCACCGTCTCATCACTGCTGAGTACCGTACTATCACTGACCGCCTCATCACAGGGACGACAGCGAAGAAGTACTCAGCGCTGAAGCAGGGAGATGTTACGACGTTTGGTTACTACGACCCTGACGATCCGACCAAGCCTGTTGCCGCGAAGGTACGCAACCCTGACAAGCGGTTCAGTATCATTGGAGACTGGAAGAACGCAGGACTGTACGGGCAGCATCTGTTCCCTGAAGGGGGCAAGTACGTCACCATTGTTGAGGGCGAGTACGATGCGTTAGCGGCACACCAAATGACAGGATCAAAGTTTCCTGTTGTCAGTGTACGCAACGGTGCAACGTCAGCGGCGAAGGACTGCCGTCTCTTTTACGACTGGCTGAACAGCTTTGAGAACGTCGTCATCTGTTTCGATGCTGATGAACCGGGACAGAACGCGGCGAAGGAATGTGCTGATCTGTTCGGAAACAAGGCTAGGATTGTTAAGCACGTCAACGGTTACAAGGATGCGTGTGACTACCTGACTAACAACGACTCAGAGATGTACACCAAAGCGTGGTGGTCTGCTCAACCTTACACACCTGAAGGTATCGTGGGTGCTGGTGAGCTACGTGAGTTGATCAAGAAGCCACTAGCCAAGGCTAAGGTACAGTACCCGTTCGAGGGACTGAACAAGCACCTGTACGGCATACGTATGGCAGAGCTTGTGACTATCTGCGCTGGCTCTGGGCTGGGCAAGTCAACGCTACTGCGTGAGGTAGTCAGTTCCATCATGGCACAGTCTGATGATAACCTTGGTCTGATGTTCCTTGAGGAGACACCTGAACGTACCATGCGTGGACTCGTAGGTCTTGAACTGAACAAGCCTATCCACCTGCCAGACTGTGAGTATGACGACACTGATATCGACCTAGTCTACGATACGATGGACTATGAGAACCGTGTCTATCTCTGGGAACACTTTGGTAGTAACGAGATCGAGAATGTACTGGGCAGGATGCGGTACTTTGTGAAGGTGCTTGGTGTTAGATTCATCGTGCTGGATCACGTATCAATACTAGTGTCCGATCAAAGCAACGGGGATGAACGCCGCGCACTTGACATGATCATGACAAAACTGCGAACATTCGTACAGGAGATGAACATCTGTATGTTCCTTGTCAGCCACCTACGCAGGCCAGAAGGCAAGCAGCTGGAGGACGGTGCAGTGACTAGTCTGGGTATGTTACGAGGCTCTGCCTCGATTGCACAGTTGTCTGATGCGGTCATTGGTGCAGAGCGTAACAGTCAGGCTGATGATCCTATCGTTAAGAACACGACCGTGCTACGTGTGTTGAAGAACCGATACACTGGCAAGACAGGCAAGGCATGTGAGGTGTTCTACAATGAGGCGACAGGACGACTAACACAACGAGAAGAACGCGAGGAGAACGTGTTGTGAGATGTAAAGCGTGTGACGTAGAGCTTACAGACTACGAAGCGACAAGACGGTATGCAGTTAGCGAAGAGTTTGTAGACTTGTGCAACAGATGTTTTGCTGTTACTCTAGATGACGGTGATGTAATCGACCGTGCAGATTTACGCACACTCGCAGACGTAGAGGAGATGATCTACCATGAGCAAGATTGGGAGTTGGATATTAGAACAGGAACAGTTGATGGAGACTTACCAGAAGTTTAACCACAACCCTGAACAAAATGAATTGAACGAGGCGTACTATGAGTATCTGTTACTTGGATATCGAAACTACTTTGGATCACTCAACGATCTGGTGTGCAGTTACGAAGGTGAAGAACGATATACAAGTCCACACTACAGCCAGTACTTTGCAGAAGGTGTTGAATGATGCACACAAAATCATTGGACACAACCTCATTGGATTCGATGTGGGTATTCTTGATCGTGTTTGGAACGTATATATCTCTAGGGATACTGTTGTGGATACTCTCTACCTCTCCAGACTCTACAACCCCAGCCAAGACGGGGGACATTCACTGCGTAATTGGGGAACAATCCTTGGAGGAACAGGCAAGCTCGACTTCACAGACTACGACGGTGGACTGACTGACGAGATGATCGAGTACTGTATTGCTGACGTTGAACTTACTGAACAGGTTCACAAGTGGTTAGAGTTACAGCTAGACAAGGAAGGATTCTCTCAGCAGTCAATTAATCTGGAGCATCGAGTAGGCTGGCTTGTTACTGAGCAAGAACGCAACGGCTTCAAGCTCGACTGCGACAACGCAGAACAGTTGATGATGGACTTGATGTTTGAGATGAACAACATTGAAGCAAGCCTTCAAGACATCTTCCCACCTATCGTTGAAGAGCGCTGGTCAGAGAAGACGGGTAAGCAGCTGAAGGACAAAGTTACTGTGTTCAATCCCGGCTCACGTAAGCAGATAGCAGAGCGACTGCAAGGTCTTGGTGTCAAGTTCGACAAGAAGACTGAGAAGGGAAACATCATCGTTGATGAGAAGGTACTCGAAGGTATCGACAGACCAGAAGCCAAAGCTGTTGCACGTTACATGATGCTACAAAAACGTGTGGCTCAGATCGATTCATGGTTGAAATCTGTCAAGGATGATGGTAGAGTACACGGTAGAGTGATTACCAACGGAGCTGTTACAGGACGCATGACACACCAATCACCTAACATGGCTCAGGTTCCTGCAGTATCTGCACCGTTCGGTCCTGAGTGCAGACGATGCTGGACTGTTGAAGACGGTAACGTACTTGTTGGTATTGATGCCAGCGGTTTAGAGCTACGTATGTTGGCTCATTACATGGACGACGATGGCTACACAAATGAAATACTCAATGGCGATATTCATGCAGCTAATCAACGGGCTGCACAACTACCGACAAGGCCTCTTGCGAAAACATTCATATATGCGTTTCTGTATGGGGCCGGAGATGCTAAAATCGGAGCTATCGTTGGAGGAAATAGCGGCACTGGAAGAAGGCTTAAAGAGAGATTTCTACAAAACACGCCTGCTCTTGAAGAACTTAGAGGAAGAATTGACAGACAGGCTCAGTCGGGCGTACTTGATGGCCTCGATGGACGAAAACTCAGAGTCAGATCCCAACACGCCGCACTGAATACACTTTTGCAAGGAGCAGGGGCTTGTGTTATGAAACAGGCACTGATACACTTAGCAGATAAACTTCGCAACATCCCACACAAATTTGTAGCCAACGTACATGACGAGTGGCAGATAGAAACACCAGCGCATTACGCAGATACAGTCGGACGTATCGGTGTGCGCTCAATCAGAATCGCCGGAGAGACGCTTGGCCTACGGTGTCCATTAGACGGCGAGTATAGAGTAGGCAACAATTGGGCAGAAACACATTAAGGAGAAACTTATGTCTGCGAACAAACTACCACCCATCACTGTACGCGGTACCGTCTACTGGTGTGAGCGTAACAAGCTCAACAAGTACAGTAACAAGTATCAAGTACAGCTTGGTAACCTCAGCGAAAAAGCTGTTGAGGCCCTTGAAGATATGGGTATCGCACCTAGCAACAAAGGTGATGAGCGTAACTTCTTCATTACCATGAAGTCTAACAACCCTATGCGGTTGACAGACGAGAATGGTGTGGAGATACCTGAAGATGTTCTCATCGCTAACGGATCACAAGCAGTGGCAGTGGTAGGCTACTATGACTGGTCTGTTGGTACAGGTCGTTCACCATCGATGATCAAGATGAAGGTTACAGAGTTGATCGAGTACACCGATAACGCTGTTTCTGAAGCGGAAGCATTGTGATCCTTGTTGATGGTGACATCGTAGCTTATCGTTGTGCATTTAAGTGCGACGATGAGTCAGTTAAGACTGCCTGTTATACTACGGGCAGTTTCTTATCTGATCTGATTAGTGATCTATACACACAGATAGATGACGAGCCAGAGTACCGTGTTTACCTGACAGGTAAGGGCAACTTCCGTAATGATGTAGCTGTGACCGCGCCTTACAAGGGTAACCGTAAGGACAAAGAAAAGCCTGTACACTTGGAAGCCATACGTCAGTATCTGATAGATGACTGGAATGCTGTTGTGTCAGAAGATGAGGAAGCTGATGACTTGATTGCTATCGACGCTACCTCTACTCCTGACAGCATTATCGTCAGCCTTGACAAGGACTTCAAGCAAGTACCGTGTAGACACTACAACTTCAACAAACGTGAACTGTCTTCTGTTAACGAAGAGGAAGGATTACTGTTCTTCTACCGTCAAATCATCATGGGCGACAAAGCTGATAACATTGTCGGTGTGTATGGTATTGGTGATAAGAAGTCTCAGAAGCTCCTTGAAGGACTGACAGAGATAGAGATGTTTAACAAGTGCGTTGAGTTGTTAGAGTCTGAAGAGCGTGTCATCGAGAACGCTAGGCTGCTATGGCTACGTCGTGAACCTAACCAACTATGGGAAAAACCAAGTGAAGAGAACGAGACGCAACTTACCTAAAGGTTTTGACAGCTGGTTTGAATATGACTTGCATCAAAAGCTTAAGCGTTGTGAGTATCACTCTTGCGGGATAACATATACTCAGGTTAGAATGTATGAGCCTGACTTTGTTTATCGTAAAGGTGACCATACTATTTACATTGAAGCTAAAGGGAGGTTCCGTGACAGAGCAGAAGCGAAGAAGTATGTTGATATTAGCCGATGCCTTGGCGAGAAGGAGACGTTGGTCTTCATCTTCCAAAACCCAAGAACAGTCATGCCCGGAGCAAGACGTAGAAGTGACGGGACAAAGTACACCATGCAAGAATGGGCAGACAAACAGGGATTCACATGGTACACACCAGAAACCTGTCCTGTCGGATGGAGTAAAAAGCAATGACTAGACACTTAGTAATACCTGACACACAAGTCAAACCTGACATGCCTGTTGACCACCTGTACTGGGCTGGTCGTTATGCAGCAGCAACTAAACCTGACGTTATCATTCATCTGGGGGATCACTGGGACATGCCAAGTCTCAGTAGCTATGACGTTGGGAAGAAGTCATTCGAGGGTAGACGTTACGTCAACGACATCGAAGCTGGTAAGCATGCTATGTGGGCATTTTTAAAGCCTATCTATGAAGAGCAACGCAGACTGCGGCGTAACAAGCACAAGACTTGGAAGCCTCGTATGGTGTTCTTGTTAGGTAACCACGAACAGCGCATTGAACGTGCCATCGAAACAGATGCAAAGCTTGAGGGACTGATGAGCTATAATGACTTTGAGTTAGAGAAGTCTGGCTGGGAAGTTGTACCGTTCCTTGAGCCAATCATCATTGATGGTATCGCTTACTGTCACTACTTTACTAGTGGCGTCATGGGTAGGCCAGTAACGTGTGCAAAGTTGATGTTGCAAAAGAAGTTCATGTCATGCATTATGGGACACGTGCAAGACAGAGACATAGCTTATGCACGTAAAGCAGACGGTACTAACATCACTGGTTTGTTTGCTGGTATCTATTACAACCATGATGAGGACTACTTAAACCCTCAAACAAACGGTAGCTGGTCTGGGATATGGATGCTCAACGAAGTAGACGACGGTTCGTTTGACGAGCTACCGATTAGCATGAACTATTTAAGGAGAAAGTACGGATGAGTATTGACAACGCAACTCCAGAAGATTGGGATACAGTAAGAGCATTGAACAATCTTTCTATCAGGAAGGCAAAGAAGGTAGACCCAGTGGAGCAACCTGATCACTACAACAAAGGTGCTATTGAGGCTATCGAAGCTATCAAGGCTTCCATGCCAGCCAATGAGTTCAACGGCTATCTGAAGGGTAATGCATTGAAGTACTTGTGGCGTTACGACTACAAGGGCAAACCTGTCGAAGACTTACGTAAGTGTCGATGGTATATTGACAGACTTATTAAGGAGTTAAATCAGTGAAACGACTGCTTCTGTTACTTCTAATTCCGGGTTGTGTTATTGAACCTGACACAAGAATCTGTGCTGAATATGGTTCATACAATGTTGTAAAAGAAAGATGTATACCCATGTACGGTTCTTTAATTTGCGTAGAAGAGGAAGTAACAGAGGTGTTTTGTAAACGATATTTTGAAGAGGAAAATTAATGGACGCATATCAACAATACATTCACAAGTCCCGTTACGCACGTTACCTACCAGACGAACAACGGCGTGAGACTTGGGAAGAAACAATCGACAGGTACCTAAACTTCTGGGTTGAGAAGGGTAAGCTTACTCTTGAAGAAGCCAATGGTATCTTTTCAGACATTCATAGCTTGGATGTTATGCCCAGTATGAGAGCGCTTATGACAGCAGGTGAGGCTCTTGACCGTGATAACGTAGCTGGCTTTAACTGTAGCTACTTACCCATCGACCACCCCAAAGCGTTTGACGAGATGATGTACGTCCTGATGTGCGGTACAGGTGTAGGTTTCAGTGTTGAACGTCAATACGTATCTAAACTACCAGAAGTTGCGGAGGAATTTCATGACACCGATACCGTTATACACGTCGCCGATTCTAAAATTGGCTGGGCTAAAGCATACAGAGAGCTTATTAGCTTGCTCTATTCGGGTCAGCTTCCAAAGTGGGACGTATCTGGAGTACGATCTGCAGGCGCAGCCCTTAAGACCTTCGGCGGTAGAGCATCTGGTCCAGAACCTCTTGTCGATCTGTTTAACTTCACCGTTGACGTCTTTCGGGAAGCTCATGGACGTAAACTCTCCTCAATCGAATGTCACGATCTCTGCTGTAAGATTGCACAGATCGTCGTTGTCGGGGGAGTTCGCAGAAGTGCTCTCATCAGTTTGTCTAACCTCACTGACGATAGACTCCGAAGATGCAAGTCAGGCCAATGGTGGCAAGACAATCCTCAGCGTGGCCTAGCCAACAACAGCGCATGTTACACAGAGAAGCCAGACTTTGAGGCATTCCTAAATGAGTGGAAAAGTTTATACGAGTCCCGATCAGGAGAGCGAGGTATGTTCTCTAGAGTCGCAAGTCAAAAGCAAGCTGCAAAGAACGAGCGACGAGATGCTACCTATGATTTTGGAACTAATCCATGTAGCGAGATCATCTTACGACCTTACCAATTCTGCAATCTATCGGAAGTTGTTGTCAGGGCAACAGATACGCTCTCAGACCTCAAACGAAAAGTACGTGTTGCGACTATCCTTGGAACTTTACAGGCTACCTTGACTGACTTCCGTTACCTGCGTAAGGTGTGGAAGAACAACACTGAGGAAGAAGCACTGCTTGGTGTATCACTAACAGGCATCATGGATCATCCGACGTTGTCGGGAAGGAGAGATAAAGGTGTCCTCAAAACATGGCTTACTGAGTTACGTGAAGAGGCTATCGGAACGAATAAATCATGGGCTGACCGACTGTCTATTAATACTTCTACTGCTATTACCGCCGTTAAGCCTAGCGGTACTGTGTCTCAACTGGTTGATTCTGCTAGTGGTATACATCCACGATACGCACACCAGTACATTAGACGAGTACGAGCAGATGCAAGAGACCCACTGTGTACAGTCCTCGAGGCCGCAGGAATCCCCGTAGAAGACGATGTAATGTCACCCAGTACCAAGGTATTCTCCTTCCCTATAAAGTCTCCTGACGGGGCTGTGGTGGCCTCTGAGATGGGTGCTATGGAACAGTTAGAACTATGGGAGATATACCAAGACTATTGGTGTGAACACAAACCATCAATGACGTGTTACTATCGTGATGATGAGTTTCTTGAGGTAGGTCAGTGGTTGTACAACAAGTTCGATAAGATAAGCGGTGTTAGTTTTCTGCCTTATTCCGAACATACGTACCAACAGGCTCCTTACGAACCCATCGACGTAGAGACCTATGAGAAGCTGAAGGAGGAATTCCCAGAGACGATCGATTGGAACATCTCTGAGAACTCTGACATGACGGAAGGGTCTCAGCAGTTAGCCTGCACGGGTAATAACTGTGAGTTGTAACTTACTGGGGCTTCGGCCCCTTTTTTATTTCTCAAACAACCCTTTCTTTTTAGGTTTAGCTGCTTTAGTAGGTAGTCTAATGTCGTATTTATCTTTCTTATCAGACCTTAGATAGTTTTCTACAGTCGTGCTGATAACTTTAACATCGTTTATTGTCTGCTGTTCTTCTTTGGACAGCTTAGAAACATCGCCACCAACAAGATAATATTTGTCCATAGCATCTAAATATTTACTATGGCTTCTGTCGTCTTCAAACGACTGCTTAAATTCTCTTAGTTTATCTTTGTTTAAAGACATTAACTTAAGAGGACCGCCTTTTTCTTGGAGCATGTCTTCTATAACAGGCAATGCAATGACAGATCCTTTGTGAAAAAGCTCATGAGCAAACGTATCGCTTTCTCCTATTCTATCTGCCACGCCTCTCTGCTCAACAACATGCTGAGGCGTATAGTAAAGTATATCCTTCTCTCCCTTATACGGTGTTACCGTGCTACTTTTATTTGAAGTAAGCATGCCTCCTATCTGTTCTCTATCAGCAGCAAACTCTTCTCCTTCTGGAAGGTAAGCACCATAAACAGTACGGCCTCGTGCACGAGCAGGTTTTTTAAACATACGAAAGTCAGTGTCTTGATTACTAAGACCAAGACCCATCATAAAACCTAAAGGAGTTCCGGGTTGCCCTTCTGTTGGTAAACGATTAACCATGTCAATAACAAACTCATCTGACAAAGCTTGTTCTGCTTGTCCTTTAGTACGAGAAGCTGTTACTACTACTTCTTCTTGAGGAAACTGTGTACGTTTAATACGTGCTGTTTCAAAGTCCATTACCTATCCTCCATCAATACAGCACGTAGCTCTTCACCGCCCGGAAAACTTTTCAGCGTCTCATACTTTGTATCTTTTCCTGTTACAACGTCTGCAACATCTTTAGATAAATTACCAACAAGTCCACTAGGAGGTGCTAAAGATTCAATGGTATGATCAACAGGAGAATCTAAAAACTTTTTAGTGGAATACTGATCACCTAACCGCCCATAAGTAGCTACCTGTACAGGCTGGCTGGCTGCTTTTATAACAATGTCTTCGATAGTAGGTTCTTTGTCCTCATTACCTAGAATCCATTGTGGTATTCCTCTTAACTCATCAATGATCCCATAACCTAAACCAGCGTACGCCATGTAACGTGCTGAAAAATTACCAGCAGCTTTGTAGTTTCCTTTGGCTATGTTGTCAATAATACCTTGCTTTAGTAGCTCGCCCTGCATAATGGCAAACCCTGACAGTGCATACAAAGGACGAACAAGATTTGCATAAGGCTTGTTTAAGTAATACAAAGGACGACCTGCAGCAGAAATAAGTTGTTGTTCACCTAGCCGTGTAAACATACCTCTTAGTACTATCTGTTTAACTTGTTCAGGCATGTCATTTACATCAGTGCCTTTTACTAAATGAGGTCTTATTAAAGCACGTTCTCTCGCAGAAAAATAAACAGAAAAATCATCTTTAAATTTTTGTGCATTAGTCGCAGAGTCTCTCATAGCATTCAATGCAGAACGAAGAGTAATACCTTTGCCTTTCCTATCCGATAGTCTAAAGGCAGACCACTTAAAGCCAATGTCTTGATACTTATCTGCAGCCTTTTCATAAAAAGCTTTTTCTAATCCTTCGTCAAATCCTGCTTGAAACTCCCCTATGTTTTTATTAGTACCACCTATGCCAAAGTCTTCAATCCTCATTCCTTCTCTATTAAGGATAGCTCTTAACGTAGGTTTGACACCGCTTTTTACCATTGATATAGTAGAATCATGCAAGTTAAGAAAAGCAGAATCAAACTGACCTAGCGTACCACCATAAGCCTGCTTCATCCATGCAGTAACAAAACTACCTGTAGATGTTTTAGCACCTAAGTATGTTGTGTTAGCCATTTCTGCTACACGCTTTGCTACAGTCGGCGACTGTGTTTGAGCTTGGATAGTACGTTGCATCTCTCTAAAAAAATCATTACTGTTACCGTTTAACGGTATACTAGGACGCATTCTAAAGTTTTTAGACAGTTCAATAAGCATCTGCTCGTGCGACATACGATTAATTTGTTCAAGTATAGGACTTGAATACTCGTCAAGCTCATCTAGCTCCATCTCTTGGGCTATTTTTCTTCTACGTTCTTTAGAGCCAGGATTTATAATTGTCCCTGTTTCAATAGCAGTGCCTAAAGTTTCTTCGTCGTCTAACGCAGAACGTTTAATACCTGATGCCCAGTAAACTTCGTCTTTAAGTACGTCTTCTTTGTACAGACCTCTTACACTAGATTGATGAGCTTTAGAATCTGCCACTAATTGCTTAAACAAATTATAAGCTGGTCTGCTGAGTTCGTCTGATGCATTACTAAGAAGTGTTTTTAAATTCTCAGGCTGGTGGTGTAAATCAAGAAACATAGCTTTATTCATTGGATTATTGCCCCAATCAATTAACTCAGCAAGACTGTCTTTAACTTTATCGTCAAAGTACTTATTGTATAAAAGTTCTTGATTACGTCCTGCTGTTTCAAAAGACGATGCAAAGATAGCACCTACACGTGGACCCGCAAACTTAGTTACAATAGCAGAAGTAGGGCGTAAAGCTTTACCAAAAAAACTAACGGAAGCACTAGGATTAGTATCGTACATCCCGCGCATTGCCATCTTGTCGTATTCTATTAGCTCTTCAAACGGCTTAGGCTTTCGATAGCGTTGAGGTAAAACAACTTGCTTAACCATGTCGTCTACAACACCAGCTTGTTCTAGTTCCTGTTTAATAAAAGCACGACGCTCTGCTGATCCTTTTGCAATAGACGGAGGTGCAGGAGCTTTTACTGCTTGCGCTGTTAACGCTTCTAGTTCTTGCTCTGCCTTATTTAAAGCAGCAGTTGCCTTGACTACCTTATCCTCGTCTCCTGACGCTATTGCTTTTTGTTGTCTTTCCTCTGCCTTTTTAACACGGTTTGCTGCTTTTTTCCACTGCTCTCCTAATTTAACTTGCTGTGCCTCAAAACGAGGTAGCTCTACTTTTTGCCATTGCTCAAAGTTATCAAACTGAGGACGTGCTTGTTCTACGTCAAAACGAATAGCAGCATCATCAGCAAATTGCTTAACACCTTCAATAGTTTCTAGATTAAAATTGCGATCAGGGTCTGCTAAATCTCTGGTTAGTCTTTCTGCAAACTCTGGTCCTTCTTTCAAAGCTGTTGCGGTTACAGGAGTTTTGGTCATACCTAAACCAGCAATGTCTTTAATAGCAGAAGATATTTTTGCAGGGTCTCTAGCTACCTGAGCAAAACCACCACCTAAGACAGACATCTCACCTGCAAGACGAGTAGCAAAAGCACCTACATCTTCTTCTACAAAGCGTTGATTAGGATCTAGACGGGGATCTATCATAGCCAGTGCTTCACGCCCAGTAGGTACGTCTTGGCCTGTAGCTTTCTCATAAGCATAAGTAATAGGAGAAGCAATAAGTGTAGCTAAGTCAGCAGCAGCACCTACACCAGCGGCAGAGGTTTGTTGTATACCTTCTGCTAAGTTTTCAAGCATAGTGTCTTCAGCGGCTTCTAACCTGTAGTCAGCCGTTGCTCTTTCTTGCTCTGCTTGTTCTAACTCTTTCTCTAAACGAATACGCTCTGGCTCTGCTCTAAGGTAGCGATAAGCATTAGCCACCTCTTCAAACTCTGCAGTTCCTTTTTTGTCTTCGTTTTCGATGAGCCAGCTTGCGTACGCTTGAACTCTATCGACCATACTAAACTCCTACTATACTGTCGGCTTTAGTTAAGTCTGTCGTTTCTCTTTCTTCAACAGGCTCTGGGACCTCAGTAGGCGTAACAACACTAAGATCAGTACCTAATACTTCCTCTAAAGACAAAGCCTCTAAACCATTAGCAACACGAGCGGCGTTGACTGCATTTAATGCATCTCGCTGCATAGCCAACCGTGCTAACTCTATTGCTCTTATATTAAGTTGTTCTTCACTAGGACCACCAAACCCTAAAAATCCACTTCCTAACTCTTCTTCTGCTGCAGGAACGTATTGCTCCCATACATTCTGAGGAGGAGTTTTAGTCGCTATCTTTGCTAAACTATCTCTAAGTTTAGCCATTCGTATTCTTTCTCGCGCTTTTAATGCTTCAGCATCTGTGACTTCAGCATAGAAAGCTTTATTGATTGCTTGATATTCTGCATCGTGCTGCTTTCTACCTGCAGGTGTCCATGTTTCTTTTTTGGCGAAATCAGGGTACTGTGCCTTAAGACGTGCTATTCTATCTTTCAATACTTGCTTAATAGCAGGCTCTAACTTAGAACTATCTATTTGAGTTTCTAACTCACCAACAGGTTTTGTTGTCGAAAGATAAGATTTTTTTTCAGCTCTGCTTTCTAAAAGTTCTTGATGCCTCATTTCTCTATTAGCAGATTCTATAGCTGTTTGATCTATAGCTTCTATAACTGCATAAAGTTCAGCGCTTGTATCTTGTACATTCTTTTTAAACTGTTCAATGACACCTTCACCTGCTTGGTCTTTTCTAGATAACAGTCCCCTGTAAGCAGTCGCTATAGCCCTGCTTTGATCTCTTAACTGCCTTTCATTAGCAGCGTCCTGTACTGCATTTGTTTGAAGTTGTCTAAGTTCTTCTGCATCTGTACGACCAACAATACCTTTAGGGTCTATGTTGTACTGACCTGCTATAGCAGCCATTGATTTTTCATAGTTTCTTTGAAGAGCTGGGTCATCTGAAGAAGCTCTAGCGGCTTCTAGCATGTTAATAGATCTCTGTGCCTTTTCTTTCATGAAAGCATCTTTAGCGGCTTGAGCCTCTTGTATTTCTGCAGGTGTTTTTGCAACAGCAATTCCGTAATCTAGACGTTGCAAAGGATCCATTTGCTTGTAAGCTTGCATTTGCTGCTGTTGCTTTAGCTTATCTGGAAGTTGTGCTGCTTGTTGTGCAGAAGTAAACAAACCTTCTTGATAAGTAGGCTGTAAGAGTCCTTGCAGGAACGCTTGTGAAAACTTAGCCATGTTTAGCCTCCAAGAATTTTCTTAATTATAGCTGCTTCAGTTGACGTTGTACTAGGAGTTAACGCGCCTTGTAAAAGACCAGTACCTGTTTGTCCTAGTAAGTTAGCTCGTGCCTGTTCTGCAACCAACTGAGCCTCAAGACCAGACATAGTAGCTTCACCAAACAACCCAGCACCTTGCAACTGAGCTTGTTGCTGT
>Ga0208899_1001579_pt1 | contig 16026 bp, 21 predicted proteins | sample VirMetDEL_Nov_24_FD_184518 | JGI IMG/M metagenome (GOLD analysis project Ga0208899, IMG submission 184518) | Aqueous microbial communities from the Delaware River and Bay under freshwater to marine salinity gradient to study organic matter... | ecosystem: Environmental > Aquatic > Marine >... | reverse complement strand
TACAAACCAACTCCGCGCACAATTAAGCCTCAGTAAATCTTTTTCATTGGAGCAAGCCGCGCAAAACCAACTTTTGAACCAACGAAAAAGCATAGAACAAGCAAGAAAGGCGATCGCGCAAGCGCTCAATATTCTCCGCGTATCGGATCAATCGTTAGCGGATAAAATGGAAACTACGCTTAACCGTACGGTCAAGAAACTAAACGAAGAAGCCGCGGTACAAAACAAGCTAAGTTTGATCCAAGTTAAGCGCGCCAAACTGCAAGAGCGCGGCGTTGCACAGCTGAAAAATGAAAAATTGCGCGCCGGAGCCGCGTTGCGATTGTTGAAAATCCGGCGCGAAATATCGGATATTGAGAGTAAAACAAACCAGGATGTTAAGGCCGCGCAAGCCGCTACGGAGCAAATATCAGTAATTGCTTTAGAAGTCCGCGATCTGCAAAACGCTGAAAAGAATTTGGCGCAAGCGCTCAAAGATAAACTGTTTTTGAATTCTGCTGATATTGCTTTGAAGAAAGATGAACTTGCAACGTTGCGAGTGATTATCAAAGCAAGACAGGATGAAATCAAATTGATCCATTTGCGATCCGGCGCAATCATCCGCGCGCAACGGCGATCAAGGCAAGAAGAAACCGCGCGCAAGCTGCTAGAAATTCAGCAGCAAGCCAACAAAGAGCGTGAAAAAACGTTATCGATGCGGATCACAGCCGGAGCCGGCGCGTTTGGGATCTCTCCAGAGGATCAAACCATTGCAAGGTTCGCGCAAGAGATCCAAACGCGGCGTCAAGAGATCCAAAAATTGAACCTGGAACGCTCGCAATTGGAATCCAAATTGCTACGCGATCAATTTACTTCAACCGAAGCGCGAAAAGCCGCGCAAGCGCAAAAATTATTACTCAAGACGCAAATCGAGCAACGCAAACAACAGATCGATCTAATACATAAGCAACGCGAAGCGGAACTTGAAGCGCTTACAACGATCGGCGCTTTGAGCCGATCGATCTATAACGAGAGTTTGCAATTTTCAACCCGGTTTGCTGGAGCGCTCAAAAGCGCAATCGAAAGCGCAGTATCCGGGATTGGGAACCTGTTTGCTGGAGTGTTTGAGGGGTTGGTATCTGGAGCGGATGATCTGGGAACGACGATCGCGCGCGGTTTTCTGGATTTGCTAGCCGGGATTAGCGCGCAATTGGGATCGTTCTTACTGTTGGCAGGGACCGGCTTAACCGCGGCTTTAGTTCCTAGCGGAGCCGGCGCGGTTGCAGCCGGTTTGGGCTTGCTCGCGTTGTCGGGAATCTTGAAGGGCGCTAGCTCGCTTTTGAGCGCTCCAGCAACGCCAACCGGCGCGGCTCCAACTCCAAGCGTATCAACGCCGGATCGCGGATTGCCGGGACCGGATCGGATCGATCGCGCTCCAAGAGAAACCTTTATAGCGGTCATTTCGCCGGATTGGAACGGAACGCAAGAGCAACAAGCGCGGCGGTTTTTCGATTGGATGCAACGAAATGGACGTCTAACACGCTCCGCGTTTGGGGGTAGATCATGAGTACCTATGCGATCCCGGCGTTTAGTGGAAAGATAACGGTTTCCAGCGCAAACAATAAGATCGATTGGCGAGAAGACAACGGCGGCGGACCGTTCGATTTATCGGCTACCGTTCCAGCTGGAGAATATTGGATTTCGGATCTTTCAATCGCAATAGCCGCGGCTATGTCCACTGTATCCGCTTCAAGTGGCGATAATTTGACCTATACAGGGCAATTTGATCAATCAAGTTGCACTGTGTTATTGGAAGTTTCGGCCGGCGGATTCTATCCGAAGCTAACAATTGCGGAAACATCCAAAATATTGACCGGCGGAGATCAAGACACGGAAAGCAACACTTTGACAGCTGGATTCTATGGATTGAATCATTTGGGGTTTGAAGTTCAATCAAGCTATCCCTCGCTTGAAGTAGAATTTACTTCTGATTTGATCGCCGCAAACCATTGGATCCCAAGCGAGCCGATCGCAACTGATACAAAATATACATTTGAGCAAAACAACCTTGTTTCCGAAGCGGAAGCGCCGGATGGATCTTCCAATGTGCGTGATTGGCGCGGTTGGAAATTAGACGTGAATGATCCGGAGTTTGGATCATGGGGCGGAAACTGGAGCCGGCGCGATCTAACATTCGAGTTTCAATTGAACGCGGCGCGGCTCCAATGGATCAATTGGTTTTGGGGACCGTACGCAAAAAGCGGCGGAGTGTTTCGATTCTATCCGGATAAATCACAAACCGATTATGACGGGGTTTGTAGGTTAGCGGCGGAAAGTTTGCGCTCCAGCTGGAGAGGCGAGCGCTTGCGCGGATATGATTATTATTCGCACACTATCACAATGAAACGCGAGGCTTTGCTATGAGCCTACAACGCGGCCTAGTGTTATCAATCGCCGGCGCTCCATTCAGCCTTTCAACGCATACAGGCTTGACCGGCGCGGCCGGATACGCGCAAAACACGCGCGCGGAAATTATAAACGTTCCGGCCGGTCAAACGCTCTCAATTGATCCGGCTTCCGGTTCGTTCGATGCCGGCGGCTTATCGATACAATGCCGCGATCTCTCCGCCTTATTGACCCAAAACACATCAGATCCAACAACACGATTAACCGCGGAGCAAAGCGCAACATCAACAAGCTGGAGCGTAGAAGATACAACCGGTTTTACAGCTGGAGATACAATCCACGTTGGATCGGAGGCTGTCTTGATTGGCGGAGTTACCCCCGGCGCTCCCGGCGCTTTCACTGGTTTGACGCGCGGCATTTTGGGAACGGTTGCAACAAGACACGCTCCGAAGAAAAAGATCTATAGTTTCTTTCCTAGCCTAGAAGGCCGGCGCGTAGTTTGCGAATGGATCGATCTTGTTACTGGAGATCGATTTTTGCGATACGTTGGAGAAATTGAACGGATCGAGTTTACCGGATCGGAGTATTCGATCGCAATCACTAGTGTCTTAGTTGGAGTGAATGATCGGAAAGTTTTACGGAAACAATACGCGCAAGGCCGGCTCATAGAAGCGCTCCCGGAAAATGGGATTGTTCCGGATCTGTTGATTCAGTGTGATGACAAGAGCCGGATCTTTGTGGATAATTCCAATACGGGACACGACACCGCGCACATATTGATCGGAAACGAGATCATAGAAACGCCGCAAGTTTTTAATCCAGCTGAGATCGCAAACGTAGCAAACACGGTTTCAACGTATCGACTAGAGATCGAATCTGCAACGTTTATTGAACCGGGATTTATGGTTGATTTTATCGATACAAGCGGCGCTTTGGTGCTTGAAGGCGCTTTGGTTGTAGCGATTACAAGCGCAACTTCTACAACCGATTATTATGATTTCAATACAGATATAAGCGCAGTATCAACAGCGGATCGGCTCGCTGCAAATTATCACTGTTTGATCCCTGCAAGCCGCATCAAACGCGGCTCCAGCGGAACGAAAGCCGAAAAACACAAAGCCGAAGCAAGCGTTGACGAAATCCGGATCTTGGAAGGGAATCAGATTGATATTCTCTTGCGCTTGCTGTTTTCGGATCAAGGCGATTTCTCAAACGGTCCTAACTCCGGCGCTTATGATTACTATCCGCCGGGTTGGGGATTGGCGCTTGATAGTTCCTTTGTCGATCTTCAAGCCCTGCTAGATTTGAAAGCGGAGCGCTCCGATTTTCGCCGGTATCGACAACAAGAAACAATCGAACTCTCCGAAATGCTACGGTTGATCGGTATCTATTGCAACGCGGCGGTTTTTTGGAAAGAATCCGGCGCGCTAACTGCAACGCTTCGATCGGATTTTTATCCGCTCGATCCGGCTGCAACGCCAATTACGGAGAGCAACCGGGACGCAAACACAAACCCAAGCGCAACGCTCGATCGATCCCTGGTTAGGAACTTTTGGGAAGTCAAAACAGATTGGAGCTTAGGACGCGATCGGTTTGAGCACATTATCACACTAGAGGAAATCGATTCTAGTGATTTGCGCGGACAGATCGCGATTGAGGCGGCGGATGATTACGGATTGATCAAGAGCGTTAGCGAAGCACAGATCTATACTAGCGCGCGATCGTTTTTGTTGGTTCGGTCCGCTCCGCTTTTGATTGTTTCGGTTTCTATTTTTTTGGATGAAACTTCAAACTTGCGGCCGGGTCAATTGGCGCTTTTGCAGTTGCCGGAGTTACCCGATCTTGAAGGCGGAGCCGGTATTTTTTCCACGTTTGAGATCTTGGAAGTTTCGCCGGTGGATAATGCCGGTTTGGTTGGTTTAACACTAATGCAGCGCCGCTCCGATCGAAAAGTGGGATATATTGCGCCGGCCGCGATCGTTTCATCGGTAGCCGCCGGGGTTGTCACGTTTGAGCCGGCCTCAACTTCCCATTTTGCGCCGGCGGCTCCGGCTTTTGAGCCACCCGGCGGAGCCGGTCAAACTGGAACGGAGGATCTGCATTGGTTTTTGGAAAATGATCAAATCCGTTTTTGGGATGTGTCAACGTTTGGATCGGGAACGGCAACAACACAAGCCACAACAATAACGTCAATCAATTATGCCGCGCTTCAAATCACGCCGGCCGTTGTTCCGGCGTGGCTTGCGGCCGGCGATTTGCTCCGCTTCGATGATTACACGTCAACAGCTGGCGGAGCAACCGGCGCGGAGCGGATCAATTATTTCCTTGCGATTGCGGACGGAACGGCGGATCCGCCGGTTTTGGACAATGGGATCGATAACGATCCTAGTTGGGTTTGGGGTATGTGATGTCGATTCGCGTATTGTGGAAAATTTTGGACGCGGCGATCGTCGATATTGGCGCGTATATCGCGAGCGACGGCGCAAACTACATCAACCCATTCAAGCGGCTATCCGGAGCCTATAACGCGCTATATGAAACGATTTTTGACGCGGCCGCGCCGGGTCAAGCCGGCGCGCAAACATACGAAGGGCACGATCACGGTTTGAGCGGTCCGCCTATCACGCGCGGCGCGGTTTTTTCTCAAGACTGGGGAAGTTCCGCGCTTATCAATTTTCAACCCGGATCAACCAATTGGCAAGACTGGAGACCGATCGGAGCGGACAACGCGCAAGGCTTTGATCGCGCGTTTGCCTATGAGGTTTCGCCAAAATTGCCGGCTCCAGCTGTGCTTGAGGGATGGATCAATTACAGCGCTTCAAATAGTGATTTTGAGTTGAGAGTATCAGAAGCAAACACGCTAGACACGTTAGCGCAAAATCAAAACGTTTATAAATTGCCGGCGTTGTCGGGATCGGAGTCAAGCCGATGGCTTTTCTTTTCTTATGTTCCAGCAAATCCTGGTAGCGTGAATTATCTTCGATTGTACGCGCGCGCCGGTAACTTTGACGCAAGCAACGCGCCGGTTCTATCGGTCTACTCAATTGTAATTTGCGAAACTCCAGCAACAACACTCCCCAACGATGGAACGATCGCGTTATGAGTAGCTACTCTTGGTTTTCAGCCTTAGAGGAAACGCTTTGGAGCGCTAAAGAGTTTGTGGATTCCGGCGGCTTGTTTCGGCTCCGCGCGTTTGCAAATGCTCTTTACGAAACCTTGCTAGACGATATGCCGCGCGGAGCCGGCGCGCGTCAATACAAAGGGCATAATCACGCTCCAGATACAACCGCCGGAGAGTTTGGCGGAAGGCCGGTTGCGCGCGGAACGCTGCAAGCGGCCGGCGCTTTGGGTCAATCGTGGTTATCTCCAGCGATCTCGGTTGCGTCAACTTGGATTCGAGCGGATAACAATTTAGGCTCCGCGCGGCCGGGCCAAATGTTTTATGTTCCAGTTTCGCGCGGTATCGTTTCAACGCTACCGGTTACGGCTCCGCCTTATCTGGAAGCCTTGATCCATTTGGACTATACCGCGCCGGCCGGATCGCCTTCTCTTGACGTGAGAATCACAAACCTTAGTTACGGAGGCGCAAGCGCGGTTTGCGCCGTGACAGCTGGAGCCGGAAGCGCAAGCGGTCTTTTTACGATTACAAAGATCCCGGCGTTCCAGGGATGGAACCGATTAAATTTAGAGGTACGCTCCAATCTATCCGGAGTAGGCGGATCGCTAACGGTTGATTTATTGGATCTGGTTATATTGGAGCGTCCGTCTGTTTCGGTTCCGGCGTCTGCCGGCTCCGCTTCGCTAGGGGGATAAAATGCCTTTGATTTTGCGCGGTTTTGGCGAATTGACAAACAACGTTATCCAGATCGGGAAACGCGGCGCGTCCGCGATCGCGGTCCGTATGTTTGCGGCCGGGAACGCTCTCTATGAATCTTTGACCGGCGTTCCAGCAAGCGGAGCAACCCGGCGCGATATTCGCGCGCATGATCATACACCCGGAAATGGGATTGTGATACCGCGCGGATCGGTTTACTCGTTTGACGTTGGGGAAGATCTTTCTGCAAGTTCCGCTTGGAGCGTTGCGATTGCGATCGCGGATATGGGATCTTATTTTGCAATCTTGGATCGATCTCCAAATCTAAAGATCTTTGTGACTCCAGGTATTGACGAAAACACAACCGCGGTTTCTGGCTCCGCTTGCACCCTAGAGGCGAAAATTTTGGTTGATGTGGATTTGACCGGAGGCGGATCGTCCGTTGATTTTCGGTTCTATAATCGCAACACGGGAACCTATAGCGCCGCGCAAAACGCAACCGCGCTTCAATGGATCTCGTTTGGAGATATACCAATTGAAGGCGGAGTTTGGAACGATCTAGATATTGAAATTCAAGGCAACGGCGGAGCCGGCTCCGCAATCGCGCGCGTTTCGATCTTTTCGTTCAATCTTGCGGAAACATACGGACGATCGCAACCTGAGTCGAATGGAAATTACCTTTATAACAACCCAAGCGCTCCAAGACCATGAAAAACGTTGAATTTGTTGAAGTTAGCGAAAAAAGACCGCTCTCCAGTTGGATCGCGGAGAACTGGATTTCGTTTTTTAATTTGGTTCTGATTTTGGCGGCACTGTTGATCGCATACGGTCGCGAATCAGAAAAAAAGATCACGTCCCAAGATCTCGAAAAACACGTAAAAGAGCGCTGTTTTTCTAAGGTAGAAGGCGCGGCGTTGCAAGCTAACATCAGGTATCTACAACGCGAGATCGATCGCGCTAACCTGGATTTGGAGCGATTGCGCAAACAACTGGAGTCTAAGAAATGAAAGATCCTTTTTGGCGATCGGTTTTGTCGGATGAATCCGGCGTTTTGTCGTCGGTTCGTGTCATGGCGTTGATTTTGGTTTGCGCCGGGATTGCGCTGTTGATTACCGGCGTATTTTACGCTGGATTTGCAAACAAAACCGGCGCGGAATTTTGCAATAATTCTGCAAAATGGAGTTTTGCGCTTGCGGCCGGGAAGCTCGGTTTCGGGCAAGCAAAAAGCGCTTATATCGGAGCGAAACAAGCCAAACAAAAAGAGGTATTACCATGATCAAAAAAAGCCTTGCATGGTACTCAAATTTGGATACAAAAAAGCAGATCGTTTTATTGGTTGCGTTGCTCTTATTGGGCGTTGTATCGGTTGCGTTTTTTTTGCGTTTGGGCAGCCACGTTGCGCGCGCGTTCGCCTATTTGATCGGCGTTATAGTTGGAATTTTCAGCGCTACTGAAGCGACAAAGATCGCGGATATTGAGCGGAAAAACCGAAACAAAAAGATCGATCTTCGCCTTGAGGCGGAGTTGCGCGCCGAAGAAATCACCAAAAAAGAGCGCGAAAAGATCGATAAAATGCAAGGTGAAATCCAGCAAAAACAAAACGAGACGCAAGAGAAATCCGCACAAGAATTGCTCCAAATGGCAAAGAAAAACGCCGATCGCATCCTAGGAAATCACGCCAAAAACAATGGAAAAAACGGAGCAAAAAGCAAGGCGAGCTTTGAAAAATTGAATGGCCTACTTTTGCCGGCGCTTTTGTTTGCGCTTCCGGCTTGCGCTCCAGTTGGAGCCGCCGGCGGAGTCAAAACAACGACAATTACAAGATCCCAACTGCAAAAGATCGTCAAGGCTCAATTGGTTTGTGAATCCAAGATCAAAAAAACCAGGATCCGATGTCAGGCCGATCTTGCGCGGTTCAAAAACAGATCACAAGCCGCGCTCCGCTCGTGTTTTTCCGATCTCAAAGCGGAGCAAAAAAAAGTTTTGATTCTGAAGCGGCGCGGCTCTAGCTGGAGCGGCTGGATTGTGGCCGGCGTTGTTTCGGCCGGCGCAATCGTGGCAATTACAATACTATTAGTGAGGGATTCAAAGTGAATACACCAAACAATTTTATAGTGCTTCGGAAGCCCGGCGCGGAATACGGAGCCGGGATCGCGACAATTGAAGCGCAAGATGGTCACCTTTTGGCGCGCGGCCCTGTGATCACTGGAAAGAAAAGCGCGCCGGCTGCAACCGAATACGGCGGAGTGACGCCGCCGGGGATCTGGTTTCCAGTCGAAACGCTCGAAAAAAGAGACCATCCGCGCGGCGAAAGTTTCACATTTAGCCGGATCCTTCCAGCTGAGGATCAAAGAATCACACACAAAGCGCGGACCTATGGGATCGCAATCAATGATCCGTTTATGGTTCACTATGGAGGCCGATCAACCGGTTGCGTCTGTATTCTGCCGGAATGGTGGGATTACGGAGTTGATACCTTCAACCGTTGTTTTTTTGAGGGATTGACGATTGAGATTGTTGACGACCCAACGGTTGATCTAGATGAATTCTCCGCGGCCTTTGAGGCCTACGCCAAAAAATATGATTAGAAAACTCTTGCTTTTCTATTGTTCCTTTTGCTATTGTCCTATTGCTCCTATCTTCTTTGAGCGGAATAGATAGGCTTGGTTTATATGTAGTTTGCGCTAAGCTGAAACGGAGCAAAAGGCGGCTTGTAAAAAAACATGCCGCTTTTTTCATTTAAGGGTCCGTATATAAGCAGGCTAAGGGTCCGTATATAAGCAGGCTAGAGGTCCGTATATAAGCAGGCTAGATCGGAGTTGGAAAGCGTATCAACAAAGAAAGGACAAATCAGAATGATAAAAAAGAAAGTAGAAATGATCCTAGATCTTTTAGAAGTGGACCCGTTAGCCAACATCGCGGCGGAGTGCAAGCGTTACGGATTTCATAGAAAAACATTTTATCAGTATTGTCATCATTATCCAAAATCACTAGGCAAGCGTTGGAGCGCGATCAAAGAAAAGCGCGGAGCAACCGCGCAAGTTGATCGAAGTTGGAGAGCGTATCTAAGGCGCAAAAAAAGCGAAGCCGGGATTGTCCACAAAAAACCGGCTCCGCTTTGATTTGAGCGCGGCCGGGCATAAAAAGCCGCGCTCTGCTTTGTTATATCACACTTAAAGGGTGAAAAGGCAAGTGTGGGGATTTGTAGCCGGCCGCGTGTTTGTGTCCGCCCCCCCCACGCTCCGCGGCGATCTTAGAAACGTCAATATTAGATCCGGCCTTAGAATAGATTGAAACCTTCCAGTCCCCATGAGGAGTCAAGCAAAACAGCGCCAAAAGATCGAAATTTTCCGTATTGGCGGAGTCAAAAAAACTAGAGTTTTGACAGGCTACGTTACAAGCCAAAACGGAATAGTTATCCAGCTGGGTTGCAAACGCGCGCGCGTTGCAATAGATCCGGTTTTGCTCTTTTCGGTAGTGATTGACAACATAGCCTTGCTGTAAAATTCGATCGATTACTTCCTTGTTATCTTCCAGTAAAAGATCCCAAAGCGGCGAATTTACCGAATCAATCACGCCGCGCGCTCCGTATTGAAACGGAACGCAATCCGGATCGGAGTGATCCCAAACATCGAACGATCCAAATTGGCGGATCGCATAAGGCAGCGCGCGATCCTTAAAAAGATATTTCCACGTCAAAACACAAGCGGCTTGAGTGGGATCTTGAACTCCGGCGAAATTGCAGTTGACGCGATCGATCGCGCTCTTGTGATGATCGATCCAGATGAAGATCTTTGCTCTTGCGCGAATTTGAAACATAACGGCCGGATCTGCGGATATATCAACCATAAACACGGTTGTTTCTTCGGTTATTGGCTCAAGATCGATCGATTTTCCATAACCATATGGAATCAATCGCAACGGTCCGCGGTTTGTTTTTTCGCTCCAGTATCGAACGATCGCCGCGCTCGCTTGTCCGTCAAAGTCTTTCTTGTCGTAATAGCAAAGTATCATTGTTTTTCCCTTCAAACTCCGCTCCAGCCGCGCAAAAATAGCGCTTGCATAAGCGTTTGAATCCATGTTTCGTCTTTGATTTCTGCCGGGGTAAACTCCAAAACGATCCATCCTTGGAGTTGCGCGGCGTTGGATTTCTCGCGATCTTTCGCGAATCCAGATCCGCGCGTATGGCGTCCGCTTGTCCATATTCCGCCGTGGATTTCGACAATAACGCGGTATTCTGGAAAAGCAAAGTCCGCTCTCCAGCGCCGATCCGGATCAAATCGGTACTCTCGAACAAACGCCGGGAGCGCTCGCTTGTTCAGCTGGATTTGTGCTAGTATCTCATATTTAGAACTCATATCTGATAAAACCTTTGCGTTGCGCCTTCAAAGCGGAGCTTGACCCGGCCGCGCCGGCCGGATCGATTTTTCCTGACAATTATATCTGTTTCTTCCATTGGATCGCCGTTCAAATCCAAAGGCCGATGTAAAAACGCCATAACATCCGCGCTTTCTTCGATCGATCCGCCTTCTTTGGCGTCCGACATGCGCGGCTCGCTGGAGCCGCGCTTTTCTATATCTCGATTCAGCTGGAACAAGCACAAAACCGGGATATTTAGATCTTTCGCCAATCCCTTGAGACCGTTGCAAATGTCCGCAATTTCGCGCGCGCGGTTCAAATATTTCACGCCTTTGTATCCTTTCATCAGCTGGATATAGTCCACTGCGATATAATCTAAACCCTCCGTTTTGGCTTGCCAGCGCGCGCTTGAAAGAAGATCGGTTAAGTTGCAGTCCGCGCGATCGTCAATCCAAAGTTTCCAGCGTGAAAGATCGCCTAAAATCGCCGCGGCCTTTGCAAGTTTGCTTTCCTCAAATCGATCGATCGCGCGGCTCAAGTCAAATCCGCCAATCGAACATATAAACCTGGAAAAACATTCTTCCCTAGACATTTCCGGAGTAAAGAGCGCGCCGCGCAAGCCGTCCAACTGGTTTCTAACTATAATCTGATACAGAAACGCGGTTTTTCCAAAAGAAGGCCGCGCTCCAATAAAAATCAGTTTTTTGGCGCTCAATCTAACGAGATTATCGAAGTTTTCCCACTGTGTCAGGATCCGCTTGTCTTTTTTATAGAGCCGCTCTTTTATATAGGTTTCAGTAGCTTGCGCCGCGGTCAAGCTACTGATAAGCGGCGCGGTCCGCTGCTGTCGGATTGCAAGGATTGAGCGCTCCGCGGTTTCCAAGCATTGATCCGGATCTGTTGATTGCGCGGCTTGCGCGGCGCAATCGTGGCAAACTTCCATTAGCTGTCTGAGATCGCTAGAACCTTTCACGATCTCAGTGTAGTATTTCAGATTTGCGGAGCCGGGGATCGTATCTGCTAGGTTTGAAACATACTCCAAGCCGCCGGCGATCTCCAGCTGTTGATCCTTCTGAAGTTGAGAAACCAAAGAAATCGCGTCGATTGGCGCGCGCGCGTCCGCAAGCTGGAGCAACGCTCCAAAAATCGCCGCGTGTTTTGACGAAAAAAAATCATCTTGATCGATCGCGCTTGCAACTTGATCAATCAACCGCGGAGTCAATAAGATCGATCCAAGGATCGCGCGCTCCGCTTCCAAATTGTTAGGTTTTTTCAATAGTGCGACCCCTCAAAAAAGGCCGCAATCTTTGAGAGCGCGATCGGGTTTGGCTGGATTGGATCCGGGATCGTTTCGTTGCTCTCCGCTCCAGTTGGAGCCGGTTTATAGTAGTTAGAATCAAGATCTCCATTTGATCCCAACATCGCGGAAAGGTAGGCAAGCGGAGCGGTTTTTGAAGCTATTTGGAGCAAGGTTTGATGTTGAAGCGCGGCCGGATCGGTCCGCTCCAAAAACGCGCGGAGCAACGGAGCGATCGCGGTTTTGATTTTGGCGCGGTTTGCGTTTGGTTTTCCTAACCTGGAAAAAGCCTCGCTCCAAACGGCCGGCGCTTCAATCCAAACTCTATCGCCGCGGTCCGTTGGAGCGAGCGCGGCCGGCTCCGCTCCAACTGGAGCCGCCGGCAAAACAAAAACCTTTCTTTTGCTGGAGCCGCGCTCCAAAAATCCGCGATTGCAGAGATCTGAAACGATCCGCCGGGTTTGGCGTTCCGACAACTGGAGCGCCGTTGCAATCTCCGAAACAGTGAAAGGTTGATCCGCGTGATAGGCCGCGGAGCAAACGGCGAAAACCGCAAACGCTCTCCAGCTGAGATCGCCGGAAAGCGCGGCGTGAAATACCTGATTACTCATTGATCTCACGCTCCGCCGCGATCATATCGATCGTCATATTGATCGCAAATTCGATCGCGCGTTTTTCTGTTATTGTTCTGATCCCGGATGTTACGCGCAGATAGTCTTTTATTTGCGCGATCTTGTTCTTTGTAGCCTTGCTGTCATCAATCCTGACAAGTTTTGTAATTTCCTTCATAGATACGATCTCCGTTGGTGTGCTTGTTGATAAAAAATATACAAAAAGTTTACAAAAAAAGCCTAACAAAATCAATACCTTTTTTTGCATGTCCGGCTTCATGTCCGCCTCGATGTCCGCCTTTTTGATCTGAAAACAATAAACAGATCAAGGCGTTGCAACGATATTTTTTTTTGCATGTCCGGCTTCATGTCCGGCTTCATGTCCGTTTTAGGCAGTTTTGAGCCTTGCGAAGCGGTGCTTTTAGGGGTTGCAAACCGTTGATTGATTGAGCCTATTTCAAGAATTGGAAAACTTGGATCGGCGCTTGCTCTTTTAAGCTTAAAAGATAGATAGATTAAGAGAGAGGTTGTTGATTTTTTGACTCTGCCGCGTTTGTATGGTTTTTTGAGATCTCAACACAAACGCGGCTCCAGCTGGAGCGCACAAACGGAGATCCAAAAAATGCAGAAAATTGATTTCTATCCGGAAAGACTTTTTGACACACCAAACGCCGATCTTGACCCGGCGGACGCCGAAGATCTCGCTTGCCTTGTGCTTGAGTTAATGCTTGACGCCGGAGCCGCCGGCCTTCTCAGGATCGCAACCGAACTTTCCAACGAACTCCAGCAAATTACCCTAGCGGCTCCAATCTCTCCAGAATTCTGCTTTGAAATTGCGCGCGAAGCGGCGCATTGTTGGGAACAGCTGGATCGCTACCTACCGCCGATCCCTTGCGATCATGACGGGATCGCTCCGCCGATCAATACAGTTTTGCAGGTTATCCAGGGGGATAGGCTGTCTAGTAAGCACTGTTGCGCGCATTGTTTGGCGGATCGCGCCATGAAAGGGAAAATTTTGTTGCATGAGTTCGATAGCGATAACAGGTAGTTAGGGGAAGTAGTAAACAAAAAGTAAACTTTTTGTTGACAAGACAAGCGATCTTGAGTAGTATCAAAACAGATAGAGAGAACGAAACACAAAACGGAGATCGAAAACATGGACACTTTCAAAGTCAAAATTTTCAACAAGTCTGAACTGGTTAAAGTTATTTACTTGGAAGCTTATAGCAAGCATTCGGCACACGAAAAAGCTTTCCCTATTGCACGGTTTGACCTTAAGATCTCAAATCCTGAAATCAAAGTGTATGACGTGAAAAATTACGATTACTAAGATCAACACAAGCGCGGCTCCAGCTGGAGCCGCGTTTTTTCCCAACGCAACACAACACAACGCAACACAAACGGAGATCAAAAACATGCAATGGAATCTCAAAACAACTGATAGCACGCCGCACGAAAGCAATTTGTGCGGAACAAAAGAAGATGTGATGCAAGACCTTATGAATTTTCATCAAAAAAATGAATGGCCTGATAATTGGATACTTGAGCCGGTTCTTTTGCTGGATTGGGTTACGAGCAAATGGAACGTTTGCGATTTTGAGCCTATTCCTGATACGATCGATGCTATCGAAGCTTTGGAAGCTAGGCTTGAAAAAATCCACGGCGAAGAAATCACACTTACAAGCTTCACATGTCGCAGTGGTTTGCTCAATTATGTAGATCAAGACGGCGAAATCTGCCTTACAGAGATCTACTAAGATCAATTGAAAGCGCGGCTTCGGCCGGCTGGAGCCCTATAATTTATAGGCGAGTGAATCCAGCCGAAGCCGCGCTTTTTTCCAAACGCAACGCAACACAACACAACACAAACGGAGATCAAAAACATGTCACAAACTCTATGCTTCGATGCTGACTACAATAATTTTTGGTATGATCAAAGCAGCGTCACAAAGTTTACAGTCGGTCAACAACACCAACTCCATTTGACGGCCGGCGGAACTTGGATTGAACACACTTGGAACTCTAACGGCTCTTATAGCGAAAAAAGCCAAATCTGCACACAAGATTACGCATTTAATCTTTTGCTTCACAATGAAAAATTCGATGAATTGGAGAGCCTGGAAGGCGGATCCGAGTTTCTCGAATCCAAAGAAATCAAATAGTAGATCCAACGCGCGCGGCTCCAACTGGAGCCGCTTTTTTCTTTAGCTTCCATCACAACCAAAAACGGAGATCAAGACATGGAACTTTCAAACCTAGCTGAGGCGCTTTGCAAAGCGCAAGCTGCCTTGAAGCCGGCCGAATTCGATTCAATCAATTCACATTTGCGTAATAAATACGCTAGCTTGTCCAGCGTACAACGCGCCGCAAAAGTAATTCATCAATTTGGACTTTCCTATCTGCAAATGCCTTCTTTTGACGGGGATCGAGTATCCCTTACAACCGTTTTGCTTCACACTTCCGGAGAAAAGATCGAATTCGAGTTAAGCGCGCCGGTTGCTCCAGGCAAGCAACAAATTCAGGCGCTTGGGTCTACAATCTCTTATTTGCGCCGATATAGCCTTAGCTCACTTCTTGGGATCTCGGTAGGTGATGATCTTGACGGTGAAGAATCCGCGCCGGCTCCAACTGGAGCGCGCCAAACGCAGCCGCGCTCCGCTCCGCAATTCGAAAAATCGGATCTCTCCAACGCGGCTCCAGCGTTTCACGCCATTTGCTCCGATCTCGAAATCACGCCGGAGCAAAAACGCGCGCTTTTGGGTGTTTCCAGCTGTAAGAACCCAACACAACCCACTCTCCAACGAATGAAAAAGTTTCGATCATTGATCGCGGAGTGGCATAAAACCGGCGCGCTTATCTACGCCACACATTTTGTATCAGCCGGGTCAATTGCAGATCTCGCGGAGCGTTGGAAGGATCTTCCCAGTGATATGAAGCCGGAACTTGAAACCGCAAAAAACTATTTGAAGCAACAACTTGAGGGATAGATCATGATTCGATACAAAAACAGCTTACAAGCGCAAATTTGCGTTTTGCTCTGGAGAAATGGATTTATCGAAGATCGAAGCGTTGGAGCGCCGCTTGATTGGATCCATAGAAATTTTCCCGAAAAAACAGAACTCCAGATTATCAAAGCGCTGCAACATGTTTGCAAGGATTACGGCCGCGGAAAGAAAGTTGCTATTCTGCTTAAAAAGCCGCGGCTTTACGCTGTAACTTGCCAATTTTCTGATTTCATGGAGCGCAGCAAAAGCGCGGCTCCAACTGCAACGCCGGCGGCTCCAGTCAAAGCGGCTCCAACCGCGCTCGATGTCAAGGCGGCTCCAGCCGCGCTCGATGTCAAGGCGGCTCCAGCCGCGCTCGATGTCGAGCCGGAAAAACCCAAATCCGAAAAACAAACTCAGGATCAAAAACTGGAAGCACTCCAGCGCAAAAAAGAAAAATTACTAGAGCAAATTAAAGCGCTGCAAATCCAGCAAGTTGAAACCGAAATTCAGCAGTTGGAACTTGAATTCTCCGCGAAGCTATCCGCTGCAAGCCGGCAAAATCTTATAAAATAA
>Ga0208899_1001572_pt1 | contig 16042 bp, 21 predicted proteins | sample VirMetDEL_Nov_24_FD_184518 | JGI IMG/M metagenome (GOLD analysis project Ga0208899, IMG submission 184518) | Aqueous microbial communities from the Delaware River and Bay under freshwater to marine salinity gradient to study organic matter... | ecosystem: Environmental > Aquatic > Marine >... | reverse complement strand
CCTTTGGCTTTTGTGATCGGACAGGGTTTAGATACCCTCTGCGTGACTTGGTTAGGCAGATTGAGGATGGTCGATGGAACGGACTGCTGGTAGGCAGAGACGTTGTAGATCAAGATCAACCACAGTTGAAGCTAGGAGATGTCAATGCAAGCGACCCGCAAGCGTTACGATTTCCGCGACCTGATGACAGCCTTACTGAAAGTCGCGCACTGTCTGCGTTTGATCCTGTCGGGGGAGGCAATACGGCTCTTGGAAGCCAGACTGTCGGCCTTGATATGGCAGGTGCTGTTGGGCGCGTAACCGTGGAGACATCTTAATGGCGTTTACTTTTACGACTCTCAAGCAGGCTATTCAAGACTATACGGAGTCAAACGAAACAACTTTTGTTAATAATCTGACAACGATTATTACGCAGGCAGAGGACAAGATTCTTAAAGCCGTGCAACTGCCTGACTTCCGCAAGAATGTTTCAGGGTCTGTGGCAAGCGGTAACCAGTACCTCATCATGCCTACAGACTTTTTGACACCTTACTCGCTAGCCATCGAAAACTCTGGCTTTGAGTATCTGATGTTTAAAGATGTAAACTTTATACGTCAGGCGTACCCGCTAACAGGAACACAGGGAGCGCCCAAGTACTACGGCATCTTTAGCCGCACCGCGTTTATTCTCGGCCCCACACCCAATTCTGCTTATGACGCAGAACTGCACTATTTTCACAAGCCCACCTCAATTACCGCATCTGTAGACGGCACAAGCTGGCTTGGCACCAATGCAGAGTCTACGCTTCTGTATGGCTGTCTTGTTGAGGCGTACACCTTTTTAAAGGGTGACCCCGACCTGATGCAGATGTATACCCAAAGGTATATGGAGGCACTGGCTAATCTGGAGCAGTTGGGCGAAGGCTACAGCACAACAGACAGCTATAGATCGGGTGAAGTAAGGAAAGCCAGAGCATGATTGGTGTTAGCGGTGGCTTTGAGGTGGGTAGCGTTAGTGTACACACCACACAGAACAGGGGGTTTACCCCAGAGGAGATTGCTGAGAGGTGTTTAGATAAGATCGTCTCGGTAGCTGATACTGCGTTGCCAGAGGTACAGGCACAGGCGCAGGCATTCAAGGATCACATTAGAGCGGTTCTTGTTTTCTACATGAAAGAGGCCGCAAACAGCGACCGAACCACAGTGTATAACGCCCTTCTTGATGCAGGGCAAAAAGATTTAGCCGAACTTATCAGGAGAATGTGATATGGCTTTTAGCGGAAACTTCATGTGTTCATCCTTTAAGCAGGAACTGCTTGTTGGCGCTCACAATTTTACAAACGGTGCTCACACGTTCAAGCTGGCGATGTATACCAATTCAGCCAGTTTTGATGCGGCAACTACTGCATATACAACGGGCAATGAAATTAGTGGAACAGGTTACTCAGCAGGCGGTGGAACACTGACCAATGTGACCCCAACCCTGTCTGGAACCACAGCCCTCACGGATTTTGTCGACCTCACGTTCTCCAGCAGTACGCTAACGGCGCGTGGAGCACTTATATACAATACGACAACTAGCGGTGGCTCTAGTACTACAGATACCGTTTTGGTGTTGGACTTTGGCTCTGACAAGTCGTCCAGTGCTGGTGACTTCACTATTGTGTTTCCCACACCGGATGCCTCTAACGCCATTATCAGGATTGCCTAGTCATGGCCTTGGTCGTAGCGGATCGCGTAAAAGAAACCACGACAACAACGGGCACTGGAGCAGTTTCTCTTGGTGGTGCGGAGCCTAACTTTCGTACCTTTGCTTCTGTTTTGTCTAATGCCGACACAACCTATTACGCGATTGTCGACAACAACAACCTTGCTTTTGAGGTTGGTCTTGGCACGTATGCTAGTAGCGGTAACACGATAACCCGTACAACGGTGCTGTCGAGTTCCAATAGCAACAGTGCAGTTAACTTTTCCGCAGGAACCAAGGATGTCATCCTGACATATCCTGCTGACAAGTCAGTATTTGAAGACGCAGATGGCATAGTGTCGATTGAGAACCTTCAGATCAACACCAATGCGATTAAATCCACAGACACCAACGGTAATATACAGCTATTTCCAAATGGAACCGGCTTTACCGAGCTATACGGTAATACCAATGCTGGTGCCATTAGGTTTAACTGTGAGTCCAACTCTCACGGCGTAACCCTAAAAGGGCCGCCGCATAGCGCCTCTGCAACCTACAGTCTAGAGCTTCCTAATGCAGACGGAACAAGCGGTCAGGCTTTATTGACCGATGGTTCTGGTAAGTTGTCATTTGGAGCCGCAGGCATCAACACAGGCAAAGCCATTGCGATGGCTATTGTATTTGGATAGGAGATAGAAAATGGCCGCACCAAACATTGTCAATGTCGCCACGATTACAGGCAAGTCCGCAGTGGTGAGCTTGACCGACACTAACGCCACTGCTGTGGTGTCTAATGCCGCAAGCTCTAGCAAGGTGTTTAAGATAAATAGCCTTACTGTCGCAAATGTAGACGGTTCTGTGGCGGCGGACATTACAGTCAGTTACTACAGCCAAGACGATATTGGCGGCACTGCTACAGAGATTGTCAAAACGGTTTCTGTGCCGCAGGACTCAACGCTTGTAGTGATCGACAAGAATACCTCTCTGTACCTAGAGGAAGATCGGAGCATTGGAGCGCAAGCCAGTGCCGCAAACGATCTCAAGGTCTTTGTTAGTTACGAAGAAATAAGCTGAGCCTGAGCCATGAGGTTTATTGGTAAAGACCCCAACATTATTGATGCCTACTACACCGCCACTGCGGAAGGCGCGATCACGGCGGGAAAACCCGTCATTGTTGAAGCTGATGGTGATGTAACGCTTATAAACGCCAGTGGGGGCGGACAAGATTTAGGCACTCCCGCAGTTTTTGAATCAGCAACTGTATCTTTCACGGGGTCTACTTTTGATTCATCTAATAACAAGATAGTCATAGTTTACAGAGACGACGGTAACTCTAGTTACGGTACTGCTGTTGTTGGAACTGTAAGCGGCTCCGCCATATCTTTTGGGACGCCTGTTGTTTATAACAGTGCTAATTCTTCATACAACGAAGCCACCTTTGATTCTAACGCCAATAAAGTAGTGGTTGCGTATAGAGATACTGGGAACTCAAACAGGGGAACTGCCATTGTCGGCACTGTTAGCGGGACGAGCATATCCTTTGGTTCAGAGGAAGTCTTTGAGGACGGCGAAACTAACGAGATTAGTATCACGTTTGACAGCTCCAACAATAAAGTTGTTATAGCTTATGCCGACGAAAATAATTCAAACTATGGTAAGGCTATTGTAGGGACGGTAAGTGGAACGTCTATTAGCTTTGGCTCAGAAACTACCTTTAATACTGGCGCTTTATATGGGTCAGGCATCACCTTTGACTCTAATTCCAACAAGGTGGTTATAGTGTATAGAGATGGTGGAAATTCTAACTACGGTACTGGAATCGTCGGCACGGTTAGCGGAACAAGTATTTCATTTGGATCGGAGACTGTTTTCCAAAGTGTTAGTTCAGCAAACCCAAGAGCCGCCTTTGATAGCAATAGCAATAAAGTAGTTTGTGTGTACAAAAACAACAGTGACCTTACTTTAATGACGGTTGTTGGCACTGTTAGCGGCACAAGCATTTCGTTCGGCACCCCCGTTGTCGCAGACAGTGGTTCAGTTGGAACTTATCACGGAATAGTATTCGATAGCGCCAACAATAAAGTCATTGTATCTTTTGACAGTAATACTAATTCTGATGGACGGCTTGTTGTTGGCGCGGTAAGTGGTACTTCTATTAGTTTTGAATCTGCCGTGCAGTATGAATCAGGAGAAACGGGTGAAGTTTCATCAACCTTTGATTCTAATGCAAGCGCGACAGTTGTAGCTTATCGAGACAGCGGAAATTCTAATTACGGTACTGCTGTAGCATTCAGATACGCAGTAAGCAACTTGACCTCAGAAAACTATATAGGCATTGCCGCCGACACCTACGCTGACAACGAAGATTCCACGATTGGCATAGTCGGCTGTATAGACCGCAATCAGACCGGCCTGACGGCAGGTCAGCAATACTTTGTTCAAGGCGATGGCACTCTTAGCACCACAGCAGGAAATCCTTCTGTGCTAGCTGGCACAGCCATATCCGCTACTGAACTGGTGGTGAAAGAATGAAGACTATAGGCAATACGCTACCAAGAAGATTTAAAGCTAAAGCCAGTGGTGCAATCACCGCAGGAAAGCCTTTGATTGTTGAAGCTGATGGGGATGTGACGCAGGTAGCGGAGACTGCTTTTTCCGATTCCGTATTGAATACAGGGACGCAGTTCCATAATGACAATACTGACTATCCTGCGGTTGCATACGATGTAGCGTCCGGAAAAATTGTTGTGGCCTACAAGACCGCCAGCCCTTCTGTAACAGGAGCGGCTGTTGTTGGGACAGTGAATCTTACAGATGGGTCAATTTCTTTTGGAACGCCGGTCACCTTTCTTTCTGGAAACGCACGATACATATCGGCGGCATACGATGCCAGCGCAGAAAGAATAGTGATAGCTTATAGGGATGGTAATAGTTCGAATCACGGCAAGGTGGTAGTTGGTCAGGTATCAGGAACAAGCATTAGTTTTGGTACTGCTGTCACGCTTCAATCGGCTCAATGCTCAGATTTTTCTATCGTATACGATTCCAAGGCTCAAAAAGTAGTCATTGGATTTTATCACGATGGGGCAGGAGGGAAGGCCAGAGTAGGAACAGTATCTGGCACAAGCATTAGTCTGGGAACGGCTGTGACGTTTAACAGTGGAGCCAGTTACGAAGCTCTTTGTGCAGTGTATGACTCTACTACTGAGCAGGTTGTAATTGTCTACCAAGATCATGGCAACAGCAATTACGGCACGGCTGTTGTGGGAGCCGTTGCCGGAACAGATATCAGCTTTGGTTCAGAGGTGGTTTTTAACAGTGCTACCACTTATCTGGGTCAGAATGGTCGGTGTGCAGACTACGACCCTATTACTCAAAAAGTATTGGTTACTTATGCTGATGGGGGTAATAGTAATCGAGGAACGCTGATCGCCTTAACTGTGAGCGGTACAAGTGTTAGCGCAGGCAGTGAGCTAGTTTTTGAATTTGGAAGTCTTACCGACCATCCACTAGCTGTTATCTATAGCGCAACCGCCAAAAAGTTTTTACTAGCGTACACCGACAGTAGTACCAACTACGGACAATATCAGGTTGTTAGTACAAGTAGCGCCTCGTCAGGAACAAACATAACTATAGACAAAGCGGAAACTCAAATTAAGGCGTTGGTTTACGATGATAAGGCTGGCCTTAACGGCACGAGTGTTCCAGACCTTCCGTGGATTGTTTTTGTTGGCTCTACTAGCTCAGTGGGTGAAGCGGGTGTTATTCAAATAGCTTCTGGTGTAACTAACCTTACCTCCGAAAATTATATTGGCATCGCAGAGTACGCGGCTTCAGACACAGAAACAGCGACAGTGTTGGTCAAGGGTGGCGTCAGCACTACACAGTCTAGCCTAACCCCCGGTCAAACCTATTTTGTGCAGGGTGACGGCACAGTTGGCCTCACCGCAGATACCCCCAGCGTGACCGCAGGCACCGCTGTCACCTCAACCAAACTGATAGTGAAGGGCTAATATGAGCTATATAGGCAGACAGCTTAATGTACCCGCCAGCACGGTTCAGTTGACGGCAGAGGGTGCTATCACTGCTGGAAAGCCGTGCATTATTGAGGCTGACGGAGATGTGGCTCAAGTAGCACTGGAGGCCGTTGCTCAAGCCACTGGTTCTTATGTAGAGCCTCAAACTAATATAGCTATTGATGTTGACGGCACCTTTGACAGCACTAACAATAAAACAGTGTTTGTCTACAAAGACGAAAATACTGATGCCGGTGTGGCTCTTGTCGGTACAATATCAGGCACTAGCATAAGTTTTGGCACTGCGGCGACAATTGACGACGCTGTATCAACGAACAAGAATTTACGAGTTACCTTCAACCCTTCTGCTGGCAAAGTGGTTGCTATCTACAGAGATGGTGACAACTCTGGTTACGGAACGGCTCGCGTAGGAACGGTATCTGGCACTGACATTAGTTTTGGCACTGCTGTCGTTTTTAAATCAGCAGACACACGTAATGCGGATATAGGTTCTGCCGACGGTAGTAACGTGGTTATTGCGTATAAGGGAACAAGTGGCTACGGATACGGCATCGTTGGCGCAATTAGTGGCACCAGTATTAGTTTTGGTTCTGCAACCGCAATAATGAACAGCAATAATAAATTTGAGTGGCAAGCAGTCTCATACGACAGCAATGCCGATAAAGTGCTGATAAGCTACCACGGAGATAGCAATTACGGATATGCCGCAGTCGGTACAATATCGGGCACATCCATCAGTTTTGGCACCCCCGCGCAATTCAATGGAACAAGTGCGCTCGCCAGCGGAGAAAGATCTGTGTCATCGGATTTCGATCCCAATACCAATCAAGTAGCTATTGGTTTCATTGATAATAGTGATAGCGGTAAGTGCAAGGCCGTGATGGCGACAATCTCAGGCACTAGCGTGGGTTTTGGGTCGGTAGCAACCGTAAGCTCTAATGATTGCGGTTATCCCTCTGTGCAATATCACTCAGTGGCGGAAAAGGTTGTTGTGGCATTCCGTAAACAAACCGGAGACGATGAATTACAGGCGGGAGTGGGAACGGTTTCGAGCACGAGTATTAGCTTTGCCACTGCTTTTACTGTAGATGATGCAGACACCTCTGGAACTCCTCGTTATGAATACGTGTCTTTGGCGTATGACAGCAATTTAGGAATTATGAGTGTTGGATACAGGAGTTATGGATCTGGTAATACACGAAGGTTTCGCTCTAACGTGTTTCAAATTGCACATGATGCGCCTAATTTGACCTCCCAAAACTTTATTGGCTTTGCGGAAAACGATTGCACCGACAACGGCCTAGCGACGATTCAGCTAGGCGGCTCAGTCAGCGACAAACAAACTAGCTTGACCGCAGGGCAAACGTATTTTGTGCAGACGGACGGTACAATAGGCACTACAGCGGCCTCGCCATCTGTCACGGCAGGCACAGCAGTTTCATCCACTGAAATCTTAGTAAAGGGCTAAAACATGAAAACCATCACCGAAAACGCAACTAAGCTGTCCAAGTATCTGCTTGAGGACAGCAAGGCTGTAGATATGGGTTCTGACAAAATTACTGTTGGCGACCCGTCCTCCCCAGACTTTTACATTGCCGACCTTAACTCTAGCAACGCTACGCTTACTGAAAGTGTAACGGACGCTCCAGATAACTGGTCAGGCAATCGCTACACCTACGACCCAGCGGCAGACCCTAAGTGGGTTGCAAATTCCGACTGGGTCGATCCCGATAGCTAAGATTAATGAAACGCTTTCTGGTTGTCACTGCGTGTTTGTTGTGGCCTGCTTTCCTGCTGGGAGAGGAGACGACAACCAATATAGATACAACATCATCGTCTACAAGCACAAGCACCAGTGACAACACCAACAACAATAATAACGTGAACACGACGACCTACACGGGTGAGTCCACGAACACTAATGTAAGCACCAACACAAATTCAAATACAAATGTAAACACGTCAGTAATTAACTCGACCTCTAACGCGAGCAATGTAAACCTTAATCAGAATGTTAATACGACTAATTACACGGGGTTGCTAACAAACACCAACGCCAACACGAATGTTAATAACAGCACCAGCGTTAATACCAATAACAACACCAACACTAACACCTCAGTGAGCACTGCTACCAATGTTAATCAAAATTCCAGCACTAACAGCAGTGTTAGTTTAACGACCTCTGACACAACCATTGACCAAACAAGCAGGTCTACGTCAGATGTTAATTCGACTAATAGCAACGTAAACAACAACAACAACAACTCTGTTAGCACCTCAACTCAGAGGGTTACACAGGATATAAACTCTCCGCCGCCTAGTGCAATAGCGCCGAGCATTGGTAGTAGTTACAGCCAAGACCTTTGCACAACGGGTATTTCTGGCGCAGTCCAGACTCAAATATTTGGATTTTCTACAGGTAAATCCATCCGAGATAAGAATTGCGAAAGGATCAAGTTGAGTAAAACCCTTTACGACATGGGAATGCGAGTGGCGGCTGTAAGCCTCATGTGTCAGGACTACAGGGTTTGGTCGTCAATGATGGACGCTGGAACGCCTTGTCCGATTGAGGGTCAGATAGGCGACGAGGCTAGGGCTTTGTGGGAGGCTTATCCAGAGCGAGTGCCTGAGCCAGAGAGGCGAATGTAATATGAAAGGTCTTATTGGCATAGTCATTCTGCTTTGCGCTTCTGTGGGATATGGGCAGACAGAAACTTCAAAAAACCTGCTTACAGCCACTCAAACGGTAGGCGACGTGTTATTTAGGGCGGAAGCTAACAGTTACCAATATAGCTTCCAGACGGGTCAGGTAACGGCAGTAGGCGTGTTGCCCGCTTATAATCCCTTACAGGTTCTTACCCTCAACTGGTCGTTCGATGCCTTGTACGGTTGCAACAATTCTATTGGCGGTTACTGCGGCAACCCCAATGGCACTCAAGACGAAATACAAGCCTTTCTTGCGGTTGGGAATGAAGCTGGGGACAGTGATGTCCGAGAGGTGTTTAATCAGCAAGACTTTAATCAAGAGTGGCAGACCTTTAGTGGCGCTGAAGTTTACGATTTTGCTAGCTCTTACGAGGCCGTCAGCCTCAGAATAGACGGGATAGATCGCGGATATTGGGCTGGATACTACGGGCCAAGGGTTAGAAATCCCTCGGTGATTGCCATCTACACTCCTATAAATACGGGAATTGCTATTGTCGCTGACTGCTCAAACCCTCAAAACGATACGTCTTGTGCGGGTTACGAAAACAATGTTGCCACAGAAGAACAGGTAGTCTTTATTCCAGAGCCAGAGCCTCAACCCCCAACCTTTGGGGAGCAGGCGACTAATGCTGTGTTCGGAGATTCTGCCGACGATTTTTTGTTTTTAGAAGAGCCTGATGCTACTGGAAGGCCGAGGGTTATGAAACATATCGAGCCTCAACAGGTCTACCAAGAAACTCAACAAGAAGAGGAAATGTTTGGATTTCCGCCCCCACAAGGGCGCCCACAGGTACAGGGTGGGCCTCCTCCCCAAGATATGCCGCAAATGTCAGGTCAGCCTCTGGCTCAAAGCGAGCGGGAAATGCGGGGTGAGTCTTCTGTTCAGGACAGCACTGAAATAAGGGGCGAGCCTCCTATGTTTGAGGACGCAGAAGATCTATTAGAAATCAAGAAAGAGCCTGCACCCGTTTTTCGAGCTAGAGAAGCAACTTCCGAAGAGGTTATGGCTGAGGTCGTTCGAGTTACAAGAGAGCCTCGCCCTGAGCCTGTCAGAGCGCAAGAAGCTGTTGAGCCAAGGCCAGTTGTTGTGCAAAGAAAGGTAGCCCCTATAGACGTTGCCTCGGAAACGCGAGTAGAGCCAGCGGCTGAGGCTGTACGGGCAGTGGTAAGGCCGGCGGTTGATGTGATGGGGATTGCGCTATCACTTGCTAATCAACAGCCAGATCAAAGAACGAGGGCATCGCAAGGCCAACAACAGCCTCAAGCAATGCAACAAACTTTTCAAATGGACGGCCAATCGAGCGATCAAGTGGGCGGGGCTAATTATTGGGATTCTGGAGCAAAAGAAATTCAAATTGCACAGACATTGACTCAGCAAACACCGTTACAACAGTTAAATTCTATGACATCTGCTGACTTTGCACCGCCATCTCAAGAGCAGTTTGAGGATGATTTCGATGATGCGATCGCGTCAGGTCAAAGTGTTGGGCAGTTTTTGAGCGCACAGCCGCCAGACTTTAGCCGCTTTGAGATTGATGATCCAACTATCCAAGAGCAGGTGATGGTGCAGAAAGCTACGGTAGCCCTGAAGACCATGAGCGAGGTGCAGATTGACAAGAGCATGGATCAGCAGTTGGAGACTTTATCAGACACAGGCGGGTTTACAGACCAAAGCGTTGCGGTGTTTTTGATATCTAGCAATCCTGCCTTTGACCAATATCAGGATGCAGACTTGTCTGACCGTGGGGATTTTTATGAAAACACTCAGGTTTACCCTAAAAACGCACCACGGGTTGATCCTTTCGGAGTGTTAAGGCTAGGTGGATCAGAAGCATTTAATGATCTGGTGGACATCCAATGGCAGAGATAGATTTCGCGGGACTAAAGATATCGGGCGGCAAGTTACTGCTCGTAATACCGCTTTTAGGTAGCATTCTCGCCGCTATGTGGGGTGGATTTGAGCTGTATCAGCGGTTACTGACGGCAGAGCAGGCCATAACGGAATACGTCTCACCTGACTTCAGCGAATATGACGAGGCTTTAGCCGTCATTGACACAAAGATAGGCAATGTTGATTCTTTGATTACGGCGCTAGAAAGAGAGTTAGACCGCCTACAAACTGATATAGATGTTGTAGAAAAAATTGCTAGAAGCACCGATGACACAGTGGCTGAAGCCACCAGAGAGATGAGAGATGACGTTTACGCTCTTGAAGAAAGGGTCAACGACAGCCTTAGAGAAATAAATAATGAGCTAAGGGCTATGCGAGATGACTTGGAAGAGCGCATACAAAGGATTCTTGATAACCCACTTAATTTAGAAGAGTAGCTGGTAGGGTGAGTGTATGGATCAGGGCATGATTAACATCATTATCTCTCTCGGCGCTGGTGTCTTTGGTTGGCTTGTGAAGACGCTATGGGACTCTGTTAGGAGACTGGAGACTAATGTTAGCGGTATAGAAGTACGTGTTGCTGGCGATTACGTTAGGCGTGATGAGTTTCGGCAGGACATACAACGCATTTTTGATAAGCTGGACACAATCGAAGCAAAAATTGACTCTAAGGCTGATAAATAATGCCAAGCACAAGTGCGTTTTCAGCCTTCCCCTTTGGCTCAGACACTGATGCTGGGCCTGTTGGAGTTGCAGGGCTGTCCGCTACGAGTGGCGTTGGCAGTGTATCTGTAAATGGAGCCGCAGATGCTGTAGTCACTGGGCTACAAGCAACAGCAAGCGTTGGTCAGGTACTCTTTTCGATTGGTGTAAATGTTACTGGAGTAGCGGCTACAGGTGGCGTAGGCACAGTCGCGCCATCTCTACCTACAAATGTTTCTGTAACTGGCGTTTCGGCAACTATGCCGATGACCGCGACAGGCGCAGGCGGCGGGTTCTTTGGTGGCGTGGGCTTTGCAGAAGAGTCTTTTGCTACACCAGCAAACACCGCTCTAAAAGTATCGTTCGCGCTAGGAACTGGCGGCGCAGTGACGGGCGTTGCCGCCGCAGGTGATGTCGGCAGTGTAACGATTGTAGGGCCAGCAAATGTTTCTGTCACTGGTGTTGCGGGTACAGGGGCTGTTGGCTCCGCCACGGTAGAGGCCACAGGTCAGGTAGAGGTCACGGGGTTAGCGGGAACGGGCGGCGTAGGCTCTGTCACTGTCACTGAAGGCGCAGGCATCAATGTTGCAGTTGGGTCTGTTTCAGCGCAGGGACAGGTCGGTGTTGTTACTGCAATTGGAAATATAAGCGTTCTTGTGACAGGTGTTGCGGCAACAGGAGCCACTTCAGGTGCATCTGTGGTGGCATGGAACGAAATCATACCGAATCAAGACCCAAATTGGACAGAGATAGCGGCGTAGAGGCATAAATGACTAGCACATATACGACCAATCTAGGCATAGAAAAGATCGCAACAGGCGATCAGTCTGGTACATGGGGCGACACAACCAATACCAACTTTGACATTCTGGATCAGGCTGTCAACGGGATACTGTCGTTGACCCTAGCTTCCGCCGGTAGCTCCGGTTCGCCAACAGACATCCCCGTCACGGACGGCGCTGTCTCGAACGGTAGAAACAAGTTTATTGAGCTTACCGATGGCGGCGACCTTGGCGGCACAGCCTATGTCAGGTTGACGCCTAATGACGCAGAGAAGATTTTGTTTGTTCGTAATAGCCTGTCGTCAAGCCGATCTGTTATTTTGTTCCAAGGAACATATAACGCCTCAAACGACTTTGAGCTTGCTAACGGCAAGGATGCGGTGCTGAAGTTTAGCGGCACAGGGTCGGGTGCCACGGTTACGCAGGTTTTTGTTAACTTGTTAGCAACAGCGGTGACGGCCAACCTAACAGGCAACGTGACCGGAAATGTCACTGGCGCAGTATCGGGTAATGTTACTGGTAATGTGTCGGGCAATGTTACAGGTAACGTAACAGGCGACTTGACGGGGAACGTGACAGGAAACGTAGCCTCGACGGGATCTTCCTCATTTTCTTCAATTGATGTCAACGGCGGCGCTGTAGACGGCACCCCAATTGGAGCCAGCTCTGCCAGCACAGGCGCGTTCACCACGCTCAGCACTACAGGTACAGCAACACTACCTACTGTGGACATTAACGCAGGCAACATTGACGGCACCAACATAGGCGCGTCCACGCCCGGAGCAGGCACGTTTAACGCTTTAGCCACTACTGGTGACAACATCAGGATAGATACCAGTCAGACTCCAGCCAGTTCGTCGGCGTCAGGCACAAAGGGCGAGATTGCTTATGACACAAGCTACATATATGTCTGTGTTGCAACTAACACATGGAAGAGGGTCGCACTGTCCACATTCTAAGGAGGCGTTATGTTACAAGCTCTAATTGGCCCAGTTACTGGGCTACTTGACAAGTTTATACCTGATGCGGACGAAAGAGCGAAGCTCGCGCATGACATTGCGACGATGTCAGAGCGACACGCCCAAGAGCTTGCGAAGGGCCAGATTGAAATTAACAAGGCTGAAGCGGCACACAAATCAATGTTTGTCGCAGGCTGGAGGCCGTTTGTGGGCTGGACTTGCGGCGTTGCTTTGGCTTGGCATTTTGTGGGCCAGCCTATTGCTATTTTTGTTATTACATTTGCTGGTGTGGACGCCCCTCCGCTACCTGTATTTGAGATGGAAAGCCTGTTGACGGTGCTTTTGGGTATGTTAGGTCTGGGTGGACTTAGAACCTTTGAGAAGACTAAGAAGATAGCCAGAGAGAAATGACGCCAGAGCAACTCAACGCATGGCGCATTATCCCACGGATACTGATTTTCGCCATGATTGCCATGACGTACAGGACTGTCGAGTGGTTTATGTCCTTGCCTGATCCCAATCCGGAGCAAGCGGCACTGGTGTCAGTGATGACAGGTGCCCTTACTGGCGCATTTGGGTTATTTCTTGGGAAGAAAGAATGAAAGAGTTTAAGTATTTCAAGCTGTCTGACTTTGATTGCCAAGAAACAGGCGAGAATGAGATGGACTTTGACTTCATTATGGAGCTAGATGAACTGCGTGAGTCTTGCGGGTTTCCGTTTATTATTACCTCTGGCTACAGAGCAAACAGTCATAGCTTGGAAGTAAAGAAAAAGAAGCCCGGAATGCACGCTCACGGCATTGCCGCAGATATAGCGGTGCGTGACGGTGTGGAACGAATGGCCGTCGTCCAAAAGGCAATCGAGCACGGGTTTAACGGGATAGGGGTAGCCAAGTCATTTGTTCATGTAGATAAACGGCAATCGACGCCAGTAATGTGGGTGTATTGAGTGGCTCTTACCAAGATACAGTTCAGACCGGGCATAGATAAGGAAGGCACCGAATACAGTGCTGACTCTGGCTGGTTTGATTCAGATCGTATTCGCTTCAGAAAGGGCCGCGTCGAGACAATAGGCGGCTGGCAAAAGTATGTCAGTGCGGCAATTAAAGGCGTGGCGCGGTCACTGTTTGACTGGGGTGCGGCTAGTGGCGACAAGTATCTGGGCGTTGGTACAAACCTTAAGTTCTATGTGGAGTCAGGCGGCACGGTAGCGGATGTGACTCCGATCAGGGCCACCACTTCCGCTGGTGATGTGACGTTTGCCGCGACTAATGGCTCGTCAACGCTAGTGGTAACTGACACAGCACATGGAGCCGTAGAGAGCGACTTTGTGACCTACTCTGGCGCGGTCTCTTTGGGTGGGAATGTGACAGCCGCTGTACTCAATCAGGAGTATCAGATCGGCGTCATTGTCAACGCCAACAGCTACAACATTACGGCGAAGGATACCGCTGGTGCGGCAGTCACAGCCAACTCCAGCGATTCTGGTAATAGTGGCGGCTCCACGGTGGGCGCATATCAAATCAACACCGGCACCAACTTCTATGTGGATAGCACGGGTTGGGGTGTGGGTGCGTGGGGTTCTGGGACTTTCGGTGACTCTGTGGCAATTACCTCGTCAAATCAGCTACGTTTGTACAGTCAGGACGCATTTGGCGATGATCTTATATTAAACCCCAGAGGTAGCTCTGTTTATTTCTGGGATGAGAGCAGTGGTCTGACAACCAGAGCGGTTGCCCTGTCCTCCTTGGGCGGCGCATCTGACACCCCCGTTGAGGCGCTTCAGGTCATGGTGTCTGACATTGACAGGCACGTTATCTGCTTTGGATGCAACCCTATTGGGTCGTCAACCCTAGACCCGCTGTTCATTCGCTGGTCTGATCAAGAAAACGCGGTAGATTGGACGCCAACAGCAACGAATAGTGCTGGCGGTCAGGTTATCTCTACGGGGACAACGATTGTCGGGGCGATCAAGACTCGTCAGGAAATACTGGTATTTACGGATGTGGGCATCCAAGCCATGCGCTTTGTGGGTGCCCCGTTTATTTACTCATTCTCTCCGGTGGCAGAGAACGTCAGCATGATCTCGCCCAAGGCTGGGGTTGCGGCGGCTGACTCTGTGTTCTTCATGGATAGAGAGGGGTTCTATGTTTATCGTGGTTCGGTGCAAAGACTGCCCTGTTCTGTGCTGGATCATGTATTTTCCAATCTTCAGTTTCAACAGAGATTTAAGATATACGCTACAACAAACCCTGATGACTCAGAGGTAACGTGGTATTACCCGGTGGGAACCCCCAGCGCAGATATCACAAACTATGTCACATACAACTACCAAGAAGACAACTGGTCTATAGGCACACTGGATCGCGGGGCATTTATTCATGCGCCAACCAAAGAGTTCCCGCTTGCCGCGTCAAACAGCCTGACCAGCGACAACTATCTTTATATACATGAGATTGGCCATACGGCTGACGGCGAACCCCTAAATGCGTTTGTTGCATCAGGTGGCATTGGCTTGGGCGATGGTGAGCAGTTTGCGGCGGTGCGGAGAGTAATACCTGACTTTACCTTTAGGGGTAACTCTGCGGCTGTTGACTTGTCTCTTGAGGTTAAGGGCAGGGATTTTCCGTTGAGCAGTGAAACGCTGTTAGACACAGCAACAATAGTCAGCACAACAGGACAGTTTCATCTTAGAGCCAGAACTCGTGAGATGATTATTAAGATATCTAGCAACGGCCTAGGTTATGGCTGGACGCTGGGTGATTTACGATTTGATGTCAGAACAGATGGACGCCGATAGGATGACACATGGCTAGCGATCCCTTACAAGTGGGCGGTGTTAACTGGCCCAACATGATGCAGAAGCCGACTGGTATTGTTGCGGGTGCGGCCAATCCTGCAATGAACCCCACCGCTTTAAACGATGCTCAGATGCCTGCTGAATCTGCAAAGGTCAAATTTCAACCTACATCTGTTGACACAACGCCTTCTACTGATTCCACCAAGGGAAGAGCAATAGATACTTATGCCTAAATACACGACATTGCCGGTAGCCAGCCCAGATTATGAGCGAGAAAACGAGCAGGTTGCTCGCAGAACAATAGAGCAATCGCTACAAGACATATCGTCAACTGTAGAAGGCAACACAAACAAGACAAGCAAGGACTCGTCACTGGCTCTGCGCCGGTTCCAGTTCTTGTTGATGGGTGCAAGCAATGGCTGATGTCATAAAGGTTCTGGGGCAACTTGACCCGTCGGCAACCACAACAACCACGCTATATACGGTGCCGAACCTA
>Ga0208899_1001568_pt1 | contig 16059 bp, 16 predicted proteins | sample VirMetDEL_Nov_24_FD_184518 | JGI IMG/M metagenome (GOLD analysis project Ga0208899, IMG submission 184518) | Aqueous microbial communities from the Delaware River and Bay under freshwater to marine salinity gradient to study organic matter... | ecosystem: Environmental > Aquatic > Marine >... | reverse complement strand
TTTATAAAACCAATTTGATAACATTTAGTACTCCTTTTCTATTATTAGTTATACATTCGTTCCGCAAAATAAAAAACATAGGAAAAATGAATTACATAAATGCCAAAATAGCATCAATTGATGTTAGTCTATGTATAATAAAGATACAAAAGAAAAGGTTGTTTTAGGTAGTAATCCTACCAAAGCCTTATGTTTCAACGATTCTGAGGCATTTGAGAGCCTCGTTTTTTGACTGATTTCATAATTTCTGCTCGTTTATGGTTTGAAAGCTTAGACCACACAGATATCTCATCTAAAGTTCTAAAACATCCAATGCATATATTATCTTCTATTTTGCAGACGTTTTGGCACGGGCTTACAATAGGCTGTGATCTTTCTGAACTTGGCATCTGGGTATGGAATCTCTGGTTGTTCGTTTAATCGTCTGGCAAAATACAGACAATCATTAACATTGGGGAATGTTTGGTCTTGATTAATTATTATCGTGCCTATCATATAGACTAAAGCAAACTCTATCATTCATCTTTGGTTTTCCAAAAGTATTCATCAGTATCACCAAGTCTAAATTTTTGACCATTTTCAACCTGGTACTCTATTGTACTTACTTTGAAGTCTGGCTGCAATGGCTCTTGAGGTGTCAAAGAATTATCATAGACTCTCATTCTATTGTTTGGATACAAACAGAACTGCCCATTCTTTAATTCTAAAAGATTAAATGATTTATGTTCTGCTGGTATTTCGCTGGTAGAATAATCTATTACGTCTGGGTCTGAATGATAATTATCAAGAGTACAAATATATGCACCCATCATTGTACCGTGATCCCTGGTAAGAATTTCGAAGTCCATTGATCCTATAAATTGTTTACAAATAGATACCACGCCATAATCCATGCAATTCCAAAACTGAAGATTGTAAAGATCCATATCTGTGGTCGGGGTATCGGGGCTCGATAGGAATGCTGAAATAGGTAGCTTGTCATACAAAGCACCATAATCAGGAAGGTAAGTTTCAAAATAAAAACTTCTGCCAGGAATAGATTTAGCACTAACCCAGACACCTTTTACGAATTCCCCATGTCCATCTTGATGATCCCTTAAATATTCTCGTCTAACCCAAACATCTACTGAGGGTAAATTGCAAATAAGTGTAGCCATTATGATTTAGGATTCTTTTTACCAGCTCTTTTATTCCTAGCATATGATCTGTTCTTGGAAGCAGACATAACTTTTAACTTACTCTTTTTGTTAAGAGCATTACCACCAACATGATGAACATCTTTACCATCACCTTTTTTGACCTTACCTTTACGCATCATAATTCTTCGAGCTAAGTTTCTATTAGCTCGTTCCTTTCTGCGAGATTTAGGTTCAATAGCATATTCACGCTGATAGTTTCTTTTGTATGCCATTAGTGCATGGTCACCAAAGGTAGAGAAAAAGAGTTGTCATGATAATTACCAGAATCACTGAAATCTCTTGTGACTATTTTTCTTTTTAAAACACCACCTTCTATTTTGTAAGTTATTAATTCTTGTCTAATAACACCTTCCATATCTTGTTCTAAAGATTGTTTAAAAGGACCATTTTCCATTATATTATTCCTTTCGTATATCCGTTTGCTCTTGTATATGTTAGCACATCTTTTCTATTAGCAACATCGTTGACGTAAGATACATGTACCCATCCAGAATTAGGGTCAATACCATCCCAGCACTCTAATATTAACTGATCAAAGTTTAAATTATTCTCAATATATTTTGCTAGGTCGTAATTACTTACACCATATATTTCTATGTCTGCTGCTTCTCCATCACAATGTTGTGAGGTAGATTTTGATCCAATGGCTTCACACAAAGCAACACTTCTGTAGCCCGAGTTAATGTTGATTGGTTTAGCAAATGCTGACCTAACTCTCTCTAGTACATTATGACATAAAGATTCCATAGCCATAACATGTATTTCGTTAGGTTTATTAGTTATACCTTTTCTTTCAGCTGTCTGTGATTTAGTAAATTCTGTTAGAGAAAAATTGTCGGATAGTTTCATTGTGTTCTATTTCCTATGGTTAAGTTTTTAAGAATATCAATTGGATTGCTTCCTAAGAAAGCAGGATTAGTTCTTGTTTGAGCAGAAGATGTTGTGGCAGTATTTTTTATTGGACTTACTTTACTAACATCTAACACGGGCATTTCCGGAGCACTAGAAGAACTGTTATTACCAATTGGTAATAAAGGAAGCTCTTTATCTATTGATTCCACACCACCAGATAGTAAAGATTTTTTTAGCAATCCTTGATAAATATCTATCATTTCATCAACTGGAAGTCTATCTAAAGCTCTTTTTTCTAGTCTTATATTACTCTCTTTATATATCGCTTCATAAAGTTCTTTACTAGGTTTAATTGGGCTAAACTCACCTTGTAAAATCATTCCTAATTCTTGTCTTCCTAAGTTAGAATCTTCTTTAAGAGCATATATTATATCTCTTTCTGATAATCCTGCGGCTCTTGCTGCTTTAACTTTTGCAAACATTTCTCTTTGCACTCTGAATAAATTATTATTACCCTCAACATAGGCTTGTAAAACATCTTCTTTAGTTGAGTTGTTTAGTTTTGCTATTTGACCAAAACCTCTTATAGCAGAACTTCTTGTTTGTGTATAACCAAAACCACTAAAGGACAATGATTTTGGTATATCTAACTCAAGCTTTCTTATTCCAGTAATTGCTGTTAAAGCCTCTTCTGTTTTATCATATTTTGTACCTGTCGATCCTGCATCTCCAGATATAGATAGAGAAGTTCTTCCTTGTTCAAAACCACGAGGTGTTAACTTAGCAAATTGTTCTACACCACCAGGAAGTAAACCACCTAGAATATGATAAAATCCTTTTTGAACTTTAGATCCAGCAGATTCTGCTTCATTCCATATAGGAGATCCAGTAGGAGTTTGTCCTCCACGACCTAAATACTGTGATGGCAGAGCATCTAACACACGCTCTGCAATTAGAGATTCACCTGCAAATGGTTCTGCTAAAGCTTTGAAAGCTTGCCATGCTCCACCCATTATTTTTTCTGCTTCAGATACACCAACTTCTCCTTTTTGACTATATGTTTGTAATGCAAGTCTTGCAGGTGCCAACACAAAATCATAAGGTAACATGTAACTTAAATCTACATACTCAAACTTTTTGCCATCTTTTGGATTGTTCAAAGGAACTGTTTGATGTCCTTTCAAGAACTCTGGCATTAATTTTCTAATCTCATCTAACTTTTCTTGTGACATATCAGTGCCTATCAAAGCACCTTTTGTAACTCCTGCTGGAACTGTTAGAGCCATGTTTACATAACCAGCTAATCTGTTTGCTCCAATAGCACGAATCTGTCTTTCAAGAACAGCTGCTTTATCTGCACCTATCTTTGCTATCAAGCTATCACTTGCTTTGAAACCCATTTCTGTCAAGCCACGATTAAGTATGTTTGTTGAATTTCTTATAATTTCAGCAGGGAAAGCTATGAAGTTACCAAACACAGGAACTCTTCTTATCGATTTAATAAATTCTGGAACACGAGAATAAATAGGCATTGTTTCTTTTACAATGTCACCAGCAAATACATTTATAAATCCATGCTTACCCATAAGATCCGAGGATCGAGGAGCAAGTCCAGAGTTTACTAGTTCTTGGACTATGTCATCACCCAAGTTATCAGGATCTAATCCAGCTTTACGAAAAGCAGAACCAAACTTTGCTTTTTCTCCAACAAATCCTACCGTCTTCCAATAGGTATCAACATTACCATAAACAGATTGAAATGCTTTGAAAGCACTTGATATAATAGGAAGCTTATCCATACCATACTCGATTGCTGCACCTGTTTTACTAGCACCTGTCAATCCAGCACCTTCTTTTATGTTTCTTTGAAATTCATTTATAACAATGTTTTCTTCTCTTATACCTATATCACCTAATAACTCATAAAATTCTCTAAATTCTGGCTCACTAAGATTAGATACTTTACCAAAGGTAGCTGACATAGACTGAGAAAGATCCATGTTTCTTGCAATATTTCCGTTAGCTCCTACCATAAACACACCAGATAAAAAGTTACGAACTTGAGCTAATGGATTTAAAACTGTTTTGGCTATCTGAGATAAACCTTTACCTTGTAGAGCTACAGCCAACAACTCAGAACCTATGCCCCCGGTTCTTGTAGGTATTGTCAAAGAATTAAATATTTCTGGTGCTACATAATCGCCAGACAAGGCACCATAATTACCACCAGATACAGACATTTTATCTAGTTCTTCTTGTTTTACTTTTTGATTCTTTTTCAACTGATCTTTAGAAAAAGGTTTACCTGACTCTGCAGCCTTTAATTCTTCTTTTTCTAAAGCCTCTATGACATCTGACTTTTGAGGAACACTCTTACCTAATTGTTTATATCCCGCTGCTTGAAGATCAGCTATTTGTTGCGGGGTTAAATCTTGACCCTTTACAATCAAAGGTCTTGCAGCTTGTAGTAATTTACCATCTGCACCCTTTGCTTTTGTAAGCCAATTGTTTATCTTGGGGATTGCTGATTGAAATGTTTCTGAGAAGCCACCATCGGCTGTCGTTCTAGCCATACTTTTGTATAAATTATTTGTACCTATAAACTTACCTAAATCACTTATTGTTTGTGTAAACAAGACTTTAGGATCACGGATCTCGTTCATAAGTTCTCTTAACTGTGGATTCTTATCCAGAAACACAGATCTTTTTTTAAAAAAACCTTCGGATATTGTGTATAACGGAACTTCTTTTACTCTTGAAGATCCTGTTATATCTCCTCTTTTCTTTAGGCTAAGTATAGCCTCTGGACTCAATGATCCCTCAGAAAGATCTCCAAGTATTGCTCTGTCTACAGATCTAGTTGCATCCGCCATTGCTTCATCCAAAGTTTTCTCAGGATCAGACTTCATTATTATCTTAGCAGAATTTTCTACACTAGTTGTATATCTAGGATCAGATTTCATGGCAGCTAAACCTTTTGCATCCAAAGATACGGCTCCACCATAAAGTCTACGAAGATAAGCACCTTTATTGGTTTCTATTTCTTGAAGTATTGGTTTTACTAAACTAGGCTCAACAAGTCCTTTTTCTACCATGTCTTCCAATTGCTTATAAACTGTGTCTGATAAAGCATCTACCTGCATTCTCATACCTTCTGCGGCAGCTTTGACCCTAGGGTTGTAAACAGCCTTTCCGTCTATAACTGTATCAAAAGCTTTCTCGTCACCCTCAAGATATTTCATTAAATCATTGTAAGCTCTATCTATATGCTTTTGTCTTTTACCTGGTAAGTTCATTAGACTAGCTGTTTTCTTAGCGGCTTTCTCAAACTCAGACAGATAACTCATAGCTAAATTGTCTTGAGAACTAAGCATAGCATCAACGTCTTTCATTGCCTCGAATAGTTCTTTAGGTGTTTCACCTCTTGCTGATAGGTATTTACCAAAAGATGTTTCGCCTACTTTTTGCCCTATTCTTTGAAATCCATCTGAAATTAATCTTGCTGCTTGTGGTACACCAGGAACCATAGATGCTACTTTTATGGCTGATCCGGCTAACGGAATTGCAGCCTCAACACCTAATCCTATAGCGGCACCTTCTGTTCCTATTTTAAATTTATTAGATAATGTTTGTGCGGCTTTTTCTCTACCTGTCAAACCTTCTCGTCTGTCTGTTCTTAGACTTTCTGGTAAGACTCCAAACGCATCAGCCAATGTACCTGTGCCATCAGGGGCTACAAGTGCTTCTGCTGCACCACCTGCAAAACTTGTTACAAGTGCTTGTTTTGTTCTAGCACCAAATGCTGTCTTAGCTCCTAGTAAATTTTTACCTGCATTTGATCTACCAAAATTTTCTGCGGCTTTAAAAAACTTACTGGTAGCTGGTATTGTATTAGCTCCACGAGCCACGCTACTAGCACGACCAACCCAGCCAATTACTGGAATCAATGCTGTTCCAAAAGTTGTTAGACCCTCGGCTACTAATCCAGCAGTTCCTTCTGGAGTTAATCCAAGAAACTCTTTTGTACCTTCAGCAAATTCTGTTACTTCTTTTGTAGAATCAGTGTCGTATAAGTAATCAAATCCAGATGTTACTGTTTCTACAATACCTTGTGGTAATCCAATAAGACCTGCACCAACACCTTGAGCTATGTCTCCAAAAGTGCTTACAGTTTCTCCAGCAAAATCAACGGCACTATCAAACAATGAATCATCTTCTTGATTAGCACCAGCTATTGGAAGAACAGGTAACTGATTTATTTCTTCATTATTCCCTATTGGGAGAAGGGGTAAACTATCTATAGGAGAAGCCATTAGCTACTCTTTTGAGTTGTGTCTAAGGTGACTGTTAATCCATCATCACTTACTATGTAATCGTTATTATTATATGTAATTGTTTTACCAGGTTTGTATGTATCTGTACCCACAACATTTTGAGGTATTCTAAAAGAAGTAATTATTTGAGGAGTTTGCTCTGGAACATCTAGATTATTAATAAGAGCCATTCCAGCTTCAAATTCTTTCTTTGTTGGATTTCTTCCAAAACTATTTTTTAAAAAGTTTCCTAAATAAGCTGCTCTTAAATCTTTCTGAGTCTTTCCTTTTGTAGCTTTGATAGATTGCAAAATAGGTATTAAATCAGGTTGCTCTTGTAACATTTTAGCTACTCTAATGCTGTCAGGGTCTTTATCCCTAGCTTTCTGTGCTTCATCTGACTTGAATTCTTGCTCAACGGCAGCCAGACCAATAGCAATCTCTTCTTTTCTCTTGGCTTCTGCACTTTCTCCTGCAGCTTTACCATATCCAGATAGTCCTGCAGCCAATCCTTTTGCTATGTTAGTCATAGCATTTGGACTTTCTCCTGCTGCAACTAACAATCCTGTCATAATAAGGTTATAGTTTACATCAGTTCTTACATCTTTTTCAGCAACATCTCTACCTAGTGCAGCAGATATAATATCTCGTCTTGCTTTTACACGATCTTTAAAAGATAAATCAGCAATACCTAGTGCCTTATCGGAATCTTTTGTGGTAGGTCCATTTTTGTTTTTTGATAAATCATTTAAATTTTTTAAAGCAATAACACCAGGTAACTCAGGTGGTCTAGACTTTGGTTGAGCTTCTGGAAATCTTGGATCATCTGGTGATAAAACATTAGGATCAACTAAACCTCTAGGAGAACCATCTTTTGTTGGTTCTATTTCACTTGAAAAACCAAAAGTTCCTTTATTTTGTCTGTTTTCATCAGCATCAGCTTTTTGATTCATTTCTTCTTGAAGATTAGCTAGTATGTCAGGTTTACTTCTAACGTAGTTAAATACATTGTCGTCTACCGTTTGATAAATAGAATTAAGAGATTTTGAGACAGTTCCTTTTGGACCAAATAAAAAATTACCTATCTTTTTACTATCTTTTACAAGCTCAGAATCGTTGTCGTTTATTTTAAGACCACCTGTCTCTTTTATCTTCTTTTTAGATTTATTTAAATTGTCTGTTATTTTTTGTAAATCACTTTTTTCTTGAGGTTTAATTTTCTTTGTTGTTTCAATAAAACCAGCTGGCGGTGCACCCTCTGGAATAAGTTTAGTCTCGTATGTTTTTTCTGGTCCACCTGATCCATAAGAAAAATTATTCATAATATCTGACAAATTAAATAAAGGTTTAGAATTTAAACCTGTATTAACAGATACAGCACTCTGTGCCTTTATCGGTTGATTATTCATCATAGCTTTTTGTGCTGTTGTCATTAATTCTGGAGATGACGCAAGTATACCCATAGGTTGTTTGGACATACCAGCTTGACGAAACATTTTTCTATCTAATGGATTGTTCAATTATTAGCTCCCATACCTAAGAAATTACCAGTGCCTCGATTAGCCATACCATAAGCACCAAGACCCGCAATACCAAGACCTAAAGCTTGAGAACTAGCACTTGGTCCAGGGGACGTTGTGGTAGAATAAGTTTGTTGTAATGCCGGTACACCTCTGAAAATATCAGACATAAAACCAACCTGCTGATAAGGTAGTGCTTGTTGTGCGAGTGAATTAGCTCTAGCTACATCAAGTCCTTTTTGTGTCTGACCTTGTTGTAAACCACCAATACCTAACAATGTATTAATATCTTGAACTCCCATTTGTTGTCCTAGTTGTCCTAGACCTGCTTGAGAAACACCTAATTGTCCTCCAAGTTGTGCTTGTCTTAATTGTTGTTGTGCTGCTTGTTGTGCGGCATTTTGTGCTTGAGCAAAACCTTGAGATCTTAATTGTGACCCAGTTCTTGCTTGTTGATCCATAACATTTCTTGCTATTTCACCTTGTGCAATTCCTTGTCTTGACCCACCAAATGCACCTGCACCCACGGCACCTGCACCTAATTGATTTTGTTGAATTGCTCCTTGTCTAGCTATATCGGCTTGTGTTGTTGCGATAACATCTTCTGTATAAGGATCCATAAATTCTTGGTAAGAAGTAGGTGTGAAACTTGCACTTTGTGCACCAGTAATTCCTTGTTGAAGAGCGTCACCACCTTGTTGCAAGAAAGGTTGAAAGCCTCCAATACCACTCATTGCACTTGATATTGCTTGTTGTTGTGCGGGAGATAAATCTGCTAACTGTTGAGCAGAATAAGGCATTTGAGAACCTTCACCTGTTAAGGCTCCTGCACTTGCAAATATATCAGCTAAATATTGTTCTTGAAAAGGTGCTAACCTTACAATTTGTTCTTGTTTAACTTCTTGTGGATCTGCCATTATGCTACTCTTTCTAAATCTGACATCATGTCATACATTCTTGCTGCACCAACATTTCTGTCTCCGCCACCCGCACCACGGACAGCCTTTGCTGTAACTACAAACTCTCCGTCTGATAATCTTGCAGGAACTGAATCGCTGGTTCCTGTACCTGGGCCTTCTACTTCTCCGCCACCTGCAAATAATCCTCTATTTTGATTAGCAGTGAAATAACTTTGCCTTTCAACAGGATCGTTTAAATTATACCTTTTATCACCAATTCGTCCAGTACCTAATCTTACTTTACCTTCTGGATAATCAGGCATTGATTTACCTGTTGCTTTTTCCTCATCTCCACTAGCTAAAGCTAATGCACCAATTCCAGTGGCTGTTAACAAAGGATTTGCTTTTGCAAAATCAAACACACTACTTATTGCACTTGAGGCTGTACTTGGTATTGTGTTAGCAACTTGAGTAGGTGTTACACTACCCATTAACTCTGAACCACTAACATTTGCTACATTAGATGCTCCTGTTGTCGCACCATATGTTCCTGCGTCTGTAGCTTGTGGACCGAATCCTGCACCTTTTGCAAACGATCCTACACCATAAGCCATTCCTGCATTTAATAATGCTTCTTCAGCACTTCTACCCGCTGCAAGTGACCCGATTCCCGAACCAATGGCGGCACCCGCTGGCCCGCCTATCGCAAAACCAATCGTACTACCAATTAATGGTGCGGCTTTCTTTAGTGTCTTAGTAATGTTCTTAAATATACCCATAGCTTATAATACCAAGTAATTGTTAATTTTTCAATCCTATATCTGTGCTAACGCACTTGTTGTCACTCTTGTCTTCGATAGTTCTTGTATACTTGCCACAACATGTAATCTATTGGCTGTTGCAGCCTGTACTTTTAATACTTCACCACTTTGTAAAACTAAATCTCTTGTCAATAGCTCAACTGTTGCGTGACCCGAAACAGATTTAACATCAAATAAAACAAAAACATTATTACTTGCATCTGTTATTGTAACTGTAATTGTGTCTCCGTTGTTACTATCATCACAAACTATTATAGAATTTATAATAGACGCATTAAAATCTGCATCGCTAGGTGCCGTATATAAAACGGTAGCGTCAGTTGTTGTTAAATCTAATTTAGCATTTGTTAGACCTTGTATATATTGAGGAATACTGGTTATTAACATTATCGTCTACCATCCTGTCGTATATCAACTCTTGGTGTACCCAACTTATATTTTGTACCCAGTGATGTAGAATCTATTCTCAAAGCGAAAGATCTACCTCGTAATCTATAATCTAACTTTTCTGTATATTGCTCTATTGGACTTGTAGAAGATCTTTGTGTAGTGCCCTCTGTTGTCTCATTAAAGTTCGACCCTGGAAAGTTCTTGGCTTTCATTGTAAATGATACGGCTGGGTTCACACTAGTTGATCCATCAAAAGTTATATCGGGTATAACTCGTTTTAAGAAAACGAATTTATCTCCATCACCTATATCTATTGGTGCAGATTCAATAAATGATGTCATAGCAGATCCATCATCATCATAGCCTACTTCTTGGTTATATAGATATTGTCCACCCGTTGCCATTGGTAAGGTTCTTATACCTCTGTCAAGCCATGCTTGACGAGCTAGTGTTCCATAATACCAAACCTTTTCTTGATAGTTATAAGCAACATACGAATCTATTTCTGTAGTAGACTTACTTGGATAGAACCATAATATTTCACTAAACTCTGAATTAACTCCTACATGAACCTTGTCTCGTTCTTCAAAGTTAAAGTCTAAGAATACTTTATCTTTTACAGTACACGGTAACTGAACAGTTTGACCACCAGAATAGACATAAAAAGTATCTACGCCCATCCAGAACACTGCATCCTCAACAGCTATTGCAGAAAAAGGACTCATGATTGTGATGTTCTTAGATAGTTCTTGCAAGCCAAATGTAAACGGAGGACCTATAAATTTCATGGCGTGTAATGTTTTATTAGTAAACACAAGTATCTGTTGCTTTGTTTCTACGGCTTGAACAAAAGTCGATCCACCACCAAGTCTTAAATCGCCCGCTGTATTTGTAGCAGTCGGAAACCAATCAATAGGATTTTCTTGTGATGAGAATCTAATGAGCAATGGATCTTGTACCCCACTACCTTTTTCCGTGGTACGGGTAGCTCCAAACCCATCACAACCAAAAGCAATCACATGTCTGTCTTGGTCAGATACAAGTATCTGTTTAGCCACTTGTGGAACACTGGTTTTTGTACCACCGATCGTGCTTAACTCTACCGCTCTGTTTGCTAAACCATTTGTTTTATCCCAGTAAAACAAACCATTATCTTTTGGATTTATAATTATATCTTCACCGAAATTATCGTGTGACCACAATCTAATCTGTGCACCAGAAACCGTGACACTCGCTGCATTGCCCCAGCCAACAAAGTCATTGGCAGAATCTTCATTACCCACAGCCAATCTTACAAGTGTATTGTCATCGTGAGCAACGGCATCTGTGCCACTATGTCCACGAGCTACGGTCATTGTATTGTCATCAGCGGTTGCCGATACAAGCATGAGTTCGTTATCAACTAAGATAACATCATTAGCTGTGTTCATACCCGTTTCATTATCTACATCAACGGCAGTCTCACTATTATCTAAGGCTTCGTTAAGTTGTGTTGCTAGAGCACCTGATGTTGTACCACTCCACTGACCTGCACCCCAGCCAGTTCCACCAACTGTAACGTCAAGACCTGTGTTTATTTGATAGGCTCCAACTACACTACCACCACCATTACCAGTATCAGAACCATTTGCTGCAACAGAAGATGTAATTGTATAAGAGTTAGAACTTATTAAAGATGCAACTTGAAACTCTGCGTTCAATATTGAAGCTGTTATTGTACCACCTAGCGTGGCTGCACCAGAAAAAGTTACAAAGTCATTTAAGTTTGCACCATGTGCCGGATCTATTACAGTTATTGTGGTTGATCCGTTGGTTGCAGAAAAGGTTACGTCACCCGCTGATGTTGTGTTTCTAAGTGGAGTTATATCGTTAAAGGTTTGACCTTCTTCTATATAATATTTGAGATGTGTTCCAATACCCATGAAGTCAGACCCATCAAGAGCAACCCAGTTATGTAATCGTCTTGCAGATCCTTGATATGTGTTTCCGGTATATTTTGCCCAACCACCAAACTTTTCTGGAAAGCCAAATCTAAATCGCACTTTGTCACCATCTACATAGCCACCTTCATTACTTTCAGATGTAATGTCCGATATGACTCCTGGTTTAAATTTTAGTTTTGTTATTGGCATTTAAAAAGCACTCGCTGATCTTGTTCCCGTATGGTCTGTTGTCACTAAACTACCCGTTCCGTCATTTACTGGCTTTACTGAATAAGGCTGACTACTTCCGTCTGATCCAGATACTGTACCAGTTAAACTAAATGATCCGTCTGTTGAATCTCTATTTGCAACTGCTGTTGCTCCTGCACCAACTGTAACACCATCATAAGGATCTGCACCAGATAGCACACATGATATTGCTAAGTTATTTGTAAATGTAAAACGTCTGCCTGCTGTAACACCTAAAACATCTACGTTTTTGATTTGATTAAACGCTCCACGACCACCTGCACCAAGTATAATTTCTACTACAGCTTTTCCAGTATTTACGTCAATATACATAGCAATACCCATTGTTCCACTATTACCATTGTTAACACCAACTAAAGCACTATTCCATTGCATATATCTATAAGTTTGACCACCAACACTATGAGTTGTATTTGTATCAACAGCGTCTGCACTAACACCGTCAAATGTACTTGGACCACCAGGACCTACAATAGCTCCACTAGTTGTTGTTCCATCTTCTGGAAAAGCATGTGTAAAAGACATACCAAAATCAGATCGATTTATATTATCAAGTCCAACACCACCGAAGCTACTTGCAAAAGCAGTAGTAAAGTAAGTTGGGTTGGCTCGTCTGCTACTATTACTACCGTCTTGTGGTCTTTTAACTGTTGTATTAAAGTCTGTAAAACTTGGACCTCCAGCAACACTTCTATTTGTATCTAAAAAAGTACCCACAAAAGTATGAGCACTATCTGATACGTCTACTGTACTATTGTCTGCTGTCGCTATTGTAGTTGTGCCAGTGTTACTTGTACTACTTTCAGAGCTTGTAAATGTTGTTAATGTTGATTGAACATTGCCACTACCTTTTAATTCCAAGGATGTACTAGAGTTGTTTGTAATAGGTGATCCAGTTGAATTAATAATTGTATTACCATTCGTATCAAGAATTATCTTTTTATGAGCCGAATCATTTGTCATGGTAAGATTACCAGAAATATTATCGGTTAGCTTAAAAAGTTGAACAGGCAATTTACTTTTATCTGTTCCAGCTTTATCATTAAGATTTCCTGCTGAACTAACTTCAGTAAACCCTAAGTTTGCTATTAATGGTATACTCATTTAACACCTAAAATTTGACTGTTTCTACAAAAGAAAAACTTGATCCATTAAATAAACCTATCGCAAATTCAACGCTTGTTCCTAAAGATATGCCTTGTGATGTAACTGCACTGTTGTTATTCCAATCTATGGTTAAACTATTCGCACTAGATGTTTTATCAATGATAACATATTGTCCTGCAATTAAGTTTGTTATGGCAACTCTTAATGTCTGACTGCCACTAGCTACAGTAACTCTTTGATAAATAGATTGTGCGGCACTCGGTGTTAATGTTGTTGTGCCAGATAAACTTAAAGCCGTTGGTGCAGAAAAAGCATTTGCATTAAAATATGTTGAGAAAGTAGCAGCAGTGGTTTGTCTCATTGTGCCACCGTCATTAGTGACAATACCATCTCCTGCGGCAACGGCTGTTGTTCCAGCACTTGTACCACCATCCATAAGATTAAGCTCTGTAGCAGTAGAAGTAACTTTAGTTCCACCATAAGCCAAGCCATCTAACAAATCAGTTACGGCTGCACCCGATCCTGCACCATCTGCAAATATTAATGCTTTAGACCCCGTTGGAACAGATACATTAGCACCTGATCCTTGTGTAAATGTAGCTGTTTGTCCAGAGTTGTTATGTACAAAATACATCTTGTCCTGATCGTTAGGGGATATAGTTATTGTATTTGTACCAGAAGGAGACCCTCCTAATACTAAAACTTTATTACCACCTTCTGATAATGTACCATCGCTAGTTGTTAAAGTATGTGTTGTACCAGATAATGTTATAGCACCTACACCATTGATTGCTCTGTCGAGTATATCGAAATTATTATTTGTGGTTGTACCCCAAGCTCCCGCTTGTTCACCAGCACCTATTTTTTCTATGCCACTATTGGCTGTATATGTACTTGCCATGTTTACCTCACGCTTCTATCTCTGTCCAAGTCTCTGACCCAGACGGATTTACTGTTGTCCAACTTTCTGTACCACTTGGTGAAATGGTTGTGTATTCTTCTTCTGTAGCACCTGCATTAATATTCTCATACAATAAACCACCACTAGATGTCTGTGTCATATTAAAATCTGTTGTTGCAACACCTGACCCTATCATAATACCATTTGTACTTTGTGTAAATGCACTACTCAAAGTTGCATCAGTAAAGTTTACTATTTTTATGTCTTCAGTAGTTTGTGTAAAACTAGAACTTAACTCTGCATTTGTACTACCAGAGATATACATTCCAGCCGTTGTTGCTGTAAAGTTGCCATCCATTGTGGCAACACCAGACATAATTCCTACGGCTGCATTAGCACTTGATGATATACCACTTTGTTCTGATACGCCAAAGAATAGTATTCCTTGATCGGCTATCGCATTTTCAGAAAAAGTAGTAGCACCTAACATTAATCAGCTTCCTCTATTGTGTTGCCTTCAGCTACCCATTCTTGGATTGCTTGGTAGTGTCTGTTGGCAGGGTCTGTTGGCACACTATAAACAGTTTCATTATATATTACTTTTAATGCTTTGGTTGAATTGCTACCATCATCTTCTTTGTAATATTTTACAGTTATTTTGTCATAATCCATATTTTAATCCTTAAAGTTCAGCATCAGCAAGATATTGTGTTGGATAATGAGTGCCAGTAGAGGTACTTCCCATCTGTGCAACAAATCCAAAAGGTGTGCTTGTTTGTCTATTAAGAGTACCACCACTAATAGTAGTAGCCATCGTTGGCGATGCTCTCATAGTTACTGGAAATGTCATTGGACAAATTGCAGAACTGTTTGGTAAACCAGCACTTACTTGAGCAGGACTGTACGGCGAATAAAAATTAAAGTTATCATCTAGTCCAGTGTTTATCCATTTGTAAAAATATCTTTGACATAAATTTTGTTCTTCCCCAAATGACCTATGCTCAAATGGTGTGGCTTGTGAGCCTACTTCCATCTGCACTCCAGTTATAAATAATTCATTGTCTGTACTACTAAAAAAACTACTACCTCCCACTGCTCTGTTTGCAGCAGTTTGTGCAGTCCAAGTAGTAGACAAAGTACCACTATTGAAGTTTGAACCTGAATGAATCCATATTATAATATAAAGACTAAGAGCATTATCATCATCAAATGCACCAGTTGTATCACCATCATATGTTAAAACAACTCTGTTCCAACTTGATGTAACTGCAAAAGTTTTAGATATTTGCCTTGCGTTGTCTCCATCATATAGTTCACAGATATAAGTAGCATTACCATTGCCTTTTACATAAAATGATACAGTCATTTTTTCAGCATCAGATGTGCCTTTTTTAAATTGTTGCAAGTCTTGACCCTCAATGCGATATTGTATAAATCCAGTTTCTGCTGCTGCTATTGAAGTATCTGCTGTAGTGCAATCAAGTTTTAAAGAGTTTGCAAATCCATTTGGTGCATCCGTGCTTTGTGACATTGTAAGCCTTCCTGCTGTACCTGAAAAATCTAACAGCATTCTATCCATTGTAAAATAGCCACCACTTGCACCTAATCCAGAAGAACTTGTACCCCTCTGTGCCACTTGCATAGCACCATTGATAACAATATTTCTTCGCCCACCAATCTGACTATTGGTTAGGACTTCACCCATCTTTGCTAATTCTGCTGCTTTGGTCATGCTAGGTCTCCCATGAATGTCATTGAATAGTCTGGAGCATCATTACTGCCTTGTCCTGACTGGGAATTTAAAATCCAAGTTCTTAATGTTGTTGTAGTCCTTACTTTATCGTCAACATTTTCACATATAAAAT
>Ga0208899_1001567_pt1 | contig 16064 bp, 32 predicted proteins | sample VirMetDEL_Nov_24_FD_184518 | JGI IMG/M metagenome (GOLD analysis project Ga0208899, IMG submission 184518) | Aqueous microbial communities from the Delaware River and Bay under freshwater to marine salinity gradient to study organic matter... | ecosystem: Environmental > Aquatic > Marine >... | reverse complement strand
GAAAATCTTGAACAAGAAAGAACTCTTACAAAAACTCCAGTATCAGAAAACCCAGACAGACAGTTTTATCAGTCAGGTGTACCTATGGATCAAAGGGTTACTGAGCCTGAAGCTGTTGGTGTTCCTGATCCTACTGTTGTCACAATGGAACCAGCCGATAAAAAAGTAGAGATACCTCAAGCTCCTGAGGTTACTACACAAGATTTAGATAAAGCTGCTGAGTTAACTTCTTTTGAAGGTATGGGGTCAGACCCTAGTACAGGACAAGAAGTAGAAGATTACCTAAATTTAAAGGATGACAAGGTACTTTCTTTCAATAGAGAGACTGAAGAAAATGATATAGAAGTTACAAACCCAACTCCAGTGCAAAAAGCACAACAACAATTAACTAGACTTGGTTATATAACTACTATAGGACCATTAAGAGTGGACAATGATCTTGGACGAGGAACTCAAAGGCAATTAAAGAAACTTCAAAAAACAGCAGGTCTTCCTATGACAGGACAGTTAGATCCTGAAACAATAAAAGCGTTAGAAGATGCCAAAAATAGAATGAAAGATCAACCTTTATCTATTGAGAAAACAAATCAAGTAAAAGAAAGTATACCAGAAGATTTGTTTGAAAAAATAAAAGAACCAATAGCTCAAATAGAAAGCAGATCACGGTATAATATACTAGGTGGATTTAACAATGCGTATGACGGCAAGTACCAGCTAGGTGAAGTTGCTAAAGACACTATAAAGAACAGAAAAGTAGATGGTGTAGATGTGTTTACTGCTGAAGAAAAGGATAAACTAAATCATAGTACAGGACGTGCTGATTTCAGGGCTGACTCAGCCTTACAAGAAAAAGCTTTTAAAGAACTTGTAAATGCTAATCACTTTACTTTGACTAGGTATTCAAACAAATATAGAAACGCTTCAATAGAAGAAAAACTAGCTATACTAGGGTACACACACAATCAAGGTAATGAGAATACACTACACTACTTATGGACAGGTGTCGTAGGTGAAGACGCTAATGGCACAAAAGGTACTAAGTACTCCGATGCTATTGAAAAAGCATTTGCTCCTGCTGCAGCTAATAGGAGAGAAGAAAACTTATGAGACTAGCACTAGCACTAACACTCGTACTATTCCTAGGTGGTTGTCTGTCACCTCTAGCACTAATGGGAAGCCTTGGTGGTGGGGGTAAAGGTGATGGCACATCAGTCAACGCCAACACACAGATAGGTAAAGAGAACAATCAGTCAGCCATTGACCAGAGTAAAGACATATCAGGTGAGAACGTATCAGTAGACCAGTCAGAAGGTAACTTCAGCATTGATGGTGACGCAGGTAACGTCAAGGTACTGAACCAAGACATACCTATGTGGATGATACTACTAGCTGTACTAGGTTGGATGTTACCGTCACCTATAGAAATATGGAGAGGCTTCCTTAAAACTATAACATTCGGTAGGTATCGTGGCTAAAATAGACAAATCAAAGATGAAGTGCAACAGCCCTAAGCGTCAGGTCTCTGGCGGCAAGAAGTTTGTTGTCAAGGCTTGTCAGGGTGGTAAAGAAAAGATCATTAGGTTTGGTGATGCCAACATGACAATCAAGAAGAGTAACCCTAAGCGTAGAAAATCTTTTCGTGCAAGACATAAGTGTGATACAGCTAAAGATAAGATGACTGCACGATACTGGTCATGTAAGAAGTGGTAGAGTAAATGGAGTTACCTAAAGTAAATATAGCAGTAATTGGTATTGTCTGCAGTTCCTTAGGTGGTATGGTGTGGTATGCCTCAGAGCAAGCATCTATAATAGCTAACCTAGAAGAAACTGTCGCAGTGCTTGATGCACAAAGCAATACAACTGACAAAGTAAATATGCTCAGAGATATTGAACAGAACAAAGACAACATAAACGAAATAGTAGGCATCATGGCTGAGGTTGAAGCAGATGTATACGATGAGACAGACGAGTTATGGGAAGAGATAGACGGTATGAGCATAAGCATAATGCGTATCGTTGAGCTACAGCAAAGGGTAGCACTACTAGAAAGAACACTTGAGTTCATCAATAGAGACCACAAAGATATTCTTGATCCGAGGCACTAACTATGATTGATCCACTCAGCGCATTAGCGATGGTCAAGGGTGGCATAAGTGCAGGCAAGGCACTATCCTCTATGTCCAAAGAACTAGGTGGTTTCTTCGACAGTGTAGACAGCGCAAAGAAGGAACACGAGAAGAAGAAGCAAAGCCTTTTTAGTAGTACAAACGAAGAAGCTATGGACACGTTTATGAAACGTCAACAGGCTAAACAGGCTGAGGAAGAATTAAGAGAGTTCATTGTTAATACTATTGGTTATTCTGCCTATCAGGAACTACTCAAGCTTCGTAGAGAAATAGCTCAAGAAAGAAAAGAAGAAGAGAGACAAGCAAGAATAGATGCTGAACGCATAAAAGAAAACGCTGAGATGGCGTTCATTGCTGTAGTAATATTCTTGTTGATATGTGGTGGGGCGTTAGGTTTACTAGTCGCTATGGGTTGGGTCGATTTACAATGGTAGAAGAGTACGACTTAGACAAGAACGGTAAGCTAGATGCCGAAGAGCGTCAGCTTTACTTAGAAGATAGACGTAGAAAAATTGAGGATGACGATGCCAAGCGTGATGCCCAACGCAACATGACTTGGTTTGCTCTATCAGGTATGGTGCTGTACCCTGCAGGTATCTTTTTCTGTACTGTAATTGGTCAAGAGACTGCTGCAATGTTGATAGCTGACATAGCTAACATCTACGTTGTGTCTGTATCAGCACTTGTCGGAGCATACTTTGGGTTTACTGCGATGGGAAGTAAGAAATAATACGAGGTTAAGTAATGGCTAAATCAGTACCAACTAATCCTGCTCTTTGGTCAAGGGCTAAAACAGCAGCAAAGAAAAAGTTTAAGGTATACCCTTCAGCTTACGCAAATGCTTGGGCAGCTAAATGGTACAAGTCCAAAGGTGGTAAGTGGAAGGGTGCAGATAACAGAGTGAGGAAAGCGTAATGAGAAGATATTTGAAAAGACTTTGGTGTGCATTGAGAAACCGTAAGTGTAACCCAGAATGTACCTGTTGCTAACATGGCTAAGGGTGTAAAACATTACTTCAGGGATGGAACTGAGCACAAAGGTGGTAGTCACAAGATGCCTAACGGAGACATACACTCAGGTAAAACCCACGGTAAAACAAGTAAGAAGTTATACCACTTCAAAGACCTTAGTGCTACAGCAAAGAAGAAGGCTAGAGGCTAATGGCTAAGAAGGGTGGCTTAGGTAAATGGTTTGCTGAGGAGTGGGTTGATGTTAAGACTGGTAAACCTTGTGGACGTAAGAAGGCTAAGGGAAGCAAGCGTCCGTATCCAGCCTGTCGCCCGAAGTCGGTGGCAGGAAGAATCTCCAAGAAGGAGGCTTCCAAAAAGAAAGGACCGAAGAGAGTATCTTGGTCCACAACAGCATCAGGTAAGAAGAGAAAGAAATAAGGGAGCCTAAGTAGCTCCCCTTTTTTATACCTTAGCACCCCACCTATGACAATGAGAATCTAAAATCATCCAACCCTGTGCCTCTAGTTGTAGTTTACCATCGGATACAGAGGCAAGACACTCCTTCTCTGAGTTAAAAACTCTAGGTGTACCAAAGCTTCTACAGTCTGTCACTGACATATTACAGGCTAGAATTATAGCAGTAAACATTTAGTTTCCTTCCATCTCCTGTATCAACCTGTCTAAGTACCACTTAGCTTTCTTCAGGTCTTCTACAGGTTTACCTTTGTATCTGTACCTATGTAGATACTTCTTACAGTTACCCTCTAGGTAGCCCATGAACATCATAGTATCCATGTTGTCTTTCATATAGTCTATACACTCTATCTCGCCATCACCATAGTGTGGTGGCTTATTTACTACAGTGTCTAGGTCTACATCTTCTATCTCATCCAACATTTCTTCTATTGTAAAATCTTCTTGTTCCATCTAAGCTCCTATATCTACTACTTCACATACGTCACCACTGCAAGCAAACGTCTGACTTGAGTTAGTACTATCTTCTTTTTCGTATTCTGTCAAGAGTGACCAGTCTATTTTGTCTGGCATTAGTGACAATAATGTCACATACTCACTCTTCATTATGTCCTGATAAGGTGCTTGTTGGTACGTGTGTTCGTTGTAAGGTAAGAAGGACACACCTGACATCTCATCAAAATGTTTGTAGACAAACGCTCCAACCTCAAACCACTCATCCTTCCTGACGTTGATAGTCACACTAGGCTTGTGCTCACACCAATGTCTCTGATACATGAGCCATGTCTCTAGTTGATCTATAGCTGACATATCCTCAGTAACTATAGCGTTGGCAGGAGACTTAACAGGGAAGCTGAACACTGTGGTTTGATCAGGTTTCATTACACAAGGTTCACTAGGGATACCTTGGTCCTTCATAAAGGCTGTCAGTGGGTCTTTGTTGTCACCCCTTACAGTCCTGATGTAGTGCTTGGAATGTCTTGCGTGAATACCTGAGGCACTGTCAACAAGTTGACTGACGGTTCCTGAGGGTTTGACACAGGTAATAGCAGTGGAAGGATTAATCCCAAGAGTATTAGCCAAACTATTATTTGTGTTAACTGCAACCTGTCTAAGATTTTCGAGATTCTTTGATAGCCCATTTGTCTTACTCGTTAATAAAGGGTTGTCCATTATGCCTGTCAGGGATACACCTAGCAGACGCTCTTCTTCTGTATTGTCTTTCCATATCTTACGAAGGTAAGGGAACTTAGTGTAGGTAGACTGTATAGTTCCTAGTGTTGTAGCTATCCTTACCTTACGTGATAAGTCAGCAAAGTTATCACTAGACCTTACGACAACCTCAGTAAGATTGCAAAATTGATAAGGCCGTAAAATTATTTCAGAACACGGGTTAGTTCCAAACTGCCAGTCAGGATCACGCCTACCGTACTTAGCTGCCTGTGCCTTGCTTGCTTCTCTGTTGAAGATACCTCGCTCACCACTACCTGATTCAACTAGAGCCATCCACTCACGCATGAACGACAGGCTATCAGGCTTCTCTGTGTAGGATACTGAGTTGTTAGCTAGAGCACGTTGAGGATCGTTAGTCCACCAATCACCTGACTTAGCGTGTCGCATCCTATCATCTGACAAGTTAGACAGACTAATCATAGCTGACCTACGGACACCACCAACTACTACAACCTCACCAATCTTACACATAAGATCGTGACACTCTATTGATGATAGTCTACGTCCTTGTGCGTCCTTGAATATCTTTATTGAGAAGTTAAACAAGTCAACCAAAGGAGCAGGGCCACTAGCTCTACCACCAAATGTCTTTAGCCTAGCACCTGCAGGTCTGACCTTTGATACATCCCACTTAGGTATCTCTCCTGCCCACAACAAGGCTAGTATTTGTCTGAAAGCTTTAGCCCAACCTTCTTTACTATCCTTGACAACAACTGTGGTGTCACTCTCGTACAACTCAGGTACTTCAGGTAGCTGCTGTACGAACTGTCGCTCTACTGAGAAGCCTACACCAGTGCCACACAATAGGATAAACATAGCCTCATCGAAAGACTTAGGGTCATCGACAGGTAGGTAACTGCAGTTGTAGCCTGATGTGTTGTCTCTATCCAATGCCTTACCTGCTGTCATCATAGCCCTCATGCTAGGCATAACCTCTAGGCTAAGGATTGATTGTTCTATCTGAGTGACAAAACTGTCTCTACCCATGACAGGTATGACTACATTCTCCATGTATCTGTCAACAGTCTCAGCCCAAGTCTCTCTTCGTTGTTCCTTCTCTAGCCAACGTGCGTATCTGCTTGTGTGTATGAACGCTTGGTAATCTGTTGGTAAGTAGTTGTTCATCTTTTATCCCCATTCCCTCGTAGTGTTCCTCGTTTCTGTCTGCTATGTAACTTCTCTAGGTTACTATAAGCTACGTTCTCCATGTCAACATTCAAGTCTCTACATAGTGCAGCTATATACCAGAGACAATCCCCTATCTCGTCAGCTATAGCCTCACGATCAAAGTCTCCATCCCTCATTATCTTCTTGACTTTGTTTGCTACCTCTCCTGCTTCAGCAGCTAGACCCAAGGCAGGGTAGATCACTGCGTGTTTCTTATCATAGATAGCTGTCGATGCAGCTTGCTGTTGATACTTGTCCATATCAAGAGGGTCTTGGTTGTAGTATTGAAAAGCATTTATATCGTCTAGAGTTATCACTGTTCTTGTTCCTTCCACTGTTTTATCTCAACGTCCAAATAAAAGTAATCATTCGTGTTGATAGTACCATCGTCCACCAACTTTCTTATGATTGCTTCCTCGTCTAAATCATTTTGTTCCATCAATAACTTTAGTCCGTAGTTATTGACAAGAGCTTCTATCTTACTATCGTGGTCAAACATTGTCAAGCCTTAATGTATCCAAAGGGAAGTTTCTTTTTCGTGAAGTATAGGTGTAGTTGCTTGCTTAAGCTTATTCATAAAGTTGTAAGCAGTGTTAAAGTCTTTGAACTCTAACTCTTCATCAAAGACTAGACCCTTTTCTTCAATCATACACAGTAGTATCCATTTATCTCCTTGGTCTATTGGGCCTTCGAGATATTGATGTACTTTAACTTGCATTTTTCATCCCTTCAATATGGAAGTATAGTATGTTATCATTAGTACTAGACAATATAGGAGTCATGTTAGAGTACCTCGTTCAAGCGTATCTTCTTTTTTGTCTCTTTTATCCAGTCATGTGGTATTACTTCTTTAGCAAATAAGAACCCATAGTAATCACACCAGTCTGCGTAGGTACTCTTTGCACCCTTGTTTAATCTCTGGTAAGGATTACTAAAGACAAACCTTACGTCAAGCTCAGGGTGTATCTCTTGTATCCACTTGTGCTTGTTCCTATCAGGTAAAGTAAACCTACCCTTAGTCTCTACTATGATACCGTTGGGTAGTATAAAGTCAGGAGTATACTTCCTTACTCTCATGTCACGCCACTGTACCTTTAGTGTCTCGTACTCAAACTTGACACGTTTCTTTGTAAGGTACTTAGCGTTGCGTTCTTCTAGTCCTGACCTGAATCTGTGAACTTGGGTGGTTGCCATATCTGTTCTTCTTCTCTTCTTAACCAAAGTAATCTACCATTCTCGATGACTCTATCTTCATCACCACCGTAAGCTCTGACACATTCTTCATACAACTCCTGCTCTGTCTTACAGTCAGCAAGTATCTTATCAGCTTTCTTAGGACCAACGCCATAGATACCTTGTATGTTATCTGCTGAGTCGCCTGTCAGTATCTGCTTGTAAAAGAACTTGAGTCCACCAAACTCTTCTACTGTCTGCCATGATCTTTTGTGTGGGTTGTAGTGTGTGCATGGTAGCTGTAACATATCCTTGTCTATTGATATGACAATCCTGTCAGGGTTAGACCAGATACCTATAAGGTCATCAGCCTCTTCATCCTTGGACACAATAGCTTTCCAATTATCAATCATATGCTGTCTAATACCACCAAGGTGTACAGGCTTCTCTTGCTTCCTGTTGCCTTTGTATTCTCTAGTGACAGCAATCTTCTTTCTGAAGTTACCTTTACCTGTCAGGAATATCTGATACTTGTCATCAGTTACTTCCCACAGTACTGCCTCAAGTGCAGTCTCTAGTAGCTCATCAATCTTTTCTACTGCTGCTTGTGTCTCTTCATCTGCACAGGAGAAAGCTGCACGATAAGCAAACGGATCACCATCAACCAGTATTTGCAAGTTGTCGTTCTTTTGCACGTTGCCGTTCCTTCTCTGTCATTGGCCTAAGTATATCGTCACTATAGTCCACTATGATTCCTGTGTTCCACTTACTACGTTCTATCTCTGCTGCTTCAAAAGTATCGAACAGCTTTGGTTTGTAACCCTCTGTAGTATTACAAGGCCACTCTTCAGGTACGTAGTTGTAGTCTTCATCTGTATCGAACATAATCATTACTGCGTATTTCATATCTAGTCCTTAGTGTAAGTATTGAACTACTTGGGCTGCTACTAAAAAGAAAATTATCATAGCTACCCACATCAGTGCTAACTCTTTCATGGGAGAAAAAGGACAGGGCCGAAGCCCTGCCAGTTACAACGAAAGGAGTACATGGGTTGTTACCAACGATCCTCTTCAGCCATTTCTACAAATGGTACGTGTTCGAGGATGCCGACTTTCTCTAATCTAACTGAGGCAGTAGCACCTTCCCCATAGATAGAGACCTTAACCTTGGCCTTAGTGCCGTTACCAAGAGCACCGTCTTCGATATAATCCCAAGGTTTATTGGTAGTGCCGTGGGTAACGGATGGCGCACCACCAAAATCTTCAATACCAGAAGGGTGTTTGTTAGGACGTTTTAGTTTCATACCTGCACGATTGTCTGCTGCAGAGATTGGCTTTATCATACGGTTGCCCATTGATTCTTCAGGGAAACCTAGCTCAACAATCTTCTGTAGCTCATCATCATCCTTGGGTACAAACACAGTATTGAACTGTCCTTCTGTACGTTCATGGTATTCTGAGTCATCTATGTTGTCCTCAAAGATACGTGCGTAATACAAGTCACCTTCGAATACACCATATTTAGTTTTCTTCTTAGCAGTCATTTATAAATCCTCTCTACTGATTCGTTTCATCAACATACACTCAATTACTTTCAATGTCAAGCAAAAAAGCATAGGTGATACTGCAAAAATCCATATCAATGAGTATCCTTCCAATTATATCCTATGTCAGTTGATCCTGCGAGTGGGCAGACCATACCAAACTTTTCACCAGTGTCAACAATGGATTGCCTTTGTATCTTACCTAGTAGTTCAGCGTCTTTCATCTGCCCACGCACTTCTGTTTGCCACTCATCATGGGGCCAAGTCACAAGCTTAAACTCAAGGAACTGTCTCTTAGCTTTGTGTACCCAATCAAGTGACGCATGTTTCATTATGGTTGACTCACCATTCTGAAGCATACCTGCTAGTGTCTTGTGTTCTGAAGGTACGTTAACCCTACGTCCATCAAGACCTTTGAAATAACCACGTTCAGCTATTCGTGGTATAACTTTCTTCTTTAGATCAGCAAGACCTTCGATTGATTGCATGAAGTTCTCTACTGCTTGCTTTGCTTCCTTCTGTTTGACCTTGAGTATCTGTGCTACCTTGGCATTACCTGCTCCTAGTAGGAACGCATAGATAAAAGTCTTAGCCATATCTCTAGTAACGTGTGACATACCTAGAGCCTTTCTGTTGAGGTTGTGTATGTCTGTCTCGTCTTCCTTTCTTCCTGACACAATAGCGTGTACGTATTCCTCTGACTTCATCAGGTGTGCAAGTACACGTAACTGGATACCCTCAGCATCCGTACCTACCAAGTAGCAACCCTTGGGTACACACCATAGCTCACGCATCTGACCATCGTATCTATCCTTAACCTTCTCAACGTCAGTCCTAGCCTCACCATGAAACTGTGCAGGAATGTTAGCTTGGTTAGGATTTCTGTGTGCCATCCTACCTGTCCATGCACCAACGTGAGTAAAGCTACCGTGAATACGTGAATCGTCACCACAGTGTCCTAGCCACTCCACTAGTGAGGATCGTCTACCTTCTAGTGTCAACCACTCTGCTAAACGTTTGCCACCTACAGGAGCAGTGTCAGGTAGTGTGTTAAGGTTTGCCTCAGATAAAGTCCATCCGAACTTAGCAAACTTCTGTCCTCTTTCATCCATTTTCTTCCTCACATTTTTCTAAATATTTAAGTGCATTAGTCAGACCTTCAACATTATCACCTAGCTTTCCTATACCAGTGTTACAATTTGGACACAACCATCCTCTAAATTTGTCTGTTATATGGTTATGGTCAAGGTTTAAGGTATCACTTTTTTTACCACAGCAATCACAATTTGTTTGGTCACACTTGTTTTCTAGGGCTAACTTACGCCTTAGACCAACAGCAACATTCCAACAGGTTATACAAGTATGATGTCTGTGTACTTTTTTGTTTTTTCTGACTATTCCATTTTTTTGTTCATAAAACATCGTTAAAGGTTTTTTTACATTACACTTATTACAAACTCTTGTTTTACAATTATGTTTTTTATTTGATTTATGTACGAAAAGTTCTAGCTGACTGTCTTTCATAGTCTATGTGTCCTTTAGTTTTCTCAAAGGGTTTCCATCCTGCTTCCCATAACCTTTCTATTCTCATCTTGGGTGAGGCAGGGTTGAAGTCAATGAAGTCGTAGCACACTAGCTCAGGGTCTTTCTTTGACCAGTCCACTTGTGTCTTTGCGTACTTAGCCTGAGCGTTGGTCACGCTGCTGAACACAGTACCATCAGCTTTCTTTCTGTACTTGATACGATTAACTTCCTCTAGCTTAGGTGGGAAGTCATCTTGGAAAGCATCCTCAAGGTGTGCCTTGCGTTGTTCTATCTCATCCAATAGTTCCTCAGCCTTGGCCTTGTTGAAGTAGAAGCCGTTGTCTGTCATGGTCTGACACAATATTTGTATGTCATGCTCACACCTCATAGACCACTCCCATTCAGGATTGTGTATTTTTTTCTTGAACTTATCATACACCTTTAATGTAACTGTAACGTCCTGATGACAGTACTTGATCATCTCATCTGACAACATAGAGAAGTCTGAGAAGTCCATCTTGAAGTTACCTAGCCTGATACCCCAAGCCTTGAGGCCGTGACCATGCTTGATGTCGAAGTCAACTAACCTACTGACAATCAGTGTATCAATGACTGACTCAAGTGGTATCAAGTCCTTCTTTACAAGGCGATTAATAATAGGAACATCAAAACAGATTCCATTGTGAAATATAAACTTATCGTATCTGTTACAGTACTCAATGAATCTCTCCTTTTCTTCTTGTAATGTAGTGAGGTGAACGAAGTGTTCCTTCTCACCTGTCTGCACATCCTCTGCACAGATGCACCAAATCTTTTCAGGAGTCAGTGATTCTGTCTCGATGTCCATTGCAACGATCTTATCTGTCATCATCTTCTCCTGTAAACTCTACCCACATTAGAGCTACTACGTTGAATATCCACAGTAAACTACTGAAGATAACCTTTGGGAAGCTCATTTCATGGGGCTTTTCTAAAAAGTAAAATATAGTTCTGACATGAACGTAGTATAGGAACACGCCAAAGAAATATATTACTGCTGCAAACATAGCATATGGGTCAGTGTACTGCATACTTCTCCTTTAATGTAAACGAATCAGGATCGAACTCTACTTGTCCTGCGTATCCTGTCGGGCCTACTGGCCTATTCTTTGTCACTAGTAGTCTAGTTGTGTTCCTCTCTTCCTTGTCCTCTGACATCTTGTCACGCTGTAGATCAACTACAACTGAGGCACGTTGCTCAATCATACGACAGTACTTTACTTGACCGTCATCGTTAGTGTGTCCAATGGTAACTATACCTACACCTAGCTCTGCTGCAAGCTTAGATAACCTGACTGACAGGTCAGCTAGGAACTGCTCCTTGCCATCCTCACTACCTGAGTTGGCTGAGATGTCCTGTATAGGCTCAAAGAATATGTAATTAACATCACATGCTTGAGACAAGTACCTGATCTGTGTGAGCAAGTCCAGTGGGTCATCCTCATCATTGAGAAAGAACTGGTATAGTCTCTCATCCTTGGTTAGCTTGGTGATTGCTTCTTGTACCAAACTGTCAGCATCCTTGTCCTCGATCAAGTCCTTGCGTGTAAGGTTGTCACCTACTTCATAGGATACCAAGCCAAGGATAGACCGTAGCTTAGTCTCTTCCATGTGCCACGTAGCTATCTTGATGTCAGGGTATTGACTGAGTATTCTGTACTCAAGGTAACGCATGAACTCTGTCTTACCTATGCCTGTCTGTGCTTTGAACAGGGTGAAGTGTCCTTGCATCAAGCCTAGACACATCTCATCGAACTCCTGTACACCTGTCTCTACGTAGATGTGGTTCTCTGACTTGTTGTACAGGCCAAGGAATTGATCAGGTGTATTCAGTATGTTAGCAGGTGTATACTTCCTAGCATTGAACCATGCTGACTTGAATGTCTTAGCCTCACCCTCTTGTAAGAACTCATTGGCATCCTTGTACTTGTCAAGCTCCATGCGATAGACCTTGTTAGGATACAGGCTTGCAATCTTTGCGGCTACTGCATTGCCTTGGTCATCGTGTTCGATAGACAGTATTATTTTATCGAAGGAACTAAGGAACTTGTTTATCTTTTCCCAAAGCTTGTGCGATGGTGTTGACGATGGCAATGACACAACAGGGTTGTCGAACTTAGGATTGTATATCATTTGATAGGCTGACATAGCATCTAGTTCACCCTCAGTGATAGTAATAATCTTACTTGTACCACTGTTCCATAGGTTCATGCCGAACAACTCATCAGTCTTTAGGTTCCTAGCACTGAATGTCTTTGGTAGTTGTCTTATCTTTACACCACCCGAAGGGTAGATGTACTCTTGTTTTACTGGTTCACCCTTGCCATCTATGAAAGTCTTACAGTCGTAGAACTCCATAGTTTCTTTGGTGATACCTCGATAGCCCATGTGTACAGGCTTGACAAACTCTGTAACATTTGACTGTTGTTCTTGTTGCATATCCCAAGATTCCTTGTTGTGTTTGTAAGTTGGATACTCTTCTTCTGCCCAATTGTCAAGGTCTCGCATTTGTTTTGGGTAAGACCTGTTGCAAGAATGACACTTACCTGCCATAGTTTCTGAGTTGTATGAGAACGCATCACTGCTATCACAATCAGCAGCAGGGCATGGTTGATGGCTAGTCCAAGTCATATTAGTACTCCTTTAGGCTTACTCCATACACTTCTACTTTATAATTGTCAACCTTATTCTTTATTATGTCATCTAAAGTATCAGTAAGTTGTATCACTTGTTTATCTTCGTTAGGATTAGCTACTAATACTTCTACAAACAACTCCACAACAATCTCTCTTATCATCTGCTTAGTTGTTTCATTGATGTGCATTATACTTCCTCTCTTTTAACTATAATACTGTTATCTAGGTAATGACTTTCAACATCAGAAAAGTTACATCGCTCTTTTAAGTAAGCTATTCTAATGTGTGCGTCATTCAGTTGTCCTTGTAAGTCACGCACATTCTTCTTGAGTATATCTATCTCATCAGCCTGAGCAAGTATCATCTTTCTGTTCTTCTCAGCTTCCATTTCATCAGGCATCATTGTCTCGTATCCACTTCTAAACAGGCAAGCATCTCTGAACTGGTGCTGACAAGTATGACAGCTTTCTTCAGTGCTACCTGACAGTCTGTTTCTTTGGTGAACGTGCCTAGCTGATAGTGTTCTACACCTTGGCTAGTCACTAGTTGCATCCACACTAGTATCCACATCATCTGTAATCTCCTTAAATTTATCTCTAGCTACGCCTGTATCCTCAGATAGTTTATCAGCTATAGCCTTTGCTAGTTCTTTGTCTCCGCAATCAATTATTATTTCCATTTGTTCCATCTCTTTCTGTTAGGGAATGTTTCTCTGTGTAATTTTTCGTGGTGGTATTGGTATGCAGTAGAAGGGTAAAGCCCATAGTATCTAGCAGCTTCAGCTACACTACGGAATGTCTTACCGAATAGTCTACACTCCAATTGTTTTTGCACTAGTGTAGGTTCATACCTTATCCTAGCATGAGCGTGTAGTTCTTTTGGTTGCATTAATCTATCTCGTGCATAACTTTTTTTGCTAAGTCTACTCGAAGATCAAAGTATTCTAACTCCTCATCCTGAAAGTCACTAAGCCACCATCTAAGAAGTTCTGCAGCCTTGATGCTATCAACATTTCTTTTTTGCATAGCTTCCTTTAAGTAAGTCATAGCTTGTTCAACAACTATGCTTGTGCTCATACCTACTTCTAAGTTTAGTTTCTTTGATAAGTCTCTGACTATCACTTGGTTCTTTGCATCAAATCCTTTAGTCATTAATTTTCTCCTTGACAAACCAGAAAATGTTGGTATACTAGGGCTGTCGTTAGACAGGGTACTATTAGTACTAGAAGTTAGGATACCAAAGTTCTCCATCATCCATCTGTTGTTTTATTTGTTCCTTCTCAGGCAAGTATAAGGCTACTGTCTCATCCTCACCCATCCATTCAGCATCATCAATGATCCTTGATAGATCATAGTAGTACTGGTCAATGGGTACAACCTTAGCTGTACCCTTAGTTTCTTTATCACTCATATTCTATCCTGCAAAGTGTTTGAATTGTCTTGTTGTGTTTCTGTTACCTTTGGTCTCGATATACACTGAGCGTTTACCTAAGTGGTAAGCCTTCATGCACTGACCTCTAGTAATACCGTAGCGTGTCTTGTGTATACGCTTACGTGTTAGACCCTTGATGCCTAGGAAGTTGAACCTAAAGCCTTTAGTGTCATCATTAAGTGGTTTAGTTGCTAGTAATACAAACATTGGTTACTCCTTTTCAGTTTGTAGTTTTGATAATTCCATTCGACAAACTATCTTATTCCTAGATAGAATGACTATTTTTCCTGAGTTGTCAAGCACTATATACTTTCCATCTTTATTTTTTTGTAGTGTTGCCATCATAAATCCATCCGTAGTTGTACTGGTTTTTCAAATACATCTTGTAGTCTTGGGTGTAATACCTCAGTAAACTCTATGTCACAGAAGTTACCACAGTCAGGCATGACTATCTTTGTCTGTCTACCTGCATCAGGGTCAAGCTCATCAAGGAATACATTCTTGATACAGCTATTGCCAACAGTACGTTCAGCCTTAGCCATCCTGTCGAAGGACTCAGGGAAGTCTTGGCGTATCTTATTCCAATACCCCATGCCACCCTTGACACAACCTATACAGTTGTTGTTGTTGTACCCAAGTTCGTACATCCTAGGTCTGCGTATGCCTTGACGCTCTAGGTAGTAAAGACACTCAGGTTTATTCATCTTGTGTTCTATCAGTGGGAACAGTGGCTTGGCATCCTCATACTGTTCTTGAAACCTTATAGCCCTGTTGACTTCCTTCTTAGTGTACTCGAAGCCAAACACTTGAGCACTGTAATCCATTTCTTTTTCAAGTCGTTGCCTTACACGTTTCTTGAGGATCATAGTACACCTTGCACCTGCAGGGCCGTTGACGTACTTGTCTTTGACAATGACATCGAACTGATCCTTGTACTTCTCAGGCGCACGTTCTGTAATTATCTCTCTGCCGTACCAATCCTCACACTGGATTTTAAATCGTTCGTTGTCAGGATGTGCGCTGTCGATAGCAAAGTAAATAGGTATCACGTTATCAATACCGAACTCATCTATAGCTAACTTAGTAGCTACTGCGCTTGTCACTCCTGCTGACCACCATGCAATCACTTTCATATTATAACTCCTTATCCTGTTTGTAGTAATTTACCACACTTAGAACATTCCCAACCATGATACCTTTGATTGTCTACTGTCATGTCATACTGTTGTACATGATCGTAGCAGTCGTGTTGGTATTCTTGTAATGATCCTTTGTCCTTTGATGCCATGAAGTCAGCACCAAACATATACTCCATGTATTCTTTACTATACTTACTCATATTTTATTCTCTCTTTTCCATGTTGTCCATGTAATAGCCTGCAATATATGTGGCTTGATGTCAACCCTCTTAGCAGCCCTTACGTATACTTCTTGCATTTGTCTATAGACTTTCTTTGACATATTAGTCTTGTCCGTAGTCAATCCTTGCCTTATGCCTAGCGCAATGTTCAAGGCATGACCGTCTATAGTTACCTCGTCAAGCCCTCGTATGTTAGAGTAGAATGATCTAATCTTTTGACCATTTAGCCTGTCAAGTATGTCACTATCATTAGTCAAATTATTTTCCAGTATTGACCAAGCCTTAAGCTTCATTGTGTTGTAACATGATACCTTGAAGTCATCTAATTCATGACCCTTGACCCATGCCTCACACATACGCTCACAATCGTGTACGTTGCGCTCCCACTTGTTGTTGGGTGACAGTGC
>Ga0208899_1001562_pt1 | contig 16081 bp, 22 predicted proteins | sample VirMetDEL_Nov_24_FD_184518 | JGI IMG/M metagenome (GOLD analysis project Ga0208899, IMG submission 184518) | Aqueous microbial communities from the Delaware River and Bay under freshwater to marine salinity gradient to study organic matter... | ecosystem: Environmental > Aquatic > Marine >... | reverse complement strand
CTTTTGCCTCTCTCTCGCGACATGTCAGATGATCGCGCAGCATCGGAAACGATCAGCGCTGACGGCTACGTACCGGGCCAGATCGCGCCGAGACTGCGCACACCGTCTTGGGGTGACAAGAGTTATGCCCCTCTCGTTGCAGCGTGGGCTGAGGACAACCTCGGCTTTGCTTTGTGGCCGTGGCAGGTCGACGCGCTCGCCGGCGCACTTGAACACGACGACGACGGCAATCTGCGGCACCGTTGGGGTCTCATCTCAACGGCTAGACAGAACGGCAAGACCGCTCTTGAAGCGGCGCTGATAGGGTGGTGGCTGACGCACGGGGAACAGGTGCGCGGCGGTCCCCAATCGGTTTTGTCCGTCGCGCACCTATTTCTCACCGGCGAACTCGTCGCACGGCAACTCTTCCCCGTGTTGGAAGAGCGCTACGGCTTCAAGACGTTCAACAGCAGCGGCCGCATGGAAGCCCGCAGCGACACCGGAAGCGTCTGGCGCATCCAATCTTCGACGCCGCGCTCAGGCCACGGCACGAGCAATGACTTGCTCGTAGTTGACGAACTCTTCGCCATCCCCGAAGTGGTACTTGACGCCGGCCTACTGCCGACACAACGCGCCCGCCCCAACCCGCTTGCCATGTTCCTGTCAACAGCCGGCACCGAAGACAGCAAGGCTTTTATCAGGTGGCGTGAGCGCGGTATGCAAATCATTGAACGTGGCGAACCTGACCGGCTTTTCATGTGCGAGTTCTCGCCCCCCGGTAACGCCGACCCGACCGACCGTCGCTACTGGCACATGGCGAACCCTGCACTTGGCATGGGTCACCTCACGATGCAAGACATTGAAGACGCCTTCAACAGTCCCAACCGTGACGCTTTTATGCGTTCAGACCTCAACATGTGGACCGCTGCAGCCGGCGCATGGCTACCCCCCGGCACATGGGAAGCGCTCACCGTTGACGATGACCTGCCGGCCGGCGGCACCTTGTCTGTTGACAGTGACGTCACTGACCTCAGGTACGTCGGTGTCAGAGCCGTCAGCCTCGGTGAGAACCGTATTCAAGTGAAGACCGAGTTCGTAGTTGAATCGCAAGGCGCCATGTGGGACGCAGTGCGCACGGTCATGCAAGACAAGACTGTCAAACTGAACTTGACGCCCGGCCTCGCTGATATCTGCCCGCCTGAACTGGCGTACCGCATGACAATGGTCGGCACATCTGAACTTGGCCGGCAGACCCAACTGGTGCGAAACATGATCTTGGAAGGTCTCGTGACACATAGCGGTCAACTGTCGTTGACTGAGCAAGTGAACCGGGCTGTTGCCGGCCGCACCACGGGCGGTATCACGCTGTCGTCACAGAAGTCGCCGGGACCGATTGAGCAGACTCGCTGCCTAGTTTGGTCTGTGGGTGCTGAAGCCAGACCGCTCGGCAATGTGCGCAAACCGATGATTGGCACAAGTAGTCGCTGACAATACTACACCGGTGTGATATGCTCGCCGTGTGGCCTTATTCCGCACGAAAGCCGCCCCTGCCTTTGGCGTGTCCAACGTCAACGCAGCGGCAGGTAGTGCGGGTCGGCCCGGCGCGCTGATGAACCTTATCGTCGGGCAGGGTACGCAGCGCGCCTTATCGCTCCCGACGATCTCAAGGGCACGCGACCTCATCTGTTCAATGGTCGGCGCTCTTGACTTCAAGAGTTACCGCAGGGTGTGGAACGGCACCGAATACGAACGGGTAGAGATCGAAGGCGAATCGTGGATGACTCGCCCCGACCCGAACGTCACCCGCAACTTTTTCCTGTCTTCCCTGACGCAGGACCTGATTTTTCATGGCAGGGCTTTCGCCTATGTGACCAGTCGGTACAGCACCGGCTTTCCTGCATCGTTCACTTGGCTACCACACGACAACGTGACCACCCCCGATCAGGCCGGCCCCGAATGGTTCGGCCCATCTGTCGACATTCAGTTCAACGGTGTCGAGGTTGACCCTGACAACGTGGTGCAGTTCCTCTCGCCAATCAATGGGCTGTTGTGGCAAGGCGCACGCGCCATTGATACCGCGCACCGCCTTGACGAAATGGCACGCCGGTTTGCGTCCAATGAGATTGCGGCCGGCATCCTGCAGCAGCGCGACGGCGAACCCATGTCAGGCGACGAGTTGTCAGAACTCGCGTCAGCGTGGGCTGAGGCCCGCCAGACACGCGCGATCGGTGCACTGAACTCGCACGTGCAGTGGATTGAAAGCAACGCGACCCCTGACAAACTGCAGGGCTTAGAGTCACGCCAATATCAGGCTCTTGAACTTGCCCGTGTTGCGAACGTCCCGCCCTATCTCGTCGGTGTAGAAGTCGGCAGCATGGTCTACCAGTCGTCAGCGCAAGCCCGCCAAGACTTGTATCTTTTCGGCGCGAAGCCGTATGTGGACTGCCTCAGCGAAACTTTGTCAGGTGACAACGTAGTTGCACGAGGGAAGCACGTTGAACTTGACGTTGACGCTTACTTGCGTGAAGCCAACATTGAAACTGGCGGCAACGTGCCGCCCAATAGCGAGGTGTAACTAATGCTTAGAATGATCGCAGAAAACGTGACCCTTGACGCCGCTTCAGGCGATGAGCCGTCACGCACCATCTCAGGCATCGCCGTCCCGTACGGGGTTGAGGCCACCGTGCTCGGCGGTCAGCGTGTCCGTATCGAACAGGGCGCTTTGCCTGTCGACGGTCCCGCCCCCCGGCTGCTTGAGGACCATGACACCGGCAAGGTTGTCGGCAAGGTCACCGACCGTGAAGACACCCCTGACGGGATGCTGTTCTCTGCGAAGATCGCTGCGACCCGCGCCGGCGACGACTTGCTTGAACTGCTGAAGATGGGTGCACTTGACAGCGTAAGCATCGGCATTGAAGCCCTTGACTACGAGATGCAAGGCAAGACGATGGTCGTGAAGGCTGCTGACTGGCAGGAACTGTCCGTTGTCTATCAGCCCGCGTTCAGCGGTGCCCGCATTGAAAAAATCGCAGCCGCGCAAGCGGATGCCACCCCCGACACAATCGAACCCCAACCCGAAACGGAGAATGACAACATGTCTGAGGACATCACCCCCGAGGTCGTTGAGGCTGCTAAGCCTGAGGCGACCCTCCCTGTGTACGCGACCGCCAAGCGCGAGTTCGCGATGCCGTCCGCTCAGGAGTGGATTGCTGCTGCCCTTGAGGGCGGTTCGCAGTTCGCCGAGTTGACCGCGAAGATCAAGGCCGCTGCGCCTGACGTCACGACCACCGACAATGACGGTGTGCTCCCGCAGCCCATTGTTGGCCCGGTGTATGACAACTTTGTTGGCACGCGCCCTGTGGTGGACGCCATTGGGGTCAAGGCGATGCCGCAAGGCGGCAAAGTGTTTGAGCGCCCTTACGTCTCAACGCACACGAGCATGGCGGCGCAGTCCTCTGAACTCGCCACCCTGCAGGCCGGCGAGTACAAAGTTTCTTCGCACAGCATCACGAAGGGCACGTATGGCGGCTATGTGTCGCTGTCCGAGCAGATCATTGACTGGTCTGACCCGGCCATCATCACGCTGCTGCTTGAAGACCTCGGCAAGATTTACCGCAACACGACCGACAACGTTGCGGCCGACGCTCTCTACGCCGGCATCTCGCAGACCGCTTCGCTGACCGACCCGACCTCCCCGGCCGAGTGGGTCTCTGACATTTACGACGCGATGCAGACCATCGTCAGCAACAGCAACGGCAACCTTCCGTCGCATCTCTTCCTCGCCCCGAACATGTTTGCGGCGCTCGGCAAGTTGGTCGACGGCAGCAACCGTCCGCTGTTCCCGACCGTGGCCCCGTCCAACGCTTACGGGTCGGCTTCGCCCGGTTCGGTTGACATGCAGGCTTTCGGTCTCACCGTCGTCGTCGACCGCAACTTCGCGGCTGACACCGTGATCGTGGGTGACCCGTCCGGCTTTGAAATCTTTGAGCAGCAGAAGGGCGCCATCTCGGTTGACAGCCCGTCGAACCTCAGCCGCACGGTCGCGTGGCGTGGCTACTTCGCCACCCTCATGATCGACGCGACCAAGTTCGTCGCGTTGACCTGATCTTCCCCCTAAGACTTGAGGAGTCTGAGCAATGGCTAGTTACACAATCACGCAGGTCATGCGGGTTGACAACTATGCCGTTGCTCAGACCCTTGAGGACAATGAGGTCGCAGTCGGGCAACAGTTCACCATCAGTGGACTGACGAACAGCAGCCTTGACGGCACACACATCTGCGTCAGCACCGAACCGTACAAACTGGTCGAAGTCACCACCGAAGGTGACCTAGTGTTCGACTGGGACGAATGGTACGGACCGCAAGTCATCTTCAAAGACGTCGGCGATGACCTTGACCGCACCGTCGACAACGGCACCCTGACCTACAGCACCACGTGCACATGGGTCGACGCAGACGACTTGGCCGAATGGCTAGGCATTGAATCCGCCACCGCGAATGACACCGCGTTCCTGACGCGCTGCGCGGCAGCAGCCAACGCTTTCGCATACCGTCGCCGTCAAGCCTCAGGATATTTCGACTCACTGACCACCGTCCCTGACGCCTCAGTGTTCGAAGGCACCTGTCTGTACGGCACAAGTCTGTACCGTGAGCGGGGCAGCGTTGACTTCATTGCGTCTTTCGACGCGATGGGCACCGCCACCCCCGTCGCCAGTCTCGGCCGTGTCATGCAACTGCTCGGCACCGGAAGACCGCAGGTCGGCTAATGGCCTCAGGCGTTTTCTATCAGATGGTGCAAGACGTCAAGACGGCGATCAGCAACCTCGGTCTCAAACCGGTGACAGACCCGCGCAACGCGCGACCCCTCACCATTTTTATCGAACTGCCATCGGCACGCATGTTCAACAACAATGTTGCTGACGGCACCCTCACGCTTCGCGTACTCGCACCGCCCCCCGGCAATCAAGACGCCGGCGATTACTGCATGACCGTCGCGGACCTCATCTGCAGCAGCAATGCACTTGCAGTCACCGACGCAGCGCCTAGCGTGGCACTAATCGGCGAGCAACAGTTGCCCGCCTATGACCTAACCGTAAGACTCTCAGGAGAAAGATAAAACTAATGGCTACTTCAGCAGCACTTTCGCAGGGCACCCTTGTGGTCGACAGCGTTGACTTCAGCGATCAGGCGACGAGCATCACCGTCAGCAACGTCGTTGAGGCCCTTGAGAAAACCGCTTTCGGCGACACCGGTCGCAAGTTCGCAGCCGGTCTCGGCAACTACGAGGTGAGCGCAACGCTCTTCCTGTCGTACGGCACCGGAGAGGTTGAAGAGAAGTTGGCGTCACTCGTTGGCACCACCTTTGACGTCGTTGCGACGCCGACCACCTCGGTCACCCCCGGCACCGACAACCCCGAGTGGTCGCTCACCGGCTGCTACTTGGAACAGGCCGACGTTATCAACTCTTCGGTTGGCGAACTGCCGACCATTGACGTTGTGTTCCGTGGCGGTTCGCTCGCGCGCGCCACTTCCTGATAACTACATAGAGAAAGCAGACCCGACATGCAACTCACTATTCGCGTTGACACCGGCGATGGCCCACAGGAAGTCACTACAAACCTGTGGGTTCTCGTCGCGTGGGAACGCAAGTACAAAGCGAAGGCGTCACAGATGGCGCAAGCACTCGGCATGGAAGACCTTGCGTTTATGGCGTACGAGGCTTCCCGTCAAGCCAAGATGACTGTGCCTGCCGTCTTCGATGACTACCTAAAAAAGATCGTCAGTCTTGAGGTGGTCAGCAACACTGACCGCCCTACCGACGGGGGACATACAGCCGACTCTTAGCCGAACTGCTAGTCACTGTCGGATGGTGGCCCCCTGACATAGAGTTCACAGCGTTGGACCTCATCACCGTGGTTGACGTAATGGAACAGCAGAGAAAGCAGCAGCAGAGGCGTGGCCGATAACTTCAACGTCGCACTTGAATACAACGGGCTTGCAGCCACGTTGAAGAATCTGCGTCGTGTCGACCCCGAGTTGCGCAAGGAAGTTGTGCGCGAAATGAAAAAGGCTGCGAAGCCTATGCAAGCCACCGCCCGCGCACTGTTCCCGACTGCAGAGCCGTTACGTAACTGGGGCAACTGGCGGGGTGGCTATGACGTCAGCCGTGTCAGGTCCGGTGTCAAAGTCTCATTCAAAGGCACCCGTGCCCGTAACCGCGACGTCATCCCGCTGCTGACGCTGCGACAGGTCAACCCGGCCGGTGCGATCTATGACATGGCAGGTCGTGCGGGTGGCAAAGGCCGAAGGTCTGAAGGCGCTGAGCGCGGCCGTCAGATGATCGGCAAACTGAACATGCAGGGGTTCTCATCGCGCGCTATGTGGCCGGCCGCTGAAAAACATTTGCCGAAGGTGCAGGCTGACGTAGCCAAAGCGATTGAAGCCATGACCGAAACGATCAATAGGGAGTTGCGCTGATGGCTGCAATCAATGTGCCAATCGTCTCTGAGTACTCGCCGAAGGGTGTTCAGGCGGCAATCAAAGATTTTCAGAACCTTGAGACCAAAACCCAAAAGGCCGGCTTTGCGCTAAAAAAGGCTTTTTTGCCGGCGACGGCTGCGCTCGGTGCGCTCACTGCTGCAGCGGTCCCGGCCGTGGCCGCAGCCTCTGACCTTGAAGAGAGCATTTCAAAAGTCAACGTCATCTTCGGTGAGGGTGCCGAAGCGGTCCGCAACTTTTCGGAGACCGCTGCCACATCGTTGGGCCTGTCTCAGCAGGCGGTGCTTGACGCTGCCGGTACGTTCGGCACGTTCGGCAAGGCGGCAGGTCTGGGCGGTCAGGACCTCGCACAGTTCAACAATGACTTCACGACCCTCGCCGCAGACCTCGCATCGTTCAATAACACTTCGCCTGAGCAAGCCATTGAGGCTATCGGCGCGGCGTTGCGTGGCGAGTCTGAACCGTTGCGCTCGTACGGTGTGCTGCTGAATGACGCCACGCTAAAAGCCGAAGCCCTAAAACTGGGAATCTATGACGGCACCGGTGCGCTCACCGATCAGCAGAAAATCTTGGCGGCACAGGCCGCGATCTACGAGCAGACCGGTGACGCGCAAGGCGACTTTGCCCGCACAAGCGAGGGCCTTGCGGGACAGACCAAAATCATGCAGGCACAGTTCGCTGACCTGCAAGCCGAACTTGGCAAGGCACTTATGCCGGTTGTCATGGCGCTGCTTCCTGTCGTCGCCGACCTTGCGCATTGGATGTCAGAGAACAGTGAACTGGTCATCATTTTCGGTGGGGTGATCGGCGGTCTCGCTGCTGCAGTCATCGCAATCAACTTTGCTATGAAAGCGTGGATTGCCACAAAGGCCGCGTACGCCATCGTCAGTGCGGCCGCGACCAAAGCAACCGCATTTTTCAACGCCGTCTTGTACGCCAACCCCATCATGCTTGTCGTCGTCGCAGTCGCCGCACTGGTCGCCGGTCTCATCATCCTAGAAAAAAAGTTTGGCCTAGTGACCGCTGCCCTTGAAGCACTCTTCGGCATCTTTGAGAAAGTCAAAGACGGCATCGGGTGGCTTGCCGAGAAGTTGGGTTTGGTCTCCGACGAACTTGAGAACTTTGAGAAGACCACCGACACCGCCCGGCAAGAGGCCGGCGATATGTACGAGTCAATGCGTGACCTGACGTCAGGTGCTGACGACGCACGCAATCAGTTTGAACGGGCAAGCGGTCAAATCGAAGACTTCAAAGATGAGGTGCACGAGTCGAAGCGCCCCACCGACAAACTGACTGAAGCCGTTGACGCCCTGTGGAAGTCGACCGACGAACTTTACCGGGGCATGTTCGCCCTGAACCCTGAACTGCAACGCTACCTTGACCAGTTAGACCGCAATGAGGCAGTGCGCGACTTCAACGATGCTGTCTCAGAGTTCAAAGACGTCGCCAAAAGTAATCAGGAAGGTTCGGTCGAATGGGAAGAGGCGAACGCCGAGGTGTACCGCAGCCTCGGTGACGTCATCACCGAACTCGGCAACATCCCGCAGGAGACCCAAAGCGAACTGAAGATTTTGGTCGACACCGGCCAACTGCAGGCAGCGCTTGACATCATCACCCGTATCAATGAGGGCCTTGCCCTAGCGAAAACACAGTCCGACGGACAAACCGCGATTCCTAGCATGGCCGATTTGGGTGCAGCCCTGCAGTCTGGCGGCTTTGTCAACACGACCACCATCGCGCCGCAAGTGCCGACGTCTTTCGGTGATGAGCGTCGCGCCGGCGGCATCACGCTTGCAGCCCCGACCATCTCAACGATCAGCACCGAACGGGGCCGTGCCACCGTCACCAATAACGTGACCGTGAACACGTTGAACGCGAACGCTGAGACCGGTCGGCGCATCGCCGACTCGCTTGCCGCCTATCAGCGTGTCAGAGGGTTCGTGAACTAATGCCGGCTGCTGTTGTCGCGTCGGGTGACTACACCCTTGAGATAGATACCGGCGCACCTGTGCGCGGGTTTCGTCTTGACGACACGCTGCGCGGCATTTTGGACGGCACCACCTACGTGCTTGACGGTTTGACTGATTACGCCGACGTCACTGACGGTGCCCGCACCATTCAAATTCGGCGCGGCCGGCAAGACATCAGCGACCAGTTCGGCCCCGGCATCATGACCTTTGAACTTGACGACACCGCTGCCGGTGGTGTGTTCAACCCGTTCGCCAATGACGGCCCGTACTATGACCCGGCCAACGATGAGCCGGGCCTAGCCCCCATGCGGTACGTGAGCCTGAAACGCGAGTCTGACTATCTCTTTGTCGGTCGCATCATTGACTACCGGTACAACTTTGCGCTGTCCGGTGAAGACACCGTGACCGTCACATGTGCTGACGACATGTACCTACTCGGGCAGACGTCAACCGATGAGGTGCACATTGATAAGCAACTGTCAGGCGCACGCATCACTGACATACTTGACTTGCCTGAAGTCTCGTACCCGACCGGCGCGGCCCGTGACATTGCGACCGGCACCGTCACCCTCGGCGGCCACAGCGGCGGCGGTGGCGGCGGGCATGACTGGGACTTGTCGGTCGGTCAAAACGTCTTTGAATACCTGAGCCTTGTCAATGACGCCGAGCAAGGCCGTTTTTATGTCACCCGTGACGGTGTGCTCACTTTTGAGAACCGTATCGGCAACACGCTCGGCGGCTCAGTCGCAGACTTCCATGACGACGGCACAAACTACCCTTACCGCAACGTCGACATTTCGTTCGGTGCTGACAAGGTGGTCAACCTTGTCTTTGTGCAAACCCTAAACAATCAGTTAGGTACAGCCGAAGACGTCGACAGCCAAACTAAATACTTTATCCAAACCCGCAGCATCGTTGGCGCACTGTTCGACAACGACACCGACGCCGAGACCCTTGCCGAGTACCTACTCAACCCGGAACCTGAACCGAACTTCACTGCAGTCGAAGTCGCTTTCGTACAGTTGACCGACGCGCAACGCGATGTCATTGCCACCGTCGACATTGGCGACACCATCACGATTCAAAAGCAGTTCGTGAACGGTGATGCTGTCACCGAACTCGCGCAGGAACTCGCGGTCGAAGGCATAGAGCATTACATTGACGTCACTCTCGGGCATATCGTCAGGCTCTACACAAGCCCCACCACTATTGTCTACGAGTTAGTGCTAGATGACGCCACGTATGGTGTACTTGACGCGCTGAATGCTCTAGGATAGGCGGCACCTATGGCTGAGGGCTTTTATGACTTCACACCGGGGCAGGTGCTGACGGCTGCACAAGTCGACGACTATCTCATGCGACAGATGGTCATGCGTTTTGACGACGCGACAGCCCGCACGACAGCCCTGACGGGAGTTCTCGCCGAAGGCATGGTCAGTTATCTGAAAGACACGAACACCGTTGAGGTGTATGACGGCAGCAGTTGGGTGGGTCTCTAATGGCTGAAGGGTTTTATGACTTCACACCGGGGCAGGTGCTGACCGCTGCACAAGTCGACGACTACCTCATGCGGCAAGCCGTCATGCGGTTCGCTGACTCGTCGGCCCGTACCACCGCGCTGAGTGGCGTGCTGGTTGAGGGCATGATGTCGTACCTAAAAGACACGAACACTGTTGAGGTGTATGACGGTTCAGCGTGGGTTGGTGTCGGCGGTGTGAACTACGGCACCGCAACAGGTGGCACCTCGTCCACGATCACGGTCGGCGGCGAGTCCTACACAATGCTCACGTTCACCTCGTCCGGCACGCTCACCGTCACGGACGCTGGTATCTTCGACGTTCTAGTTGTCGGTGGCGGCGGCGGTGGTGGGACGTCGGTTCAGTCTGGCGGTGGTGGTGCTGGCGGGTTTGCCGAGACGACTGTTTACTTGGATGCGAACGCGACGGTTACGGTCGGCGCAGGTGGAGCGGGTAATGCTTCCGGCAGTTCGTCGGCAGTTGATCAGTTCACCGGACCGTTCGGTGGGCGTGGCGGGGCCGATGGCACTGCGAACGGCGAATACGGCGGCGCAGGCGGTTCCGGTGGCGGTGGTGGTGATGGTCTAGCAGGTTCCGGCGGTCCAGGCGACGGCATTACTGGCAACAACGGCGGGAACGCCGCAGGAGCAAGTAACGCTGGCGGTGGCGGTGGTGGTGCTGGCGGCGTAGGCCAAAGTATCCCCGCGGGCAACACGGGCGGCAACGGTGGAGTCGCTAAAGATGCTTCAGCGTTCCGTGGTGAAGCGGCGACGACCACGTATTACGCCGGTGGCGGCGGCGGTTACGGATACTTTACCCGTGGCACCGGTGGCACCGGCGGCGGCGATGGTGCTCAGACCTCGCCAGCATTGTCGGCCACCGCTGGCACAGCGAACACCGGCGGCGGTGGCGGTGGCGGCTCAACTGGCACGAGAAACGGCGGATCAGGAATCGTTCTAGTGAGGTTCAAAAACTAATGGCACACTTCGCACAAATCACCCGGCACGAGACGATTGACGGTGACGAGGTTTGGGTAGTGGAGAAAGTCATCGTGATTTCTGACGACGTAGCACCCGACCCTGCCCCCGACAACGAGCAACAGGGACAGGCGTTCATCGCTGACGTTCTCGGACTCGCAGGCGAATGGAAACAGACTTCGTACAACGGGAACTTCCGTGGCACCTACGCCGGTCCCGGCTACACATACGACCCTGACCTTGACGAGTTTCTGGCCCCGCCGGAACCGGAGGCTGAGCCGTGATCGTGACCAGTGACGACGCAAAGACTTTGGGTCTCGCAGTGGTGCTCAGCGCCATTGTCATCTTGTGCTTATGGATTGGACAGAGATGAATATTGCAAACCCGTCCAAAGCGATGATTGCGCTTGTCGCCCTTATCTGCATCACTGTGCTGCTCGCCGTCGACGCTGTTGACCAGTCAGCCGGCACCGGTCTTATCGGCATGATCGCCGGCTATGCGGTCGGCAACGGCATCGCGGCTCGGCGCGGTGACGAGGTGACCCCGATCATTGGCAAAAAGTCATGAGCGTCAAATATCACAACTGGCAGGCCGACACGCCGTCAGATCAGTACGCCACTTGCAGCCCGAACCTTTTTGAACTCCGCAAGTATCTGGCTGAGCGGTGGGGTCTCACTAATCTGGGCTGCTTTGGTCGCCGGCCGATCAGGGGCGGCACCTCATGGTCATCGCATAGTTTCGGTGCGGCCCATGACTACTCGTACCGCAACGGTCCTGACCGCAGCGTCATTGAATCCGAGGTCATCCCGTTTCTAGTTGACAACTTTGAAGTGCTCGGCATCCAACGGGTGCATGACTATTGGGCGCGCCGGTACTGGCATGTCGGTAAGGGTTGGATTGGTCGTCCGCCCGGTGTCCGTAACGATCACTTGCACGTAGAAGTCACCCCTGAAACATGGCATTGGGCGACACCGATCAGCGACCGGTTGGGCGGCACACCTCCCCCGTCCAACCCGGTCGCGTCATCTGAGCCGTACCCCGGCCAGTCGACTAAGCGCGGGTCATCAGCGAAGGCCCGTATTCGACTTATTCAGCAGCAACTGATTGCGAAGGGTGAGAACCCCGGCCCCGTTGACGGCATGTTCGGCCGGCTGACGGAAGCGTCGGTGCGGCGCTATCAGGCTGCTCAGGGTCTCACGATTGACGGTATTGTTGGCCCGCAAACTTGGCGGGCGTTATTCTCGTAACTACCCGAACCGACTAAGGGGGAACAGATGAGCAAGCCAGACATGTCCGAGTTTGACGCAGCCCGGCCACAAAAGCCGCACAACAAACTGGCGGGCATTTTGGAAGACGTCACACCTGAGCGACGCGAAGCGCTGCTGAACGCGCTGCACGACCCGTCCTATTCGACACCGACCATTCACAAGGTGCTCAAGTCGTGGGGTTACGAGGTCAGCACCTATCCCATCGCACAGTTCAGGCGAGACATTGGGCAGTGACTTCGACCTTGCCGAAGAGGTCGAACAGTTACGGGCAGCACTGCAACGCGAACAGCGCGCCCACCGCAAAGCCAAACTGAAAAGCGACGCCATCGTTGACGCCGTGTACCGGGCGGCACGCGACGCCCAAACCGCGCAAGGCCCCGCCAAACTCCCGAAGATATTTCGTGACCAACGTCGCCGGCCCGGTGAGGTTGCACTCATTCACGCAACGGACTGGCAGTTAGGGAAACAGACAGCCGACTACAGCATTGAGGCATGTGAGAAACGCATCATGCGGTTCGCCGACAAGGTGCACACCCTCACGCACATTCAACGCGCCGACCATCCCGTCAAGCACGCACACATCATGTTCGGCGGTGACATGGTGGAAGGCGTCGGCATCTTCCCCGGTCAGGCATATGAGGTTGAAGCCCATCTGTTCGAACAGTTATTCGCCTGCACCCGGCTCATGGAACAGTTCACGCTTGCCATGCTTGAAGGATTTGAGACCGTCACGGTGACATGCGAGTACGGCAATCACGGCCGGCTAGGCCGCAAGGGCGACATGCCCGGCGGCGACAACATTGACCGCATGGCCTACAAGATCGTGGGCGACCGGTTCGAATCCACCGACCGGGTGACTTGGCACACCTCAGGCAACTGGTACCAAATCGTGCAGGTGGGCAACTACCGGGCGCTGCTCGTGCATGGCGACGAGATCAAATCGTTCGGTGGCAACACGCCGGCTTTCGGCATCCTACGTAAGTGCAATCAGTGGGCGACCGGCGTCATTGACGGCTTCACTGATGTGTACATGGGGCACTTCCACACACCGATGACGTTGACGATGGCGAACGGTGGTCAAATCTATGTGACCGGTTCACCCGAGTCGGAGAATGTGTACGCGAAAGAGTTTATGGCAGCGACCGGGCACCCCTCTCAACGCCTGCACTATGTGGACCCTGACGCCGGCCGAGTCACCGCGTCGTACATCGTGTGGGTTGACACCTGACGGCTTTTCCACTTAGATGGGTCACGTAGCCGCATGGCTACACACCCGACGAAAGGAAAACCCGACATGATCAAACTGCTTTGGCTGTGCGCGATAGCGGTCATACCGCTTGACTGCGCACCGTTGGACATGCCTGAAGAGGCAGCGCAATATCAGCGCGACATTACTACTGCCCGTTGCGAAGAGTGGTTTGGGCACGCCGTGGCGATGGGTTGGCAGGTTGAAGACCTGCCGACCCTTGACCGCATCATGTGGAACGAAAGCCGCTGCGACCCAACTGCGCACGGTGGCAATCCCGAGTACGGTGACCACGGTCTAACGCAGGTCTACTGGCGGGTATGGGCACCGCTTGTCATGGAACTCGGTTACGAGCGCGAAGACTTGTATCACCCTGCAGTGAATCTGCTTGTCGCGCGACTGATCGCTGACGACGCAGAGTCACGTGGGTGGTGCAGATGGCGACCGTGGGCGGCTTCAGGCCAGTACGGATGTGAGGTGACGTCATGACGAAACTCGCAGTTTCGGTGGCTGAAGCAGCCGAGATGCTAGGCCTGTCACGTTCAATGGTCTACCTACTCATTCAAAAGGGCGAGTTGCGCAGGTCCAAAATCGGTAAGTCAGCCCGCATCCCGGTTGCTGACATTGAAGCGCTGCTTGAAAGGGGAATGACGTCGTGAATCTTGACGGCTACATCACCGTGGCTGAACGCCTCAGCCGAGCATTAGAAAAATGGCCTGAACTCCGAGTCACGGAAGCGCCCCCACGCATCATCACCATCGGTGACAGCACCTACATTGAAGTCACGACGATTATTTACCGCAGCCCTGACGACCCGATGCCGACACAGGCGTCATGTTGGGAACCGTGGCCGGGCAAGACACCGTTCACAAGGGACAGTGAGCAACCCAACGCTTCGACCTCAGCGCTCGGCAGGTGCCTCGGTCTGATGGGTGTCGCTGTCGACAAGGCGTTGGCAAGCGCCGACGAGGTTGAGAACCGGAAACAGGACAGCGCCGGCCCGCCGGCCAAAGCCCAACTCGGGTCACGCGCAAAAACAGCCCCTTCAAAGGCCGCACAAGCCGCTTTCGACCGTGGCCGGGGTGCAGACACCGAAGACGGTGTTGCGTCCGTCCTAGACGCCTTTCCGGGCGCTACAGAGAAACGCCGTCAGGAACCCACCCCGAAAATGGTCGGGTTCTACAAAAAACTGTGTGCCGAGCGTGGCAGGAACCCCGAAGAGGACGCCCTACACGACTTTGACGCCTGCAAGCGTGCCATTGACCAACTGAAAGCAGAGCCACGTGACTGAAGCCGAGTTTCAACGTGCAGTTATGGAACTAGCGAAATGGTGCGGATGGCTCACCTACCACCCGAGGCCGGCCCAAACCGCCGGCCGATGGTCAACCGCCTACACAGGTGACGCCGGCTTCCCTGACTTAGTGCTTGCACACCGGGACAGGGGCACCATCTTCGCCGAACTAAAAACACAGCGAGGCCGGCCCACACCCGGTCAACGCGCATGGCTGAACGTCTTAGAAGACGCCGGCCAAGAGGCATACCTATGGCGTCCTCAAGACTGGGATGCCATCACCGCAAGACTCATGGGAGAAGAGAACCGTGCACAAAATCCTGACGATTGAACAGATACTTGAAGAGGCCGAACGGCAACGCCAACGGCACCCCGACATAGTTGACCTCATCTACATGACCGTGATGACCCTCAGGTACTCCGACGGGCCTGATGACGTCAAGTGGGACATCTTGAACCGTGAAGTGAGCCGCATGACTCACCCATCACAAGACAGCGCCTTCGACGCTGCCCTACAAGCGCTGCTTGACGGGCTGTCATGATCGTCAGAGGACCACGACCCGACCGATTCACCATCGTCGACAATGAGATACTGCGCAATCACGCACTGTCATTCAAAGCACGAGGGCTGCTCGCATATCTGCTGTCAATGCCAGACAACTGGTCATGCCAAATCGGACACCTAGCCACCGTCGGCCCCGACGGACGCGACGCAGTACGCACAGGCCTCAGAGAACTAGAGACCTACGGCTACCTCACAAGGGAGACACGACGCCGGCCTGACGGAAGACTCCGCACAGTGACCACAGTGCACGACACACCTGTGGGCAACCCTGTGCATAAGTCCCGAAGTTATCCACCACCGGAGTCGGGTTATCCGAACGACGGAAAACCCATACCCCTAAGAAATACCTATGAAGAAGTACCTACGAAAAAAATCAGAGACATAGTTACAGAGAGGAAGCAACGACTGTGCACAAGTTGCGGGGGCGCAGGGTGGACCGCCTACGGCAACGATGTCGAACGCTGCGGCTGCAACCCAAAGGTCGCTGAACTATGAGCAGCAAGGGCGCAAGCATCTACCGCACAAAGCGATGGCAGGAACTACGCCGGCTTGTACTGGCTGAAGAGCCTGTGTGTCACTGGTGCCACAGAGCACCAAGCACCGAAGCCGACCACCTCATTGAGATCGCAAGGGACGACGGGCACGACCCCTACGACCGTGCGTACATCGTCGGAAGTTGCAAGCCGTGCAACAGTAGGCGTGGGAGCACATACCAAGCGAAAGCGAAAGCGTTACGCCGTAACGGTTTTTTAGGTGCAGGGCAGGGCACA
>Ga0208899_1001559_pt1 | contig 16093 bp, 24 predicted proteins | sample VirMetDEL_Nov_24_FD_184518 | JGI IMG/M metagenome (GOLD analysis project Ga0208899, IMG submission 184518) | Aqueous microbial communities from the Delaware River and Bay under freshwater to marine salinity gradient to study organic matter... | ecosystem: Environmental > Aquatic > Marine >... | reverse complement strand
AGGACACAGCTTTAACAGATGCAACTAAATCTTTTGTTGCTGGTAGAACTTCATTCTCTGGTACTTTAGAAATGCACTTTGACGAAACTGATACACCACAAACAAATTTAGTAGCTGGTGCTTCACTCGCTTTTATTTTACTCCCAGAGGGTAATGCAAGTGGCGACAGAAGTTTTACTGGAACAGGAATTGTAACTGGTATGTCTGTAAATAACTCAATGGACGCAATTATCTCTAGAACTGTTACTTTTCAAGGAACTGGTGCATTAACAATAGGAACTGTATAATCCTAATTTATGTCAGTTATTGATAGAGTAAAGACTCATTTCGAAACTCTTAAAACTATCACTATTGAAGTGAATGAGTGGAAAGATGAGCATGGTAATGCTAGTATATTTTATTCAGAGCCATTAACTCTTGAAGAAAAAAACATAATCTTTAAGAAGTCTAGTAACTTTCAAGACTTAACAGTTCTTGTTGATTTGCTTATAATGAAACTCCAAGTTAAGAATGACAAAGGAGAAATGATTAAAGCATTTAGCCCAGAAGATAAATTTGCATTAAGAAAAAAAGCAGATTCAAATGTTATATCTACTGTTGCCAATCAGATACTTGCAGACACTAATTACGAGGAAGCCGAAAAAAAGTAGATAGCGACCCTAACATTAGGTCGCTTTTAGTCATCGCAGACAGATTACATCTTACAATACAACAAGTTCTTGATATGCCTGTTAGCCATTATAATCTTTGGTTAGCATACTTGAAAAAAGAGCAAGATGAGTATAAAACAAAACAATCATTAGCAGAAGCAAGGAAATATAAATAATGGCAAATCAAAGACTTAATATAGATATAGTAGCACGAGATAAATCAAGACAGGCTTTAACTGGAGTACAAAAATCTTTAGCTAGATTAAAAGGTTCTGTATTTAATCTTCGTACTGCTTTTTTAGGTTTAGGTGCTGGATTAGTAATTAGAAATTTAGTTAATACAGGAAAACAATTAGAGAATTTAAGAGTTAGATTAAAATTCTTATTAAAAGATACTAATGAGGGTGCAAAGGCATTTGATAATATGACCAAGTTTGCATCTAAAGTTCCTTTTTCATTGGAACAAATACAATCAGGTGCTGGTATTTTAGCAACTGTTACTGACAATGCAGATGATCTTCAAAATATGTTAGAGATTACTGGTAATGTTGCAGCAGTAACAGGATTAGATTTTAGAACAGCATCAGAACAAATACAAAGATCATTTAGTGCTGGTATAGGTGCAGCAGATTTATTCAGAGAAAAAGGTGTTAGAAATATGCTTGGTTTTAAAGCTGGTGCAACAGTTTCTATTGAAGAAACAGTAGCAGCATTTGAAAAAGTATTTGGTAAAGGTGGAAGATTTGGAAATTCAACAGATGAGTTAGCAAAAACATTTGAGGGAACTATCTCAATGATTGGCGATAAAATATTTAACTTTAAAAAAGTATTATTAGAAGCTGGATTTTTTGATGAATTAAAATCACAGTTTGGAAATTTAGATCAATTTTTACAAAACAATGCAAAACAATTAGATCAGATAGCAGTAGCAGTTGGAAAAAATTTAGCAAAAGGAATGGTAAATGTAGTTAAAATAGGTAAGGAGTTAATTCCTACTTTAGAAAAAATTGGCAGAATTATGAAAAGTATAGCAGATGGTTTTATGGCTTTACCACCTTTTATACAACAAACAGGAATTATAGGTGCATTTTTATTTGGTAAAAAAGGATTTGCAGTATTAGCTGGTGTTAGTATATTTATTGATAAAGTACAAGATTTAATTAAAGAATCTAAAATTAGAATGGGTATTTTTGATGTAAATAATCTTAAAGAAGTAAATTTAGCAGTTGATACAATTAGTAATCAGATAAGTGAACTAGAACTAGAAAAATCACTTTTAGGAGATGTTGATAATCCTAATTTAGATAAAAGAATAAAAAATGCTATAAAAGAATTAGAAATTCTTAAAGAAATACAAAAAACACTTCAAACTAGTGAAAATATAAGAAATCTTGGAGAATTTGAACATCAAAAAGAATTACACAAAGGTTTAAAAACTCATGAACAAATTAATAAAGAATTTGAAAAAAAAATGGAAAACACAGCTAGAGAAAATGGTTTATTAGCAAATCAAAATCAACAAATAGAAACCATAATGAGTAAATTGAAAATTTTAAATAAAACAGCATTAGCAGATGTAGAAAGTAAATTTGATGATATTAAAGGAACAATAGCACAAGGAATTAATAATGGTATTACAATGATGTCAGAAAAATTAGCAAGAGCATTTGTACTTGGAGAAAAATTATCAGATACATTTAAAAATATAGCACAATCATTATTAGTAAATGTGTTAAGTGCATTAATAGAAATTGTTGCAAGAAAAGGTGTAGAACTTGCTATTGAAAAAATGATTACAAAAGAACACGAAAAAAGAAGCAGAATGAAACATCATTTTGGTGGTGGTGGTTTATTTGGTTTTGCTTCTTCATTATTTGGATTTGCTAAAGGTGGTGCAGTATCAAAAGGACAACCAGTTATAGTTGGAGAACAAGGTGCTGAAGTTTTTGTTCCAAATAGCACAGGACAAATAACTCAATCTGCTAGAGGAACTGGTGGTGGACAAACAACAGTTAATTTTAATATTAATACTTTAGACGCAAGTGGTTTTGACGATCTATTAGTAAGAAACAGAGGAACTATTACACAAATAATTAACAACGCAGTTAATGAAAGAGGGAGTAGAAATCTAATATAATGTCTGGTGCTTTTCCAATATCAACTTCTAAATTTGAAACTTTAGGAATAAAGTCTATTCAAAATACTATTATATCTAAATCTGTTTCAGGTAAAAAACTTGCAAGACAAATAGATAATCAAAGGTTTGCATTTACAGTTCGTATTATTACAGGAACTAGATCAGATGTTTATGGAGAGTTAATGGCTTTTATAATGAAACAAAGATCAGGCAAAGAAAACTTTACAATAATTCCACCAGAAATAGAAGATGCTAGAGGTAATGAAACAAACACAGTTTTAGTTAATGGTGTTCATGCAGTTGGAGATACAACGATTGCTATGGACGGACACCACAATGATAATCCACACGCATTTAAAGCTGGAGATTTTATTAAGTTTGCATCACACGATAAAGTTTATATGGTAGTTGCAGATGTTCAAGCATCTAGTAATGCTTCAACAGTTACAATAGAGCCACCTTTAATTACAGCACTTACAGATAATTCAGTAGTTACTTATGATAATGTTCCTTTCACAGTACACTTAACAAATGATATTCAAGAATTTGGTGCAGTAGGAACAGCAAAAGATGGTGCGTTTTTATACCAATATGAATTTGATGTAGAAGAATCTTTATAGTGAAAAAGTATAAAATAACCCACAAGATAACTGCCGATTTTATTGCCGAAGCTATTGTCAATGAAGATGAAATTGATAGTAATATTAATGATCTAAAAGAGTATAAGAAACCTAATAGCAAATTTGATTATACTATGTTAAAAGGTTCAGAAAGTGTAACACAAACAACTTACGAGGAATATGACGAGAAGTCTGACAACAGCAGTAAAGAACGAATTAGCAACAAATGATATTCGACCAGTACATCTTATCACTATTAGCTTTGGTACTCCTGTTAATATCACAGATTGTTCATTTCCATTAACATCATCAGTATCAGGCTCATCAGTTACATACGCAGCTAGTGATTTTATATTGGGTATATCTAATCATACAGAGGAAACAGATATTACTAAATCAAGTGTAAGTATTAGTTTATCAGGTGCAGACCAAACATTTATTTCAACAGTATTAAATGAAAATGTAGTTAATGATAATGTAGATATTTTTAGAGGATTTTTAAATGATTCTAATGGTTTAATTGCTGACCCATTTTTATTATATAGAGGTAAAATAGAAAGTTTTGAAATACAAGAGGGAGAAAAAGATAGTACAGTTGCTTTATCAATAGTATCACATTGGGCAGACTTTGAAAAAAAGAATGGTCGTAAAACTAATAATACATCTCAACAAAGATTTTTTAGTACAGATGTTGGTATGGATTTTGCATCTCAAACAGTACAAGATATTAAGTGGGGTAGAGCATAATGGGTTTTGGTAGTATTTTTAAAGCAGTAACAAGAGTAGTATCTTTTTTTAAAAGTGCAAATCCTCTTGTATCTTTAGGTGTTACATTATTTTTAGCTTGGGTATTAAGACCAAAAGTTCCTGAAATAGAAGATTTTGGAACAAACGAATTTGATGATTTTGAAAGAGGTTTATTAATTAATAAACAAAGTAATGACGCAAATATTCCTGTTATATATGGAGAAAGACTTGTTGGTGGAACTAGAGTCTTTATGGAAACTTCAGGCACAGATAACACTTACTTATACATGGCAATCGTTATGTCAGAGGGAGAAATAAACGATATAGAAGAAATAAGAGTAGATGATAAAGCTGTTACTTGGGCAAGTGCATTATCAGATGGAACAGAAGTAGAAGTAGGAAGTGGAGATAGTAATTTTTACAAAGATTCAGCAAGTTTAATTAGAGTAGAACCTCATTTTGGAACAGATGGTCAATCAGCATCATCTTTATTATCAACATTATCATCTTGGGGAAGTAATCATAAATTATCTGGTTTATGTTATTTAGCATTAAGGTTTAAATGGAATCAAGACGCATTTACTGGAATACCTAAAGTTCAAGCAAAGATACAAGGTAAAAAAGTTGTATTTTACAATTCTGGTTTAGCAGCACAAACACCAGCTTATAAAACAAATCCAGCTTGGTGTTTATTAGATTACTTAACAAATACAAGATATGGAAAAGGTATTGCTATTTCAGAAATAGATTTACAATCTTTCTATGATGCTTCAGTTGTTTGTGAAACACAAGTAACACCATATTCAGGTGCTAGTGATATAAATATTTTTGACACAAATGCTGCAATAGATACATCACAAAAAATTATAGACAATGTTAGAGAAATGTTAAAAGGTTGCAGAGGTTATCTACCATATACAAATGGAAAATATAAATTAATTATTGAAACAACAGGAAGTGCAGCAATAACATTAACAGAAGATGATATAATAGGTGGATATAATTTATCTATTCCAACAAAAAATGAAAGATATAATAGAGTTATAGTTGGTTTTGTTAATCCAGCTAGAAATTATCAAGTAGATGAAATTCAATTTCCACCAATAGATGATAGTGGACTTGCAAGTGCAGACCAACACGCAACTATGAAAACTGCTGATGGTGGTTTTTTATTAGAGGGTAGATTTACATTTAAAACTTTAACATCTCCATATCAGGCAGAGGAGATGGCAGAAGTTATTTTAAGAAGAAGTAGAGAAGCATTAACACTTGGTATCAATGTTAGCTTTGATGCTTATGATTTAGCCATAGGAGATATAGTAAATATCACACATAGTTCATTAGGTTTCTCTGCAAAAGCATTTAGAGTTATGGGTTTAACTTTTAACGAAGATTTTACAATAGGATTATCTCTTGTTGAGTATCAGGCTAGTCATTATACTTGGGCAACAAAAACACAAGTTAGTTCTACACCATCTACTAATTTACCTAATCCATTTACTATCCAACCACCAGCTAGTGTTACATTATCTGACCAACTAATTGAATATAACGATGGAACTGTAATTGTTGCTTTAGATGTTAGTATTGGTGCTTCTCCTGATTCGTTTATAGATTTTTATCAAGTAGAATACAAATTAAGTACAGATTCAGATTTTATAATTTATGCACAAGGTTCAGGATTAAATCACAGAGTTCTTAATGTAATTGACCAATCAACTTATGATGTAAGAGTAAAAGCAGTTAATACATTAGGAGTATCATCAACTTATGTATCTGCACAAAGAAAAATAGTAGGTGCTATTGAACCACCTAGTGATGTAACAGACTTTTCTTGTAATATATTAGGACAAGAAGCACATTTATCTTGGACACAAATACCAGATTTAGATTTAGCTTTTTATCAAATTAGATATTCAACATTAACAGATGGAACTGGAGAATGGGCAAACTCTGTATCTTTAATAGAAAAAGTATCAAGACCAGCCACAAGTATTAGTACAGTTGCTAGGGCTGGAACTTATCTTATAAAAGCATTTGATAAATTAGGTAATGCAAGTTCTAATGCAACTGCAATAGTTTCTAATGTAACTAGCACATTAAATTTTAATGCAATAACTAGTGTATCTGAACACCCTGATTTTGATGGAACATTAACAAATACAGTAATCGTAGATGACACTTTAAGACTAGATTCTTCAGAATTATTTGATGCAGCTTCAGGAAATTTTGATGCAGAAACAACTAGATTTTTTGATTCAGGTGTTGCTAATGCAGACTTTAACGCATCTGGTAATTATTTATTCGCAGATGTAGTAGATATAGGTGCTAAACATACAGTAAGAATTACAGCTACTTTAAAACAAACTTCTGATGACCCTGATGATTTATTTGATAACAGAACAGGATTATTTGATTCTCAAAATTCTAGCTTTGATGGAGATACACCAGCTAACTCTAATGCACATTTAGAAATTGCAACAAGTGATGATAACTCTACTTTTACTACTTTTCAAAACTTTGTAATAGGAAATTACACAGCTAGATATTTTAAATTTAGAGTTGTTTTAACTTCAACTGATTTAGCTTCAACTCCTGTTGTTCAAGAAGTATCAATTTCAATAGATATGGAAGATAGAATATTTAGTGGAAATGATATAGTATCTGGTGCTGGAACTAAAACTGTAACATTTACAAATCCATTTAAAACTGTTAATTATGCAGTTGGAATTACAGGACAAGGAATGGCAACAGGAGATTTCTTTTTAGTAGAAAGTAAAACTATTAATGGATTTAATGTTACTTTTAAAAATTCAAGTGGAACAGCAGTATCAAAAACATTTGATTTTATTGCAAAAGGGTTTTAAAAGGAGTATAAAACAATTATGGCACAACACGATTACGATATAGCGAACCAATCTTTCCCAGCCTTTAGAACAGACTTAAATGGTGTTCTTGAAGCTATAAATACATCTAATTCTGGTACATCAAGACCAAGTGGTGCAGTAGCTGGTACAATCTGGCTAGATACATCTGGTGGTGCAACTGCTCATATTTTAAAATTCTATGATGGGGGTGCTGACATAAATTTAGCAACAATTAACACTACTGCAAACACAGTAGATTTTACAGATTCATCAGTTACATTTGATATAGTAAATGATACTTCTCCTCAACTCGGTGGTAATTTAGATGTCAATGGACAAGACATAGTTTCTACATCAAATGCTGATATAGATATTATTCCTAATGGAACAGGAGATGTAAATTTAGGTGCTGACACAGTACAGATTGGCGATAACAATGCAAACGCAACTCTAACCACACAAGGCACAGGAGATTTAATTTTAAATACTAACAATGGTACAAATGCTGGAAACATAACTCTTGAAGATGGTGCTAATGGTCATATTCAATTTACAACAAATGGTACAGGAACAATTAAATTTAACGATCTAGCTTATATACCTCAACAAGCATTAACATCATCATCTAACGCAGTTGCATGGGATACACAGGCAAAGCCAAACGCATATCATTTAACAACAGAAAACACTACATTCTCTGCACCAACTAATCCTGTTGAGGGTGCTTTTATCTCATTAGAAATTAATTATGATGGCTCACATACAATCGCATTTAACACAGTATTCGAATTTGCAGCTTCAACTGCACCAACATTTACTTCAACAGATGGCAAAACTGATATATTAGTATTTAGATATAATGGTGCTGTATGGCAAGAAGTAGGAAGAACATTAAATTTAAGTGAAAGTTAAAATATGTACGCATTAGTAGAAGATGGTTCAATATCAAAATTAATTACAAATCCTAAATCTATGGTTATAGGAGATGTAAGATACCCAGCTAAAATATTTCAATTATGGTCGCAATCAGAATTAAATGCAATAGGTATTTATGAAGTAGTAACTGATTCATCTAATTTTAAAGATGAGAAGTGGTATATCAACACAGATGAATCTTATTCTTTTGCAGACAATCAAGTTACAAGATCATGGGGAACTGCTATACCTAAAGCACACGCAGATAGCTTATGGACACAAGCAGATTCAGATGATGGAAATTTACCAGATGATAAAGAAGTTGGAGATGTAAGAGTTGAGGGTTTAAAAACACAATTAATTAGAACTTTAAAACAACAAGTATCTGGAGAACTATCAAAAACTGATTGGTACATAACTAGAAACACAGAAAAAGAAACTGCTATACCAAGTGCTATATCTACTCACAGAGATGCAGTTAGAACTAAACAAGCAGAAATGGAAACTGCTATAACAAACGCAAGTGATACTCCAGCATTAGAAACTTTATACACATACACCACAGATGATGATGGTGTTCAATCAAGACCATTAGGCGAACTTCCAACATTGGAGATTTAATGCCACTAATACTTGGAACTAACTCCATAAAAGATACAGGATATAATGTAGCTAACTCATTAAGATTTAATGATGGTAGTTCAGATTATTTAACAAGAGCACAATCAAATGGTAATCAAGACAAATGGACATGGTCAGTTTGGTTAAAAAGATCAACACTAGGTTCATCTCAATGTTTCTTTGCATCTACTGATGGTAGTGCAACAAGTTTTGATGCTAAATTTGATAGTAGCAATAGAATTAGGGTATATAATTATTTTGGTGGTGGGTTTGATGCAGATTTAGTCACAACTAGAGTTTTTAGAGATGTATCAGCTTGGTATCATATTCTTGTAGTATATGATAGTGGAAACTCAACTGAGGCACATAGATTAAGAATATATGTAAATGGAACAGAAGAAAGTTCATTTAGTACAACTGATTATCCTGCTCTAAATGCAGATAGTGATTTAAATGTATCAGGTTCTAATATTGAAATTGGAAGACAAGCTAATGGTTCTCAATTTTTTGATGGCTACATGGCAGAGGTAGTTTTAATAGATGGACAAGCATTAGACCCAACATCATTTGGAGAGTTTGACGAAGATAGTCCTACAATATGGAAACCAAAAGATGTATCAGGATTAACATTTGGAACAAATGGATTTCATTTAGACTTTGAAAATGCAAGTAGTCTAGGTGCAGATGTATCAGGAAACTCTAATAACTTTACTGTGAATAATTTAACTAGCATAGATCAATCTACTGATACTTGCACCTTAAACTATGCAACAAAAAATCCTTTATATAAACAAGACCATGCTTTTTCAGATGGAAATTTAACTTATACAAGTTCAGCTTCCGATTGGGATTCAGCACCATCAACATTTGGTGCATCTTCTGGCAAATGGTATGTTGAAGCAAAAGTAACAGCATTAGGTGGGGGTGTTACAAGAACTACTCTTGGAATATGTGATGAAAGAGATGCAAATGAAGTTGCAGAAAGTGAATTTGGATTAGCAAGTTATAACAATGGAGATACTGTAGGCTACTATGGTGCTTCTGCAAATCAAGTATATAAAAATGGAAGTGTGCAAAGTGGTACTTGGTCAGCTTTTACAACAAATGATATAATTGGCATGTATGTTGATCTTGATAATGGTTATGTTTATTTTTCTAAAAATGGTTCAATGCAAAATTCAGGAGATCCAACAAGTGGTAGTAGTGGAACTGGTGGAATATCAATAACAACAGGTGCAACTTATCTCTTTGGCTTAACTGGATATGGTGGTGGTGCATCACAAATTAATTTTGGGAGTCCACCTTTTAGTATTTCATCTGGTAATTCAGATCCAAATGGATATGGTAATTTTGAATATAGTACACAGAATTATTATGCACTTAACACAAAAAATTTAGCAGAATATGGATAGGAGTAAATTATGAGTTATACGAATGGTTTAGATAATCCTGAACTTTATTTCCAAACTGTTTTATGGACAGGAAATGGGAGTAACAGATCAATTACACTTGATGGCTCTGAAAATATGCAACCTGATTGGGTCTGGGGTAAAAATCGTGGAAATGATGATAATGATTATTTGATGGATTCAGTAAGAGGTGCAACAAAAAGACTAACTACAAATAATAATGCAGCAGAGGGTACATCAACAGCACTTTTAACTTCATTTGATAGTGATGGGCTTAGTTTAGGAACAAGTGCTGGTTTAAATGCAAGTGGGGTTACAGCCGTAGGCTGGTGCTGGAAGGCTGGTGGCTCTGCATCATCAAACTCAGATGGAAGTATAACAAGTTCTGTATCTGCAAATCAAACTGCTGGATTTTCTATATTAAAATTTACTGCATCTGGTAGTGGAGATGAAACTGTCGGTCATGGGTTAGGAGTAAAACCTAAAATGGTAATTACTAAAGGATTAGATGCTTCTTCACCATGGAATACTTACAATGAAAATTTACACTCATCTGCACCAGAAGATTATTATTTAGCTTTAAATTCAACAAATGCTTCATCTAGTGATAGTCCAGGTGTATTTGGTGCTGGAATGACTTCATCTGTTATTGGAGTAGGAGTAGGAGTTGGTTTTACTTCTGGTCAAGATTATATTTGTTATTGCTTTAGCGAGGTCAAATCGTTTTCTAAATTTGGAAGCTATGTCGGAAATCAGTCAAGTAACGGAAGCTACATTCACTTGGGATTTAAACCCTCATTCGTTATGGTGAAACGTACTGATTCAAGTGATGCTGCAAATTGGATGATGTATGACAATAAAAGATTAGGGTACAATGGTGGAAGTAGATATTTAATTGCTAATACTATTGACCCAGAGGGGGGAAGTAGTGATAATTTAATGGATTTTACATCAAATGGTTTTAAATTAAGATCAGCAAATCAAAATATAAATAGAAGTGCATCATACATCTACATGGCTTTCAGCGAGAGTAGTTTTGTTTCATCATCAGGAATACCCACAAATGCAAAATAGGAGTTAATCATGCAATTATCAAAACATTTTACATTAGAAGAATTTGAAAAAAGCCAAACTGCTACTAGAAAAGGTATAACTAATAAAGCTGGTAGTGGAGAAATAAAAAATCTAGGCGATCTTTGTTATGAAGTATTAGAGCCTGTACGAGCAAAGTTTGATAAGCCTGTTACTATTACATCAGGATATAGAAGCCCAGAATTATCAGAAGCTATTGGTAGTAAAGCAACATCACAACATTGTTTAGGAGAAGCAGCAGATTTTGAAATAGCTGGTGTATCTAATTTGCAAGTAGCTTTATGGATTAAAAACAACTGTAATTTTGACCAACTTATTTTAGAATTTTGGAAAGAGGGAGAGCCTAATAGTGGTTGGATTCATTGTTCTTATAAAGATGGTTCTAATAGAAAACAAGTTTTGACATATTCAGGTGGAGAATATAAAAACGATTTACCAGACGCAAAATGGTCTGGTGGAAAAATGTCTAACTAATAGGAGAAAGTTATGCCAATGGGAAAAGGAACATATGGGTCTAAAAGAGGCAGACCATCTAAAAAAAACAAAATGAGTAAAAAAAAAAAGAAGAAAAAGTAATGAGAAAAGTAGCACGAGATAAAAAAACTAAAATACCTAAAAAATACCTATCTGGTTTAAAAGGTAAGAAAAGATCATCAAGATCAAAGTTATTAAAAAAAATGTCAGGTTTATATAAATCTGGTGCTACTATTCCAGCTTCAATGTTTAGAGCAAGAGTAAAATAATGGCTGCTAGAAGAAAACCTTTATCTGCTAGAGTTGTTTCTACATTAAGAGCAAAAGCAAAGAACAGAAAAAACATCACATTAGGCACATTAAAAAAAGTATATCGTAGAGGTCAAGGTGCTTGGCTATCATCTGGTTCAAGACCAAAAATTCCAATGTCAGGCTGGGCTATGGCTCGTGTAAACTCCTATCTGCGTGGTTCAAGAAAGCACGATACAGATTTAAGAAAAAAGAGAAAGAAATGAGTAAGAATCCTAGAACTACTGGAGAACACATTGTAGCCTTATATGGTCATATTAAAGGCTTAACTAGAGAAATAAAAATTATAAAAACAAATCATCTAAAACATATGCACGAAGATATAGATAAGATTGATTCTAAATTTGATAAACTTACATCTTGGTTAGTTTATGGAGTCGGTACAGTAGCAATCGTGTTCTTGACCCAAATACTTTACATTTTCTCTAAATAGTTATACAACAAATACTTGTATGAGTTATAAATCAATCCTTTGTATATCTGACTTACATATTCCCTACCACCACCCACAAGCATTTGATTTTTTAAAAGCATTAAAGAAAAAAATTAATCCTGATTTAATTGTAAATGGTGGAGATGAATTAGATAAACACGCATTATCATTTCATGATTCAGACCCTGACTTACCAAGTGCTGGAGATGAGTTAAGACAATCTAAAAAATATATCTGGGAACTTAAAAAGATATTTCCTAAAATGATTTTATTACACTCTAATCATTCATCTTTAATTTATAGAAAAGCATTAAAACATGGTATGCCAAGAGCCTATTTAAGATCATATAATGATTTTTTAGAGGTAGATCATAATTGGAAATGGGTAGAAGATTTAAACTTAAAATTAAGTGATGGTTCAGAATGTTATTTTACGCATGGAATGTCAGCAGATGGTCTTAAATTAGCGATGCAGTATGGTAAAAATGTTTGCCAGTTCCATTTTCACAGTAAGTTTAATATCCAATATTTTAGTAATCCTGATAATTTAGTGTGGTCTTTACAATGTGGTTGTCTGACGAAACAAAGTTCACTTGCCTTTGGCTACTCGAAAAATTTTCGTTTAAGATTTGTAATAGGTACTGGTGCTATAATAAATGGACAACCTATGTTATACCCTATGATTTTAAATAATAAGGGCGAATGGATAGGTAAAATTGTCTAATAAACCATCATTAGAGGACGATAGAGCCACAGAGAAAGCTACTGACAAGCAAATAGGGGGTAGCCACTACACTAACTTTAAAATCCAACCAATCGAGTTTATTTCAAAGAATAACCTATCATTTATTCAGGGTTGTATAATTAAGTATATTTGTAGATTCGATAAAAAAAATGGAGTCGAAGATTTGGATAAGATTATCCACTACTGCGAATTACAGAAAGAATTATTGCAAAATAAAAAATAAGGAATATGAAGCACCTATGAACTTCACTTATTTAATTTATTCAATTCTTATGTTATATTGGACAACATTAATTTATTTAACAAGTAATACTTATTTATGATTTTAAGTTTATTAAATAACCCACTTACAAAATTAGCAGTTGGTAAAGTAACTGACCATTTCAAACACAAAGCAGAAAAAGTAAAAACAATAAGAGCAGCAGAAATAGAAGCTGCTAAAGATGTTGATATAACAAGAATTAAAAGCCAAGATAAAAGTTGGAAAGACGAAATATTAATGGTATGGCTTATATCAATGTTAAGTACAGGCTGGTTTGAAAGCACTAGAGATAATTTTGAAGAATGGGTAAGAATAATAAATGACTTACCTGATAGTGTTTGGTATTTAGTTATTATTGTATTTACTGCAACATTCTCAACTAAAATGACAGATAAGGTTTTAAACCGAAACAAAAAGAAGTAATATGTCCGAATGGACAAAATAAAAGTTGATGCAGTAATCACAGATTTAGAATTACAATTAGAAACAAGTAACAACCCATATGGTAGTTTTGTTAATTTTAAATTTATAGATACTTACCCAAACTTTCCTAAAGTTAATGACATGATTGCAGAAATTAAAAAACGAGGAGATGTTGATTTAATTAACTTTGAATACTCTTATACAGGAATCCACGAAGATACAGACTTACAATATTTTGATGTAACTAGACATTAAACTAGGGTGGTCAAAGAGAGAGCTAAAATCCACCCTAGCAAATCATTAAGGCTACCTAATGACTTTATCTACTAACTGATAAATATATGATTTGGTACATATTCTCGTTAGTAGAATTTTGTTAAACTTTACTATTCAAAGCTATATCTCTTTTTAATTCAGATTGTTTCAAACTAACATATCTGTCTATATTTTGGTATCTATATCTAGCTTTAATTAATTCTTTTTCTGTTTCTGCATATTGTTCAACAATCATTTTATAGTCTTTATCTATTCTAGCTTCGTGTTCAGCTTCAGACATAGTTTTAACTAATTTCTTATGTTTAATTACACACGCAGAAAAAGTAGCTTTTCTTCCCTCATCTAAAATAATTACTTTCTTTTGCCACTCTGCCCATTCTTTAGATGCTTCTTCTAGTTTCTTGTATAGTTGTTCACTTAAATTCATTTCTTCTCCTGTAATATATATTTTAGTGTAGTTGTTGTTGGGTCAAATTCTAATTTGTTACAAGACATTAGTATTACAGATAACAATAAAATTAATACTATTGATACAATCTTAATAACAAGTTTATTATATTTTCTATGTATTGGTATTCCAAATATTATCATGGGTATTGCAACATCTCCTCTGCTTCTTTTTCTAATTGTTTTATTTGTTGTTTATAACTATGGTTTTCTTTTTCTAAAGAATCTATCTTTTTACTTAATCCTTTGTGTTCCATATACATCGCTTGTAGTTCTTCTCTCTTAAAAGCGAGATCACGTTTTAATTGGTTAATCTCGCTAATAAGTTCTTTTGTCATAATTAAAATGGTATCTCATCGTCCATATCAGACATTTTCTCAACTGGTTGTGCGTGGTCTGGTGCAAATTGTTGAGCATGAGGTGGCATAGATTGACTTATAGGTTTCATGCCATCTACATTAGGTTGAGGTGTATATGGCTTAACCATAACCAAACAAATAATCTGTTCTAAATTACTTTTTGCATATTTAGGTGGATTATTCATTTCTTGGGTTTTGGTCATGTATTTCATAACATATCCAGCTTTACTATATTTCTGAACTTCAGGAGTCAAAAACCAATCATTAACTTGTGATAAGCTATACTTTCTTTTAGTTAAGCTGCAAGTAAATTTAACCTTACTAGCTTCTCCACTATACTCATATTTTGGACTCTGATTTCCTGTTGGAAATAATCGCATTGATAAACCACAAAAGGGTAAATCAAATTTATTTTTTTGATACATTTTTTGTTCCTCGTTTTAGTTGATTGTATTTTCGTACTTGCTCGTTAAACAATAACTCGGATTTATGACAACTCAATAAACCAAGAAATGCTTTCAAGTGTTCCTTTTTATATAAAATGTGTCTAGCTTCAAAATCTCCACTATCTTTAGGAAGTCGAACTAAATACATCTTATTTATTTTTTTACCAGTTTGTTCTTCGTATGCTAATTTATATCCATGCAACTGATGAACCATGTTTATAAACACTCCTTTAGAAGTTTTTATATCTATTAACCATAGATTATTCTCTGAATCTTTGGCTACTAAATCTAAAGTTCCACAATACCCTCTTTCAGAGTAAAGTATTTTTTCAGACTCAATAACTTTCAGTTTATGTTTTGTCCAAAATCTTTTAAACTTTTCAAAACAACCTTTTATAATAGGGTCTTCAGGGTCAGTAAATTTCTCTCCCTTTAACCACATCTCACAAAACTTATGCACCATAGAGCCAATATTTAAAATATTATCTCCTTGTTTTTTTGCATTAGATTTTGCGTTGGTTACAATCGTTTCTATCTTATCAATAGAAATACCTTGTCTTTCCATTTCTTCTTTGATTGCTTTTACTTGATTAGCAATTTTCCAATTCTCTAACATTGGACTTGCTAACTTACCAAGAATTGTACTCATACCCACAACATACTGATCGTTATGAATATAAACGTGTTTTTCTTGATTAAACTCTATCTTGAATCCATGCTCTGTTGTTACTAAAGCCATTCTCTCTCCTTTTTGTTAATAGTGTTAAGTTCTTATTTTGTATCGGTTTAACCCAATAGTCAAACGAAACATTAAAGTAATCGGTCAAAGCTAGTAGGTTTATTGGATTAATAAGATTCTGTC
>Ga0208899_1001556_pt1 | contig 16104 bp, 16 predicted proteins | sample VirMetDEL_Nov_24_FD_184518 | JGI IMG/M metagenome (GOLD analysis project Ga0208899, IMG submission 184518) | Aqueous microbial communities from the Delaware River and Bay under freshwater to marine salinity gradient to study organic matter... | ecosystem: Environmental > Aquatic > Marine >... | reverse complement strand
CTTGTCGGAGTAGTAGAGTTTGCGTTCGATCACAGCACCCGCGGGCGTGCTAGTCGTGACCTCGTTCTCCGCGTAGCCGTCGCCGTCCGGTCGCGCCGTGTAGTAGATCTCCGTCGTCGTGCTCGCGCCGCTGCGCGCGGTCTCGGCCTCGGTGTCGTAGCGGCCGTGATACTTGACGCCGCCACCGCCGCCTGCCTCGACTGCCGTCTCCAGGTCTTGCAGCGCGCCCTTGATCGTCTCGTTGTCGGCGATCGTCGTGCCCGTGAAGGTGCCGAGGTCGCTGTCGCCCCGCGGCACTCCGGTCAGCGTGACCAGGTCGTTCGGGATGTCGTTCGTCCTGCCCGCGCCCATGACGATGACCGAACCCACCGTTGCGTGCCGGCGCGTCACCAGCGCCACTTTCTGCACGAGCTCCGTCGTGCCCGTGGGCCGCGTGTCGGTCAGACCGCCTGCCACGGTAGGGCTCACATACAGTGCGGTGCCGTCATCCCATGCAGGCGTGTCGGTGTCGAGACCAACCACCAGGCCACCAGCAACCACGAAGCCCTCGTCCCCGCTGGCGATGTCGTCTTGAATCAGCCCGATGGCTGGCATGGTCGTCGCGCTGTTTGCCTGCGCAGGGCTGACCTCGGGCTTGCCGCTGGCCGCGGTGCCGCTGACGTAGACAGGCGTGCCAGCATCCAACTGCGCCAGCGTCGCGTTCTTGACCTCAATGACGACTTCGGGATCGGAGTAGAACCGCATCCCGTTGTCGGCGTCTCGAGTAACCTTGACCTCGACGCCCTCGGTCTCGGTGCCGACGACGTTGAGGAAGTCCTTGAGCAGGGCGACCTTGTCGCGTGTCGTGAAGTCCGCCATCTAGATGTCGTCTTTGATCTCGCGGCTGCTGCCGTATTGCCCGATCTGCTGAATGCCGATCGTGTAGGTCTCGGTCGGCCCCGGCGTGTAGCCCGCGCTCGAGGCGCGCGTGTCGCCGAAGTCGAAGTAGCGGTCGCGCAGCGTCGCCGAGCCCGTGCGCCGGCTGTCCAGCGTGTAGGTGTCGAACACCGTATCGGGCGCGTCGCCGCGGTAGATCGTGAACTTGTAGGCCTCGAACGGCTCGTCGAGCGTGTGCGGCGGCTGCGTGCCCAGCGGCAGAACCGTGCGCTCCCAGTGCGTCGGGATGCCGGAGCCGTCCTCGACCTCGAACCGCGTGCCCGTCGTCGCGCTGTAGGTGCGCGTGATCTTGCGCACGGGCAACGGCAGGACGTTGCCGAAGACTGGCGAGCTGAACGGCGTCGCCGTGGTCGTCTCGAGCGCGCCGCCCGCTGGCACAACCTTGTAGTCCAGCGAGCTCGGCGTCGGCCCCACGAACTCCCGGAAGAACAGCCCGCCGATGCTCTGGTTGAGCATGACGATGTAGTAGCTGGTGTCGCGCGCCGCACCGCTAGTGCCGCGCAGGCCTCGCAGCCAACCGCCCAGCGTGTAGCTGCCGTCCACGTTGGCGCTGATCGTCGTCCAGGCTGCGATCTCCACGTCGGACGGGTCGCTGGTGTTGACCAGCGCGCACCAGTTCTGGCCGGCCTCGGCCTGCGCCTGCGTGCACGCGGCCAGCGCCTCGGTGCCCTCGTTCAGCCAGATCACGTCGACCGTCTGGCTGCGCAGGGTCACGGTCGTGGTGCCGTATTCCTCGCTTGGATCCTGCTGCGACAGCGTGCCGCCCAGCAGTCCCACCGCGGCCGAGCTGCCGACGACGCCCTGCGGCGCGTAGGTGCCGCTGTCCTTGCTCTCCCAGACGGTAGCAGACTGCAAGGTGCCGCTCAGGTCGGCGACCGCGAGCATGACGCCAGGCGTCGTGATGTGCGCGTTGTCGATGGCCGGCCCGTCGATGGCCACGGTCAGCAGGGTGGCGGTGACCGAGGTCTGCTGCGGCACCACGGTGCTCGAGCTCTGCACCGGGCTGCCAGCCACGGCCAGCGCAGTCAGCTCGGCCACGGCCGTGATGTTGACGAGGAAGTTGGCACCGATGTCGCGCTGGATGATGCGCGCCGTGTGGTCGATGCCCTCGTCGTCGGTCCAGGTGATCAGGTCGTTTTCGAGCAGGTGCAGGTAGGCCGCCGGCAGCGTCATGCGGTAGGTGCGCCGGTTGACCCAGGCTCGCCGCATCAGCGTCGTGGTCAGGTTGCGCGCCTCGCGGCGGGTCAGGACCATGCTGGACAGGTCCATCGTCTGCTCGTTGGTGTGGTCGATGCCCTCCGGGTTGCGCAGGCCGAAGTGCTCGTAGCCAATGCTGAATGCCGCGTCCGGGTCTTGGAAGCGCACGCCGATGCTCGTCGGCATGTCGGCCTCGGGCTTGTCCTCCATCTGCACCTTGTCGACGCCCGCGCCTTGGCCGTCGATGCTGGTGCCGAAGTCGGACAGCGCCGTGCCGTTCTCCAGCTGGACGCTGTCTGCCTGGTCAGCATCGAACAGGTGCACGACGCCGTTGCGGTCCTGGCCGAGCACCTGCCCAGCCACAAGCAGCGGCTGCACCTGCGACATGGTGGCCGTGACGCCGCGCACGAACGCGCCGCGGAACGGGCGCTGGCTGACCTCGCTGGCGTCGATCTGCGTGTTGAGCAGCTCGCCGCGCTGCAGCACGGCCTCGAGCGCCTGCGGCCAAGTCATGGCCTCGTCGATGCCGATGATCGCCTCAAGGTTGGTCGGCAGCTGATCGCCGAAGCCGCTGACGTAGCACTCCTCGAGGCCCTGCGTAGCCATGCCGCGATAGCTCGAGGTCTCGCCGCTGCCGTAGTCCGTCAGCAGGATGGCAGGCTGGCCCTGCGTCTGCCGGCCGTCGTTGAACTCGGCCTCGGGGTCGAAGTCCTGCGGGAACACGCCAGTGGTGAACTGCTGCTGCTCCACAAAGTCGACGACGATCTGCTTGCCGCTGACCGGGCTGATAGACGGGCTGCCGGTAATGCCTGACAGCGGCGCACCCGGGTCGATGTTCATCCGGTCACCCGTGAAGCTGACCACCTCGCCGGTAACCGTCGTGCCCGAGCCGCCTGCTGCGGCTAGGTCCAGGTTGCGCACGATGACCTGGTCGCCGACGTTGAACACCTGCCGCGGGTCGATGTGCGTGCCGTTCTCGATGCGCTGATACTGCTGGCCCAGAATGTTGGCCGTGAACGTGGTCTGCGTGCCGCCAATCGCGTCGTCGACGCGGCGTAAGCTGGCAGGGCTGAACGCTGTCCCGCCCGTGTAGGACAGGCTGGTGACGCTCTGACCGTCGATCGGCTGCACCGTGATCGTGCTGCCTGCCGTCGGCGTCGCGCCGCTGACCGAAACGACCTCGTAGTAGGTGTTGTTGAACGTCGTCGGCCCTGCGCTGCGCACAAAGTCGCGCGGTATGACGATGTCGCCAACCGCAAACGTGTCGCGGAAGTCCGGGTCAAACTCGTCGACGAGGCTGATCGCCACGTTGCTGCCGTCAACCGCGGCCGACAGGTTCTCGCTAGTGACGCCCAGCAGGTTGCGCTCGTTGAACAGGATCAGCTGGCCGTTGCCGATCAGTTGCAGCAGCTCCTCGGTTTCGCGGTCGTTGAGGTGCAGCAGCGCGTTGACGTAGACACGACGCAGCGTCGCGGTGGTGCCGCCCTTGGTTCCGCCAGCCGAGCTCTCGCGCGCCTTGCTGCTCTGATACATGACGTGCACTGGCACACGCATGCGGGCACCGATGGCAAACGTCCGCGGCGCACCCGGGCCTTGCTCGCTGGATGGCAGGCTTCCCAGGTTAGGGAACCGGGCCTGCTCAGCATCGCCGGCCAACATCGGGTAGATGATGGTCGTGTCGATGTAGGCCGCCGCTAGGCCAACCGCCCAGCCTACGTAGGGCACGGCCAGCAGAGATCCCTGTGCAGCCCCTGCGATTGCGGTCGACGCTGCTACGCTCGCCATGCGATCCCCCTAAAGTTCCAGCCCTGCACGGCCTGCCTACGCCACACGCCACGCATCACGCGGTTGCGCGGCGACCACGCATGCACGCAGAGCGTGCCGCGGTCTACGTCCTCGAGCGGCACCACGACATGGCGCGCGCCGCCCAGGAACGGCACCTGCCAGATGTGCGCCGTCGCCGTGTCCTCGGCCTTGTCGCAGAACTCAGACAGGCCCTTGAGCAGCTCGTCCTCGGTCGGTTGCGGGCTGTAGAGCGGAGTCTCGCCCAGCTCCAGGCCAGCGGCCACCGCCGCGGCGTAGGGCACGCCGACGCAGTCCAGACCTGACGCAGGGATGCGCCCGGCATGCCTGACCGTCGCGCCGACCAGGCGGCGAGCTGCGTCTGCGTAGTCCTGCCAGGGGATCATTCGATGACCGGCTCCCGGATGTTGCTAGCAGTCGGCTCGAGGTCGCTGCCGCCGAAGTTGGCCTGGTTGCTGAACTTGTCCTTGCAGGTGTCGAACAGGCCGTTGCAGCCAGGCTTGACGTCGGCCTCGTCGCCCGCGGCGATGACTTGCAGCGTCGGGATCAGCAGCCGGCATTCCCGCGTGCTGTAGGTGAACCCCACGATCGGGCTGACCTGCCCCACGTTGTCGCCACTGGTCCAGATGATCGACCCGTCGCGGTAGTAGTCGTCGACCTGCGCGGCAACCGGCGGCGCGAAGCTGCCCGTCGTAAAGCGCACCGTCATGTAGTCATCGGGCACGCTGTCGACCACGGCCGTCGTGATCGTCTCGGCGCTGATGTCCGCCTGGCAGAACGGGCCGGCGAGCTCGTATTGGCAGGTCTGCGAGAAGTAGCCGCCGAAGCGCCCGCCCGTCGGCCGGCGCAGCTTCTGCGTCACGCTCTCCATCGTGCCCACGAAGTTGGACCCGTCGAACACGATGCGCGTGATGATCCGTTTGTGACGGCTGTAGACGATGGCCGGCCGACACCAGTCGATCACGGTCAGGTAGACCGTCGCCCCGCGATACTTCTGCTGCTTCAGCTGCGGCAGCGTGATGGTCGTCCCGTCGATGACGCCGCGCACGTCCTGGTCACCAGCGCGCAGGCCGCCCTCGCGGCGATCCGCGCTCAGGCTGCCCAGCACGATCGGCAGATAGGTGCGGTTCTCGACGGTGACCTTGCGATCGTGGTCCGTGAACAGAAGCTCGCTGCCGTCGAGCGCGACGACGCGCAGGCAGTGTGCCAGGTGCTTGCCGCGGTTGTAGCGCAGCAGATCCTCGGCCATGCGTCCGGGTCGCGTCGTCATATCGTGCCCTCGCTCCCGTCGATGTTGCCGGCCACGACCTTGGTGAGCGTGGTCCCGCTGGCCACCTTGATCGCGAACCCGCCGGATCCGAAGCCTCCCGACGTGTCGCTGCTGTCGCCGCCGTCCGCGCCGGGGTCACCGCCACTGCCACCCGTGCCAGCCGGCGCGCCGTTGTTGACGCCGCCGCCGAGGCCGGGCTGGTTCAGGAAACCAGGCGTCGCGTTGCCGCCGTAGCCGAAGCCCTGGCCGGCAGGGATGGTGCCAGACGGCCCTCGAGGTCCGAACTTGTAGCCCGCGCCGCCGCCGCCGCCAGGGCCGCTGTAGATGCCGCTGCCGCCGCCTGCGCTGCCGCCACCGCCGCCACCTTGGATGCGGCCGTAGTTGTAGAGGATCGTCGTGGTGCGCACGTAGAGGCCGTCCCCGCCGTCCTCGGCCAGGGTGATCGTGCCGTAGGTCGGGCTGGCCGGCGTGCCACCCGTGATCGGCGCACCCGTGCCACCGCGACCGCCGCGACCTGCGATGTAGCCGTTGTCCAGCACCGTCAGGATGATGACGCTGCCCGCCGGAAACGTGCCCGTGTCCATGGCCGGCGACGTCGTCACGTTGCTGCCTACCGCGCCTACGGTCGCGCTGCCCTGCGGCCCCACGAACACGTTGACTCGCGCCGGGTTCGTGCCCGCATAGCCCAGCTGGTCGCACATCGTGCGGATGTTGGCGTTCAGGTTGAGGCCCGGCCCGAACTCGATGGTGAACTCGTCGACCGTGATCGTCTGCGCCGAGCTCGCGCTGCCCGTCGCCGTCTCGATGATCCAGCTGCCAGCCTGCGTGCTGGTGTCCGTCAGGTAGCACACGGCAAGCTGGCCCGGGTTGAGCAGCACCAGTTGCGTGCCGCTGTTGTTCTTGACCGCCGTCTGCAACGAGGCGCTGCTGTTCCACACCGTGTAGACCGGCCCGCCCGTGCGCAGCAGCCGCGCGTCCTGCAGCAGCACGCTGGTGCCCGGCGACTCAATGAACCGCGCCGCGCCTGGTACGCCGGACGGCAGCGGCATGACGCCGTCGGTCGCGCTGTTGAGGTGGTAGCCACCCCACATCTCATCGAGCGCAGTCCGTGCCATCAGTAGACGATCCAGGTGGCCGTGGTCGTGCCTCGAGCAAGCGCCACGGTCTTGGTCGTGCCGGCGCTGATTGTGCTGCCGACGTTGCTGCCTGATTCGTCCACGAGCTGCAGGCTACCCGTCGCGCCCGTCTCGCAGTGGATGACGAAGATCTGCCCACCGCCCGGAATGCGTGCGACCGGCGGCAGGTAGACGTTGATGGCCGCGCTCGGGTCGTAGCTGTGCAACATGCCGCCGTTGAGCGCGAGCACCTGCGTCGTGCTGACCGTGCCGTGATCGGTCGCGCCGCCGGCAAACCACCGCTCAGGCTGCTCGACCTCGGACAGCACCTCGATGCAGTCCAGAGTCGGGATGTCCCAGATCTCGTAGCCGCTGGCCTGCAGCTGCATGAACTGGTCGACCTCGCTGGTGAACCGCACCGGCACGTCGAACTTGCAGCCCGCGCGCACGACCACGCCCGCGGTCGGCGCGCTGTTCATCACGACCTCGCCGGCCGCCGACACGGTGAACGCCGTCGTCGACACGCTGTCGAGGCTGACCACGACCGTGCCCGACACCGGCAGGGTAAGGTTTCGCTGGTAGGGTGCGTCGCCGTCGGCGTCGTAGACCTTGATCAGCGGGAACGTGTCCTCCGACCCGTCGCCCGTGCCGATGATCACGTCCGTGTTCGTTGGATCGGTGACGCCGTCGTCGTTGGTCGTGAAGTCGGCCCAGTCCTTGAGCCGGAAACTGTGCAGGCTTCCGCGCCGGCCGAGGCCGAAAGCCTTGATGGCCTGCGCCTGCGTAGGCGTCTGCAGTGCCTTTCTAAGGCGGAAACGGTGCCGCCCCTGGCTCTGCCTAGCCACGCGGAACTCGTGGCCGCTGGCGGTCTCCTGCACGATCGTGGAGAAGCCCGCACCGCTGATGCCCTGATACTCGAAGTCGTCAGGCAGGGATACGTCGTGAAATGCCATGTGTTAGCCTCCAGGCGTGCCTCCGGTCATGCCGGGCTGCACGTTGCCGACGTTGGCCAGGTTCTGCGTCTGCGTCGGTGCGAAGCTGGTGGCCACCGCGCCGCCGATCTGACGGAACACGCCCTGCGCCGCGATCTGCGCGAACTGGCGCACGAGCTCGGCCATGGCCTGGCGCGCGGTCATCGTGCCCTCGGCCACGCGGAAGAAGGCGTCGCCGATCGTCTGGCCGAACTGCTCGCCCTGTGCGATGAGCTCGTCCATGGCCATCTTCGCCGCCTCGACCTGCTCGCGGCCGTATTGCTGCATCAGCGCCATGGACTGCATGCCCGCCTGCATGCCGAAGCCCATGCCGAAGGGCACGCCCAGGCCCGTCATCTGCTCGGGCTGTCCGCCAGTGTAGGTGCCTTGGAAGTTGCCAAGCGTCGGCAGCAGCCGCGGGTCAGCGAACTGCTGGAACCCAGGCGGTAGCGTCGGCCCAAGCGGTGCCGGCGTTGGCGCAGCCGCGCGGTCACGCATTAGCGGCAACAGTGACGGGTCGGCGTATTGGCTAAACCCAGGGGGCAGCGTTGGTCCCATCGGTCCTGCCGCACGGCCTGGCAGTTGTGATGGGGCAGTCGTGGCCAGTTCTCGTGCCTCGCGTGACAGCTCGGCGTAGATCTGACCAACGATAAACTGGGCCACCTCGCGCGGGACACGTTGTGGACCGTAGATCTGGGACGGCTCGGCTTCCGGTAGTTGACGAGCCAAGCCGCGACGAGGGATAGCCTGCAGCACTTGCTGCGGCGCGCCTGCGAGCCTCTGCCGGATGTCTTGCGTCGTAATGCCCAACTCTCGCGCGAGCTGATCGAACGTCTGCAGCTCGCCCAGGTCGTAGCGTTGCAACGCTTGAAACACAGCTGACTGCCGACCGCGCACGCCTGGATCTTGTGAGAGGCCCAGCACCTGCTGCACATACTGGCTGGCCTCGGCCTTGCGCATGGCGTCGCCCAGACGCTCCATCTCGTCTGCGGCCTCTCCAGTATCCTCGCCGAATACTGCCATGGCAGAAGCCGCTAGCGCCAAGACGCTGGCGATGGTCATCAGCGGGTGCGCCCGAATGACCTGACCCAGCGTGCCGAAGATTGTGGTCGCGGTGCCCGTCGCGGCCGAGACGCTCTTCATGTCCTCGGCAAAGCGCCCAAGGTCCAGCAGGGCCTGCGACGCCGCGAACGCAGCCATGGCGCTGTTGCCTGACCGGAAGCCGCTGCTAATGCCCTCGAGGCCGTGCGTGATAGCCAGTCCGCCGCCCGTCGCCGCGAATGCCGCGCTCATGTCACGCCCCGCGACATGCGCGGAGTCGCCCATCTGCTTGACTTCCTTCTCGGCCCGGTCAGCCTTCTGCGCCGTCTGATCCAGCGCCCGGTTCGCCTGCTCGAGGCCCGTCGTGACGCCGCGCGCGTCGACCGCGATCTCTAGAGTTGGCATCCCTGCGCTCCTGCCGTTGCTCGGCGTGATGTGACAACCAGACGGCGTCCATGGCGCGAAGTAGGCGACACACGCGCAGACGCTCGTCGCCAGTGTATCCCGCGTCGGCCGCATAGTGTGAGAGGTCCGACCACGGCAGCCCGCCGGCCGCCATCCCCACTGGGCGTCCCATGCTTACAAGCTGCCAGCCATCCCAGATAGGCTGCAAGTCGGGCCAGAGAGACGGCCGCTGCTTCCAGGCTTCCGGCAGGGGCTTGTTCTTGCGCTTGCGCCATTCTGCGATCCTGCGAAGGTATTTTTCGTCCTTGCCGTGCCGCAGGTGCCACCGCAGGACGTCTGTCAGTTTCCCGCGGAGTCGGCGTCGTTGCGCACCAGCGCCGCGGCGCGCTGGCTGGCTTGGATCAGGACGAAGTCGAGCAGGTTGCGGAACGTGCGATCGGCCAGCAGCTCGGCGGCCTTGGCCTGGCTGAAGCCCACCGCCTGACCTTTGAACGTGATGTTCTGCCAGTTGCGCACGACCGTCGCGGCTAGGGCCTTGGCGGCGGTGCGCAGGGTCAGCCGCTCAAGCTCGTCGGCCGGCGTGTCCTTGTCCCGCAGCTTCGCCATGTAGGGCTCACGCTCGCGCTCAAGCTGCCGCTCGTAGGCCGTGCCCATCGGGACCAGCAGGATGGCAGGGACGTCCTCGGCCGGCTGTTCGACCTGGTCGCCCACGAGCTGCCCGTCACGGACGGACAGCCGCCACCAGACACCGCCGTCGAGCTTGTCGGCGTCGAGCTGAATGCTAGCCAGATCCACTAGGCCCACCTCTGCATCCGGGTCGTGCAGTCCTCGGTGTCGTTGAGGGTGGCCTGATACGTCACGCTGACCATCGTGTCCGTGTTGCTGCCCGTCACGTCTGCGCCTGCGTCGCTGAACTTGACCGTCGGCAGGCTGAACGTGTAGCCCCGATCGTTGGCGTCGATCAGCGCAAACCAGATCGCCCCGGTCGTGTTGTCGGCGTAGGACTGCATCTCGGTGAAGTCCTCGAAGTAGGCGTCGAAGCTGCCGGTCACGTTGAACTCGCCCTGCCGCATGGACTGCGCGCCCAGCTTGCCCAGCTCGGTGCGCGCCACCACGTTGTTGTTGATGTTCAGCGTGATCTGCTTGGCCGGGAAGCTAGAGCCGGCGCTGCGGATCTCCGGCACGCTCAGGCTGTCCAGCACCGGGTGGTCCGTGGCGTCCGTGTAGGTCGCGCTGGCGATGAACTGGTCCGTGCCCAGGTCGCTGTCTTGGAACGTGCTGTTGGCCGCCTCGAACGTGAACGTGCCCGTGACGATGGCCTCGTCGGCGACGGTCAGGTCCAGCGTGTTGACCACGCAGCCGGTGAAGATCTGCGCCTTGCCCAGGTCCAGCCGCGCCACCTCGATGGTGAACGAGTCCTCGACCGTGCCATTCACGCGGCGCGCGGCGCGCGTCATGGTCACGCTGGTGGCATCGGCCGTGAAGTTGGCGTCGGCCTCGACCGTCACCGCCGAACCCGTCACCGCCGTCACCTTGTAGTATCCCGCGTTCGACCCAGCGTCGCTGTCCACGTAGACGATGTCGCCCACGCTGACGTTGCTGGTGCCCGCCGAGGTCGTGATCTCCTTGTTGCCTCCTGCCAGCGTCGCCGACTCGTCGGTGTAGACCGCCGTCTCAGCGCTGCACATCGTGCCACCGAGCAGCAGCTCGAGGGCCTCCGTGGTCGGGCTGAACATCAGCTCGAACGGCAGCTGGCCGGCGGCGCTCTTGCTCAGGCGCACGAGCTCCTCGACGTTGCGGTCGTCGTTGATGATGTTGGACTGCTGGTAGCCCACGCGGTCGCGCATGGACTGGCCAGTCACTTGGAGCACCTGCATCGCCGGGCTAGACGGCGTGGTGCCGAACGTGGTCTCCTTCACAAGGGAGACGCGCAGGCGGTTCGAGTCGCTCATGGTTGCATATCAGCTCGGAATGGAATCTGCACGGTGCGGATGCACCAGGCGTCTTCCTGGTCTGCCGTGCCGATGACGCCCGGCGGCGGCGTGAAGACGATATCGGGCGACGTGAGACGCACGCCCCGAAAGGCTGTTACGACGGCGTCGGCGAGGTCGATGCTGGCACCGTCGCCCTTGGCGATCGGCGTGAACAGCCGCGCCGTGGCCGTGCCCATCATGCGATAGCGCACCGTGCCCATGCTGATCTGCTGCTGGTCGTCGATGCCGATCATGAAGCGACACCAGCTGGCCGAGATGCTCGAGGGCTCCGGGCCGTTGTCGTAGACCACGTCGATGGACTGGCCTGTGCCGATCTCCGTGGCGAAGCGCCCGCGGATGGCGTCGAAGATGTCGGCCTGGTCGGTCATCGAATGCGCCTGTATTTCTGGAGCAGCTCGCGCACGGTCGGGCCGACGATGCCGTTACGCGCGCTCTTAGACCAGCCGCCCTCGAGGCGGTTCATGTAGGGCAGGAGGTTGGACAGGTAGGCGATGCACGGCTCGTCAATCTGCCGCACGCGCTGCATGCCCTTGGACACGGTGTCGTTGCCGCCCGCGTCGGTGCCCTGCACCTCGTTGGTCGGCCGGCGGTTGATGGTGATCTGCCAGTTTTTGACCGCGTGCCCGCCGACGTATCCCTTGGGCAGAAGGCCCTTGAGTCCTTTCTGTAGGCGCTCAATGTTGCGCTTCCATCGCGCGCGGTTGCCTCGTGGCGTCTTGTCGACGACCTTGATGAGAGCGTCCTGCATGATCGTCTGCTGCACCTCAACGGCGCGGCCGACGACCTCGTCCTTCATGAACTCGTCGATCTCGAGCTTCCAAGACTTGGCGTCCTTGGCCATCAGGTGCCCACCTCGCCGCAGTCCATCTGGTAGGCGACGACCGTGCCCTCGACCGTGAACGGCTCGCAGGCGTAGCAGCTGAACGTGCGGCCGCCGGCCGTGATGCGCGAGGCCACCGTCGGCGTGACCGTCAGACCTGACGCGGACACGTAGAAGGTGGCTGTCACCCGGGTGTCGGCACCCGTCTCGGCGTAGCGTTTTTGATCTGTTACGGGTCCGCCCAAGGTGACAGTCACCGAAGTCGCGCTCTCCGTGACGCTGCCGTCCGTGTTGTAGGTAGCGCCGGGAATGGTCAGGGTGCCGGACTGGCCGACCTTCTCGATGGCCGCCAGGGTCTTGGATTGGATGCGCGCCGCGAGGCTCATCGCGTCACCCGGTGCAGCATCGCCGCACCTCCGTCGGTGAGCAGCGCGCGCAGCTGCTGGTGCACGATGGGGAACTTCTTGGCAGTCGTCGCGCTGCCCACGAAGTCCTCCGAGATGCTGATCGCACCGACAGTGACCGAGCTGTTCGTCACGTTGCCCTCGCCGGCCGCCACGTCAGGCCGCAGGTCGACGCCGTTGACATGGCGCAGGGCGATCTCGGCCGTGGCGTTGATCAGCTTGGGCGGCATCTCGTCGTTGTCGTAGTAGAGCCCCGTGTCGGCGTCGACGACGCCACTGCGCGGCCAGTCCAGCGCCTGCGTGTCGCTGTCGATCACGCCGCGCCAGCGGTTGCCGTAGGTCTCGGTGATGTAGCTCGTCGCCACACGCAGCGCCTGCTGCTTGGTGTTCGTCGTCGCGGTGCGCCAGGCCGACGGGTTCTCGCGGTTGGTGAAGTAGCTGTCGGCCGCTTCCACCGAGGCGTAGCTGTTGCTGTTGCTCTTGCCAGTGCCGTCCTCGACCACGAACGACTCGTCGGACGAGTCGAGCGCCGCGTCCATGCGCTCGCCCATCGTGATCGTCGACGACGGCGCGAGGTGGATCTGGTCCGTGTGCTTGGGCAGGTCGTCGATGTTGACGACGAAGAACTGCTCGTCGGCGGCCTCGCGGCTGGTGATCGCCGCGCGCACCTTGGTGACCTCGGCCGCGATGGACACGTCCGTGCCGATCTGCGGCAGCACCCAGACCACGGGCGTCGAGGCGGTGCCGTAGCTTGCGCGCAGGTCCGTGACGAACTGCTCAAGCGCGTTGGTGAACAGGTCACCGCCGCCGGCCACGGCCATGTCGTTGGTGCCCAGCGCCACGAAGATGCCTTTGACCTCGGCTAGCGTCGGCGGGCTGCTGTTGATGGCACCCATGGCTGCCGTCACGTCAGCTTGGAACTGGTCCCAGTTCTCGCCGCTAACCGACTTAGCCCATCGACCCGCGCCGTAGACCGGGTCGCCAACCCAAGCCGTGCCCTCCGCGATCAACGTGGCGCTGACCGAGCTGCGCTTGACCATGACCACGCCGTCGGTGCTATGGCGTGCCTCCAGCTTGGCAAGGAGGCTGAACTCGGGACCAGCGCCAGTGTAGGGCGCGGGCGGAAGGCGCGTGCCGCCGCCGTGGCTGTTGGTGTGCGCGATGTAGTTCTCGACCGCCTGGTCCTCGTAGTCCCAGATCTGCTGCAAGGCACCACGGTCGCCGGTCGTGTAGACTGGGTCCGCCAGCGCCGTCGTGTAGGCCGAGGTCAGCGCGCTCGCGAGCGTCAGGCTGTCACCGAGTAGCAGATAGACAGGTTGCGTGGCCATGGGATCCGTGCGCGCAGGGTGGGGCCGCCGAGCTCGTCGAGCCCGGCAGCCTAACGATCACCGGCCTAGCCGATGATCTTGACGACGCCCTCGGGGCGCACGACCTTGGTGCCGTAGAGCGCGTCGATCGACCAGCGGTCGCGCTTGTGCTCACGGGTCACCTCAAGGCGCAGCGACAGGCCCGAGACGGGGTCGCTGATCGTCTGCGACGCGATGGCCGCGTTGCTGGCCTGGAACGGACGCGAGACGAACACGACCGAGTCGCGGTGGAACGCGACGTTGCCGATGTTGGTCCCCGTCCGGTCGATGACTGTCACGGTGGCGTTGTCGGCGACCGCTTCCAGCAGGCCCTGGTTCAGCGTGATGCTGCCAGCACCCGACGTGCCCGAAGCCACGCCGTAGTTGTAGCTGCCAATCGTCACGGTGTCGCCGGCCAGGATCGTCCCGGTGCCGGTATCCAGCGTCAGCGTCTTATCGCCGACCGCGTAGCCGTCGCCGTTGTTGACCAGGAACCCGTTGCCCGTGCCGGCCGTGTGGGTTTGCACGTTCTGGTCCATGACCCACATCATGCCCATCTTGGGCGTGAGGCTGGTGTCGCCGGACTCGAACGGGAAGCCCGTCACGTAGTCGCCGCTGGTGAACTGCTCGAGCGCGAGCAGGTTGGCCTCGGCGTCCTCTTGGAACACGCAGTACCGCTCGCCGCGCGCCACCTTGTTGGTGTTGAGCAGCTTCTGCGGGGCCGTCACGTCGGCGATCGCGTTGAACACGCTGCCGCCCTGGTCATCGGCGAGGCCGTGGCCGTTCTGGGCCGCCTCGAGGATGTCCGCGTCGATCGTCTCGATGATGGACGCCAGGGCCGCCTCGACGACGCCGGGGAGCTTGTCCTGCTCGACCTCCATGAGGTCCTTGTCCGTCATGTAGAACGGGGCCTCGTTCCAGCTGGACAGCGGCACGTTGACCGTGTCGAGCGTGATGTCCGCGGTCGACGGCGGGGTCGCCGCAGCCGTCACGGCCGAGGTCGTGATGGTCGGCGGGATCGGGACGTCGATCGAGCTGCCCGGCTGCGCGCCGAGGGTGTCGAAGTCGCGGTTGACGAGGCGCGGCATGACCGAGTGCGCGCGCAACTTGGGAAGCATGAGGCCCACAAGCTTGGGCACGACAGCGGTGATGGTGTTTGCCATGGTTGGCGGTAGATCTATGTCCGACACGGCTCGGGCCTTCCAATCAGATGGGCGTAGCCCGTCCGAGGTGTAGAGGGAGGTGAAACTCGCACCCGCATCAGCCGGCCCGGCTGTCGGACACCCGCCGGGTGCCCAAGTCGGCGGCGCACCCTAGCCAACGCTGTCAGCTAAGGGTTGCCGCGTCTGCGGCGCGCAGTGGCCTCTGTGAGGCCCAAGGCTGCGCGCGCGCATTGTAGCCGCTACTGGGCGGCGTCGTCAACAGGCGGCGGCGTGGCGGCCTTCTTGGGCCTGCCCACCTTGCTGACCTTGCGCACGGGCTTGTCGTGGAACACGTAGACCCGCCGGCCGCTGTGCGTCGAGGCGTGCCCGACACATTCCCATCCAGCCTCGATGCGCGCGCTGGTGTCCTTCATTGAGACAACCAGCAGCCGCAGCGGCTCCTCCTCGTCGGTATCAGGGCACAGCAGATCGGCGAACCAGTAGCCGCTGCCGCTCTGGTGCACTTGCAGCAGCGTGCTGCCCTTGGGCTGGACCAGGTCGACGGGACCCATGGTGTGTCGGAATCGTACGCTTAGCAGCTTCTTGGTTACGCCCATTTGGCCTCTCCTCGTGCGACCTTCTCGGATGCTTGCAGGAACGCGACCGGGTCGTTGCGGACCTCGTCCATGCGGATCTGGTTGCCCCCGACGCCGCCGCCCGGACGAGCTCCGCCGCCGTCGCCGCCGTCGAACAGGTGCGGGGCCTCGGTGACCGTCCGGTCCAGCCAGTCGTCAATGGTCAGCTCTTGACCCAGCCCGTCGACCGCGTCCTTGGCGACCAGCTTGTCCAGCGTGTCGTTGGGCTCGAACGTGCTGCCCGCCCTGGTGAGCAGGTCCGCCCGGGCCGTCGGCCGCAGCCGCAGCTTCTTGCGCTCGAGGGCCGTGGCCAGTTGCTCGCCCAGGTAGACCGAGCCGAACCGCTGCCGCGCCGCGGCCTTGTCCGCCTCGGCGGCCTCGCGCTGCTGGTGCAAGTCCTCGAGCTGGCGCTGGTATTCGCTCTTGATCGCCTGCGTGCGCCTCTCGAGCACCTCGTCGAACTGGCCCGACTTGAGCAGCTGGGCTTCCTCCTCGCCCTGGGCCTTGTCCAGCATCGTCTGGTATTGGCCTCGGATCTGCTCCTGCTCGGTCATCAGCTCCTCAAGCTGCGCCTTCATCTTGATGTTGTTGTCCCGCATCTCGCGGTAGCGCGCCAGGTCGACGGCCGGTCCCTCGTCGGCCTCAAGCTGGAGCTGCCAGCCGTTGCCAGTGTCGGTGTAGTGGTCCCGGATCGCCTCCGGGATGTCTGCCTGCGTCGCGTAGGTCTTTCTCAGCATGTGCTACTTCTTGGGTTTCGGTTTGGCCGGCTTCTTGCCCTTCTTGGGGCCGTTGGTCGGACGGGTGGCGTAAGCGCCTCGAATGTGCTTTGGCATTATAGGCGGTCCTTCTCTCGAAGCTCTTGCAGCGTCAGGGGTTGCAGGTCGCGGCCCAGCATCTGCTGCAGGGTGATCTCGCCCTTGCGCCACGCCGCGGCCTTGGCCTTGCCCAGCATCTCCTCCTGCTCGGCCTGCGGCCTAGTGCGCAGCCACTCCTCGAAGGTGACGTCCGCCTCGACCTGGCCGTCG
>Ga0208899_1001552_pt1 | contig 16121 bp, 21 predicted proteins | sample VirMetDEL_Nov_24_FD_184518 | JGI IMG/M metagenome (GOLD analysis project Ga0208899, IMG submission 184518) | Aqueous microbial communities from the Delaware River and Bay under freshwater to marine salinity gradient to study organic matter... | ecosystem: Environmental > Aquatic > Marine >... | reverse complement strand
TATTGAGCAGATCAAGGAATGGACGGATAAAAAGAATGTCATGAGAGATTCAATTATATCTATGTTGCAATCCGAGAATGTGAAGTACGTTACTATTAATAATAAAAAGGTAGCAGTAGATACTGTGATTAGAAAAGCTACACCAGAGAAAGTCGTAGCAGCTAAACCAGAAACTAGTCATACCAAATTAACAATTAAGGAGATCAAGGATGAATGAACTTAAAAAAATGCTAGAAGAAATTAGCGAACTAAATAAAACACATGGTGTAACTCAAAAAGGTGGTAAGAAATATAATACAGTTGCCCAAAGGGTGGAGATATTTAGAAAACATCTTGGCACTACTTATGGTATTCAAACTTTTTTAAAACATGACGATGGAAAAAGAATTGTTATGAAGGCTATAGTCAAAAGTCTTGAAGGAGATATCATTGGGTCTGGATATGCAGAAGAAATTAGAGGTCAAGGTTATGTAAATAAAACCTCAGCGATGGAGAATGCAGAATCTTCTGCGATCGGTCGAGCCTTAGCTTGTGCTTTTGCATTGCATGGAGGTGAATATGCCTCGGCTAATGAGATGGAGACAGTTCAACGCAATGAACGAGCCTCTAATTTGCCTGTCAGTGAGCAGAAAGGGGGTAAGTCGACTCGTACTAACCAAGATTTAAAAGAAGCTATCGAGAGGTCTGAGAATGCTAAATACAGACTATCGTATCCTGGTAACAAGTCTGAACACTTTGATGACATAGAAACAGCTATTGAGTCTATAAATAAGTGGTTATGGACAGTAGAAACCTACGAAGAGAAACCTAAAGACCAACGGCTTATGGCAATCGGTGCGTTCTTCGATCAGAATAAACCGATCATCGACATCATGAGAAAAGAAAAATCAGATGAGTTTGCGGAAATTGATGCAAGGGTCAAGAGGTTTGAAGATGAGTAAGCCATTAAAAGAAAGTGTCTATGACTTTATTATATCGTATGTATCAAGCAATGGATTTCCTCCCACACAAATAGAAATTGCAGATGCATTAGGACATAGCACTAGATCGGCAGTTCAGTTAGCCTTATCTAATCTCGAAAAAGAAAATAAGATATCGAAGGTTAAAGGACTAGCTCGATCCATCCGAGTTATCTAACTCACTTATAGCCTTTTCCCATGTGGAGGAGGCTATACTTTTATCCTCAAATATTTCTACCTTTAATCGTCTAGTAACACTTGTCTGTTGTATTACAGGTATAAAGTATACATTCTCATGGGGAATAGATACGAGTGCTATGATGTCGCAATGCTCTCTAGTGTACGGAATTTTCTTCTTACTTGAGTAACTCGTAGTCCACATGAAATGTGAAGGTCTGGAACTATCTGGAACACTCCGAGCTTTTACTTGCACTCTATACAATTTACCCTTGGTGGTCGCAATGATATCCGATCCGTTGAGTGGACTTATAGTATTCTCAATACCCATCTGAGTTAGTCTAAGAGCTGCGATCAGTTCACCGATTCGCCCTGTAGATACTTCAGACATTACACTAGCAGACCCTTATGATATTGCTTACCATCGAATGTTAATACTTCTCCTCGGTTCTCACCAGATGTCAGACTTACATGAACCCAACCACTATTCATATCGCCCTTCTTGTAACACTCCAGAATACATTGATCAAAAGGGAAGTGATTGATTATCATCTCCGCTAGACTCAAAGTACTCATTCCAAGAGCCTCTATATCCACAGCTTCTCCTTTGCAGTGCTGAGACTTCTGACTTGATCCAATAGCTAACGACAGTTCTGGACTACGATACCCACTAGTAATTATAATCGCTTTGCCAATTTTTTCTCGTAGCGGTTCCAGGATTTGGTTACATAGGAAAGTTAGTTTAGGGATGATATCCTCTGGAGGGGTATTGTCTATTCCCTTGCGCGCAGCAGTTTGGCTTTTCGTAAATTCTTCTAGCTTGAAATGTTTGGATAACTGCATTTTACTTAGTAATACCTTTATGTTTTTCAAAACTCCTCAATGACCCAAGACCCAACATTCCAAATAAAACTGTCATGAGTGTATCCATCTGGAAGCTCGGTACGTCTATATCGAGTCCGAATAAAGCTAGAAAAAATATTAAGAAAGGTTGAATAATAAAATGATATCCCATTGCCAGAGTACATATCCATCCACACGCAGGTCTCCATCCTGCTATCCACCAATGCCTAGACTTTGCTTCTTCCTTGTTGACTTCGATCTGAGACTTGGCAATTTCATGTGAATGTTTATCCGCCATCGTAGCTATCTCATGAGCTAGTTTATTCTTTTGATCCTTATCCTCGATGAACTTATCAAGTAAACCTGTAACAGGTCCTATAAGTGCTTGTAACATATTATCTCCTAGTGTACGTTAAAGTGATCGCTAAATATCTCGGCATCAGTATTCAGCATTATGTTTAAATGTTTCGCTAACTTCTCAGCATCCTTCATATCATTACATCCATAGAATCGTATACACACTGTCGGAGGCTGTTTCTTTGACTTATGCTTCTCAACCTCAACTGTAAATGTATAAAATTCGTTTGTCATATTATCTTTAATAATTTTAGTTCATAATAAATAAAAAGCAATACCCCACATATTGCAGCAAGAGTTATCAGTATAGTCTTTCTTTTTTCTGCTTGACGTTCAGCTTCTTTCAGCTGTCTTTTCTTCTCCGCTCTCACTGATGCTATCTCCGCTTGTAGTCTTTCCCATTGACCTGGACTACCATATAACGCAAAAATTTCTCGTAGTTCATTTCTCATGTTGCGTAATTCTTCTTTGCGAAGATGGGCTTGTATTGCTTCTGCTTCTACCGAACTAAAACGACCTAGTAAACTTCTACCTTTCTTCTCTGCTTTGACATCGAGGTTAGCTTCACCTATTGCCCACTTAGATATATAACCACTAAGGCTAGATAAATCCTTTCCGATTTTAATACCTTGCATTATAACGGAATGTGCAGACTTAACTGCTGCGAATGCTGAGATTGGATCGATCATAACTTGATAAACGCAGATACAAGAGCCACTATCACTGCTATGGTATTTGCCATGATCACTCCCTCAAGTCTTTTTATTCTAGATTTTAAATCCGATATATTTTCATGAATGTTTCTGTATCTCTCAGAACAAACTTCCTCATGCTTGCTGATTCTCATCTCATTCTTATCGGCTTTGGTTGTCATGACTTCTTACCTAATAAATCCTTATCTGCTTTTCTAGCTCCACCTTTTCCAGAGACAAAAGATTTAACCCTACCCATTGCCCATTGGTGTGCTGAAGTTTTTGGTCTTGATCCTTGGGAATAGAATGCACCTAAAGCCCCCTCCGATACACCTTATTTAAAGTGCTTTCACTAAATCTTTTTGAACCTGGTATGCTAGAATATTTACTCATCCCTTACTCCGTGCTTTAGATATTCTATCCATCATTGCAGGTGTAAGTTTCCCTTGCTTGTAGAGTTTGGCTGTACGTTTAATCTCAGCTTCTCTTGACTTAGGATTCTTTGCACCACTGACATATTTCTTAGGAACTCCTCCCTTGGTTTTTGGAACTGTCCTAAACTTTCTCATTAATGATCTCATCAGAATATCATCCACAAAACTAAATTAATAATAATATATGTCGTCATTTCTTTTTCTTTTTTTTAGTCATTGGTTTCTTTTTTCCATAATGTCCTGGCATTAGTCCTCCTTTCTGTAACCCCATCTGTTTTCAGATTTATCCCAAACACCTTTCATAGCCTTTGGTATTCTTATCAAAAAATTTCCGAACCTTATTATGTTTTTAGTTAACTGCATTATTCTGGCTTAGTTGGAAATGTTACATTATCTACATCTTCTGCTGTATCATCATCAGATATAGTGCTTGGCAAATCTCTTAGTGCTTGTCTATAAGTTGTCATTGCTGAACTCATAGTTACATCAGATAAAGCATAATAATCTGTTTCTTTTAACAGATCATCTCTTTTCATTCTAAGATTAACCATTGCCCTGTCCTTAGCTCCATTGTTCCACTCAACATCTCTAGCTTCTAATTCAGCTATTTCTTCTGATGTCAATGCAACCTGAACACCATTAACCATTTTAGTTTTATAAATAGACATATTTACCTACTTTCTTTATCTAGTAATTCCATAAATAGCAAATTCTCTCATAAGAATATTCTCAGCATTTTGATAAATTCTAATTCCATTAATAGTTGATGTGTTTTTTTGTTGATCAAAACCTCCACCAAAATTTATTCCTCTGTTATTATTTGCACTAGGAGTACACCAAGTTGCTCCTTGTATATGAGTAATATCTTTTGTTTGATTAACATTGAATAAATAAAAATATCCACTAGCACCATTTCCATCCCCAGTTAAAACATTAAGATTTAATGTAAGGTCTATATAACTTGCATCTCCTAAATCTGATGTTGCAGTTCCATTTTGTTGATGATTCATATACCAATAATCAGTTGAGTCAACTATTGATCCATTTTCAAAAAACCGTAATCTTACATTTCTATTAGATGCACCTGCTGGACAACAACTAAAATATACAAAATAATTATCATAACTTGAATTTATGTATGTGCTGTCTATGTCATATTCAGATTGTCCAGTTGTATTCCCCGTTTGAGAAAATAATTTAACCATACTGCCTGTTGCAATCCCAGTAGGCAATGCAGTAATTGAACTAAGTGTATTATTGTTTGCTCTTATAATAGCCATCTATCCCACCTTCCATATATTTACATCTGTATAAACTTCAGCATCACCCATTGCTGTTCCAACACCCATTCCATTGGTTGCTCTAGCAGTAGAAGACCTTGATTGCATTTCAAATACTTTTTGTGCTGATATGGTAAAACGACCACTTACAATACTATGTGTAACATTACCATAAGTTGAGTGTGCCATACTGCTATTTCCTATTAATACATCTGAAGAATCTGAAGTATTATATAATTTTGTTTTATGTTTATTACAAGCATATCCTAATCCATAGGCATAAATATAATATGTACCACTAGGTAAGGTAATTTGATTTGAGCTTAATGATGCTCCTGTAATTTCATTTGTCATAACTGTATCTATAGGTCTTGTTGAATAAGAACCTGTAGCCATATTACCACTTGCTGAACTTGCAGCAGGTTGATGCCTTACATGTAACAATGCACTTCCAAAAACACCTGCACTACCAAAAGATAGATTACCACTACCATCTGTAATTAATGCTTTACCATTACTTGGTGCTGTGCTAGGCAAGACTAATGTATATGATTGAGCCGCACTATGAGGTGGACCTTTAATTGTTACTCCGTGTGAGTTTTGCTCACAATTTAATTTTATTGCTCCTGAATCTGAACCTGCTCCTTTTGATATAATTGTAGGTGCAGTAGCTAACTTGTCATTAGTAACTGTATTGTCGCTCGGTGATCCTATGTTTAAGACATCGCCTAATGCTAAAACAAAATCTACAGAGTCGCCCGTGCTAAGGTTGCTAGCGAAAGTCAAAGTACTGCCTGAAACGCTAAAAGAATCTTGTGGTGCTTGTATCACCCCATTCAAACTTACAATAAGATGATTCGCTGATGCAGGACTATAGTTAGCAGAGTTATACTGTAGAGTATAAGCGGCTTGACCATTAACTGCTGTAATAGAATCTAGCTTTTTATATGCTCCAATCTCTGGTTGTTGACCAATGTAAGGCACTACTCACCATCCTTCGGATATTTATCTTTAATAGCTTTAATCGCATCTTTCCAAGTAGTTGTGCTGTTAACAGTATCGTGATACTGCATATCTAACTGATCTGGAATAGATGGATATTCTCGCTCTCGCTTTTCTGCATATGTCAACTCTGGTGGAGTTGGATTAGCAAAAGAGCCATCACTTTGTTTTATTTGACCACATACTACATTATCAGATACTTCCTCAAACCCATCTTCTTGGTAAGGTTGTTTCTGTGTAACTATGTTATCAACTATTTTTACCCAAGCCATGTTACTCTCCTTTCTTTTTTATTGTTAACATTATGCGACTTTCCATATCTGTACATCTGTAAATACATTTATTTGACTGTTATTTGCTCCAGAACCAAGACCATATGTCCCTTTTGATGATGAGGCATAATGTCTAATTTCAAATACTTTTTCTGCTGATATAGTAAATCTACCTCTTATATCAATTAATTGATTGACCATACTTAAATTAGGATGAGCATATCCTGTATTACCAATTAAAGTAAATGAGCTGTCGGTTGTATTGTAAAGATAAGGTTGTATATATCCAGATAAAGATGATGGTACTCTTGCTTCTAAATAATATGTACCACTAGGCAAAGTAATTTGATTAGAACTTAGACTTGCTCCACTAATCTCATTTGTTACAACAGTATTTAAATCTCTTGTATGTGTTGTTCCTGCTGTTGATCCTCCTGCTGAAGTATTAGTTGCCTTTTCATCTCTTACATGAAGTAAAGCTGTTTCATAAGCTCCTTGTCCTACACCACTTGCTAACGAATCTGATAATATTTTACTTAATGGCATTATGCTACCTTCCATATTCTAACTTCAGCATATCTTTCTGCTTGACTATCAGCTGTTGCATTGCCAAAACCATCTGTGCTCCTAGCTGTTTGGGCATAATGTCTTAACTCAAAAACTTTTTCAGCAGATATTGTAAACTTTCCAAAAACAGTTGAAGTTGTTTGAGCATAACCTCCACCACTTACACTAAAAGCTGACATACCTATTAATGTATAACTAGAATCTGTAACATTATACCAAGCTACATTATGTTCATTTACAACTTTAGCAGGAGCTATTGCATCTACTATGTATGTTCCACTTGGTAGGGTTACTCTATTAGCACTAAGTGATGCTCCAGAGATTTCATTTGTTAAAACAGTATTTAAATTCCTTTGTTGATAACCTGCTGAAGCGGCTCCTCCCTCTGTGCCACTTGATTTCTGATCTTGAACGTGTAGCATTGCACTTTCATAAGCACCAGAAATACTTGGTGAAGCAAAAGTGTTATCACCCCGTAAAAATGTTGTAGAATCTTTTGTTCCTGTAGCTGATAACTCTCCTAATCCTACACTTCCACTAGCAGGATTTATTGTACCTACTGCTCTACCTAAATATACACAGTACATATCATCTGAACTGCTTGTCGCTGCTGTGAGAGTTAATGCAGTACCAGATGCACTATACGCATAAGTTGGCTCTTGTCTTACATTGTTAATAAATAAAGCTATGTCGTTAGCTGAACTAACACTCTGAGATAGTGTATAACTTGTAGTCGCACTAGTAGTAAAATCCTGTTTAGCTAGTGTCTGAAATGACGTTGATGGTTGTACTCCGATATATGGCAATGTTATCTCCTATGTACTAATATCATCTACAGTTGAAACCCAGACATCCACAGAACTTGCTGTGTCGCTAATTACTTTTAAGGCATCTCCAGATTGTACTACAAACTTAGCTCCACCATCCAACACTTGTAATGATGATCCAGAAGGTATTGACACATCCTTTACTAAGTAAATGTCGTTTGACCCATCGTTAATATAACAGGAAGCTGTGATCGCATTTGCAGTTACATTAGCCAGACTAATCCCAACTACTGTATCAAAACTATTCGCAGTGAATAAAGTGGCAGCTCCTGTGCCTACTGCGTTACTCGTATATCGTCTAAAATTTTGTGCCATATTATCTCCTATATTTATATCATAAAGCAATCGCCATGGCTATGACAAATCCATTTGTAGCTTCACCATCTACTCCATCAGTACCATCACTTCCGTCTGCACCTGCAGCTCCTGTTGGACCTGTCGGTATACCTAATGTCAGACTTAATGTATCTCCACTTACCGAAGCCGACCCTGTCGCACTAGCTCCTGCCGATAAAGTATTGGTAGTAATACTTACTGTAGAAACACCCTTACTTAATAATGTCAACGCAGTTCCTGCCGCATTGTATCCAATTACTTTATTAGAGTTATCCGAGGCGGTATCATTATACGGAACTATTAGGCTCGGTGGAGTTGAACCTGTAACAAACTCTGGTAACTGTAAGGTCCTATCAATTTTTTCCTCGAACTGCTGAAGTACCATGATAGTGTTATCGAAGTCTGTCTCTAGTGCTGCCGCTGTAAACGAAGCTCCTGTAGAATACACACTTTCTCTCGATAAAGGTTTGTTGGCTAAGATGGTTAGTTTCTGTCCTGTAGTTGGAGCGGTGGTAAAGTCCACTGTACCTGTTCCGTCAGCGGCGATTGTTACACTGTAGTTTGTCGATAATGTGAGTGTAGTCTCACCGAGTATAACTTTTAATTCACTGTCGGCATTGATCTGAAAACTAAAAGCGAACTGTGTCTGTGAGCCATTGGTCGTATATTGGACACGTCTGGTGGTGTCGTTAATGTCGAAGGTTGCCATAAAAACTCCTATATAATTTATACACTATGTTTATCATTTTTTCAATCAATCCTTTAGAGCGTCCATCTGCACTTTAAGGTCTGGATATTTTTTTACTAAAAGTTTTTTTGCACTATGTCTAGCTTCTTTTAATATATTTTGCAAATCGTCATATTGGTCGTCAGCATCTTTTTCTATAAATTCAGATTTATTAATTTCAAACTGTAGTCTTGGAAGTAAAGTCTTTGTGTATTTATAGTTAGGATCACCCTCTTGTAAGTGCCTTTCAGCTCCTTGATAATTTGAGTTGTTAATTAAATAAACATAATCATTATACTGCTCAGCAGACAACACTACACCACCTAATTTTTTTGGATGACGATTAAATGTGCCAGACCCAAGTGCTGAAAGTTTTAATAATTTCTCATCTAGATCACTAAATTCTGGGTTAGATATTTTTATAGGAGAAACATAATTGTATATTGACCCATCACTTTGTTGTTTTACATTACCCCAAAAATCTAAACGAGGAGGCAAGTCTTTTGAGAATGCAGGGTTTCTGCTTTTGGCTTGATTAAGTGCTTCATAAAATCCTTTAACAATAGGATCAAGACCTAATACAGCATATTCTGCATCAAGAAGTTGTTCTTCAGATAGCATTGTATTTGATGCTTCTGGGTTGGCAACCCTATCCATAACTGCTGTAAGGCTAGTCGACCCTACAATCGGAACACCTGTATACATATTAACAGTGCCTGTAGCAGTAAGTCCTACATCCGTTACTTTTTTAGCAGCAAACTGAGTTAGTCTTGTTAATATATCGTCTGTTCTTCCGTAAGGGTTTGCTAGAGCTTTCATTAATTCTGAAGTTCCTTGTAGGAATGGCATATTCATAGAATACTCAGCCGCAGCTAGTGTACCTGCTTTAAACAATCTCATTAAATCTGCTAAAGACTCTTCATCATTTTCTGTGTTTTGTGCATAAGCAGCATAATCAGCAGCCATAGAAAGTATTGCAGACATAGGGTCAAGTCTAGAAAAAGTAAAACTTTTATAAGAACCATCATCTTGTTTCACACTTATAGAATAACGATCAACACCAGAAGCACTCAGAAATTTTTGTGCTTTAGGATCAGAAGGACCAGACCCTGTAATTTTTATGTCGTCTCCAAACATTCCCCCTGCAACACCTGCAAATAAAAAGAATATACTATTACCCATGGCAATTTTAGCGGCTGCTTTGTCAAAATCTTTACCACCTCTTTTGTATGCTTTATAAACAGAATAATAATTTAGTGTTCTATCAAAAGCCTCTTTCATTATATTTGTCGGTGTTTTACTAAAAGGTATAATTATTTTCATTCCTGGAACATTAGCTAACCTAACAAAATCTCCCCAGATACCTTCTGGATTTGCTTGAAAAGTTCTAATCTTAGCTTCCTCACCCATCATTTTTTTTACATTTTCACTAGGATCAATTAAAGTTTTTGTGTATTGTGCGTTCTGTAACTCTTTTGCTTTTTGCTTATCCATACCACTACGAATAGCAAGTTCATATTTATATTGACCAGACCTGTAAGCCTCTCTATATAACACCGCTCTTTCAGATATTACTTTAAAAAATTCATCTTCAGCTCCTAAAAATCTTCCTGGCAATCTTGCCAACACACCGAGCATATCAATTGAACTTGCCAACAAGTCACCCTCTGATGCGGATTTAAGTATATGGGCTATATTATCTGTTCCTGTTGATGTAATTACTTTTCTTCTTTTTAAGTCAATCTTAGTTGCGAAATCTCCTGCCTCCCCTGTAACCATGGCTGATCCAAATCCTCTAAACGCATCTTTTAATGCCATAGTCATGCCATGAGCTTCTGCTAGTGCTTCACCTGCGTATACTCTATCTGTTGGTTTACCCACTCTTCCACCAAGTGTTCTTACAGTTCCGATAACACCTGCTAAACCTGTTTCAAGTGCTTGCTGTATTTGAAAGCCTGCGTTACCTGCTGTGTTAACTATATGCGTTACAGGTGACGACAGAATACCATTTATATATAACTCCATAAGTCCATCGTATGTTGTCTCAAAAGGATTTCTTTTTACATACTCAGCTCTTCCTGTTTGTGGTAAAGCTAAGTAAGCCTCTGCATGAAAGTCAATTACATCATTATCTATATTTTTTACTAGTTCATCAACTTGGTTAGTATAGGCAGTTAAATCTATATTTTGTAATTTTTGTAATGATGACAGCATACCTAAGCCTCTAGCATACTCTGAAACATTACCAGAGATTTGAGCTAGGAGATTTGATTGTATACCAAGTTCTATTTTAAACCTTTTAAATATCTCTTGTTTTTTTTGTTTATTCTTAGTCTTTAAAATTAACTTTGCATTTTTTTCAATGTCCTGTCCTAACCTCATCATTGCTATTAGTCCACCAAGTGTCTGTTCTACAGGCAAGACAGTTCCTGCTTTTCTATTAAGTAAATTGTAGGTAATATTATTGAAGCCTTGTTTTTCTGCTGCTTTGACCATAGCCTCAATAGATTGTTTTGGTCGTCTCAGATATTCAAATAATTCTTTGTTGGAATCTCTTATATTAGTAAGTAGATTAGTCATATCTACAACTTTACTACCAGGTAAAAATTTAGCGGCTGCCTTACCTAAACTTAATCCCTCACCTTTATACCCCTCAACTTTTATGGCTTTATTTAGTTCTTTTACAGCATCTTCATCAATACCTTTAACTATAATTTCACCGCCACTGCCTTTACTAACATCTTCCTCTGGAGCAGAATATTTCCTAATTTCTTGTTGTGTTTTTTCGGCTTTACCAAGTTTTTCTGATAAGAACTCTAAGCCTTTTTTTATTTGTTTAACCATCAGGAGTTTCTCCTGTAGTTATTGGCTCTGTTGTTTTTGTATTTTCAGTTTTAGTAGTTGCACTCGATGGAATGCTTCTTTGGCTGTCATTGGTTTTTCCCTCAAGGAGGGATTTTGTAATTTGTCTGTAGCTTTTTGGTTCACTTGCAACTCCTAGTTTTGTGTATAAACCTTGTTCAAAATACCATAATACTGCTTGCGTGTCACGATTATTAAGTTCAATATTGTATTTACTTTTTAATTCATTTTTTACATCAACAATGTATTGATCCATCAGTTCTCTTTCTTTTAAAGTTCTTGGTGCCTGTATACCTGTTCTATTACCATCTTGAGTAACATTGAACATTGTTCCTCGTTTACGATTAAAGCCTCTAGTAAACCATATATCTGGAACATTTTCATCTGAAGTACCTAATAGGTTTTGCATAAACTTACTGACCTTTGGACCAAAAGCATCAGCTCCAACTATTTCTTTATCTAAAGCACCTGCAATTTTTTTAAATCCTAATTGCTCTCTCAACGAATTTATTTCTCTTCTAGTGGTTGGAGTATGTATAAATTCTAAAAATCCATCTAACCCTCTTTGTTTTACAATTGCATTTACAAATTTTAGTTGTTCTCTTGAAGCTGCAAATCTACCAAATCCTCTGTTTGTTTCTGGATTAATATGTGGAACATTATTTGTATTTAAAAAATTATCTGCTACTTTAACTGCTGCTCTAAAGTCAAACCCCACAGGATATCCTGGAGATAGGATTGATGTTAAGAACACAACAAAATCTTTACTCTGTGGATTGTTTTTAAATTTTGGATTTATTTGATCTAAATCTGACATTGCTCCTTTAACATCTTTGTCGTACCAACCCACACCTGTTACATCTTGATCTAACTGATATCTAATCTCCTCAACACCTTCATTAACCATTTTTTTAAAATCATTTTGATTGGTAATATCTAACTTTGGTTTTGTTTCATAATATTCAAATATATCGTCAATTTTAGTTTTAGATTGTTTAGTAGGTATTTTAAAATTATCACTCGCCATAATCTTTAGTGAGTCGATTTCCTGTGTTGGAGCTAGTTTGGATAGACCTTTATCTACCATCTTACCCATTTCACCTACACCCATACTAGACATGGTCATCGAACCTTGGTCTGTATCTAATCTTTCTTGAGCTTGTTCTCCTACTTCTTGTAATTTTGGTTTTATAGATTTAGCAATTTTGGGTATAGCCTTCGCACCTTTTACCGCAGTTTGTTCTAAACCAATAAACTCTCCAAGAGTAAAAGCGGCTTTTGCATCTTCCTTCATTTCTGGTGAGTATGTCTCTAAACTATCTACAGTTTTATCCCATGCATCCTTATAAAATTCTGAACCAGGTATTATACCGCCTTTAGAAAACTCACTAAACCCTCTGGAGAATGCATCTAACTTTTTTCCATCCTCTGCTGACACTGCATCCTTAATGCCATTTATTAATCCGACTAAATCAGTAGGCAATCCAAGAGCTGCACCTGCAGCTCCTGCTCCTGTACCTACTAATGCAGCTCCTACTCTTTGTAAACCTCCACCAATATTTTCTAACAAGGATGGCTCGGTATAGGGTTTATTTACTAACATATTTTTTTTATCATACTCATATGTAATATCCTCACCTGTATTTCTAACATTGCGACTATTTGTTATATACTCAAATAATTCATCTTCATTCATTTGGATTTTCCTTAATAAATCTCATTACTTGTGGTAGTTGTTTTATTAAAATTTTATCTTTAAATTTTCTTACTCTTTTTATTTTTATATCACTACTTTCAATCGTATTTAAATAATCCATGATTGCTTTATATTTTTGTATATCCGTTGCGTTTTCATTGAAATTAAAATTTTTATCTTGTTTTGCGAATTCCTCAAAATTTTGTTTGTATTGATTATAGATATTTAGTAGTTCAGTTTTTTCTTCGTCTTTTATCAATGTTTTAATTTCATCCCTTACAGGATTTAATTTTTCCTGTGCTGTTTTTCTCAAATCTATTTGTATATTTTTTTCTTTAGCTTTTTGTAACTCAAGATTTAATGCGTTTGAAAGTTGGTCATAAATAAATTGCTTTTCGTAATATGGGTGACCCTTAGGTAATGCTTCACCAAGAGTTGGTCTATATTTATCCATACCTTTAAGCTCTGAAATAATTAATGGAATTTTATTTTCAAAATCAGTCTCTATTTCTTTTCTTAGTGCAGTGTAGTCATCAAGCGATAGTTTACTGCGATTTGTTTCTAACTCACTAAATTGTAAAATATCACTATTAGCTTGATTTCGAAGGTCTCTTAATATTTCTACATCACTTGTTCTTCTAATGCCTTGGTATTTTGTTTTCTCTAAATAAAGCTGATTAATTTTACTATTGTTCCTATCAATAGTTCTTAACTGTGTCATACCATCAATAAATTGTAATTCATTATTTGTATCAATTGCTTCTTCAACCTGTAAAACTATATCGTTAAATAATACTTTTGTTTTATTACTTAATTTTTCTTCTTCTTCATCTATAGCATTAAAAAAATCTTTTCTTGCTTTTTGCATATTATCAACAAGGTCTAGTTTATCCTCTGCTGTAAATTGTCTTAACATTGCATCAATCTTTGCGTTACCTGTTTTTTTGCCTTTAACAATATTACTTGCTAAGTCTCCTACTGATCCTGTCTTTAGTGCAATGCTACTTATTTTTGATTTGTAAGTATCTAAGTGTCGTTTGTCCAAATCTTTTCTTAATGATATGACTTGTTGACCTGTATACCCACCTTTACTTATTGCGGTATTAAGTGATAGATTCGTTTGTAATTCACGATTCTGTAGTAATTCTTTTGCCATTTGATCTTCAGATTTAAAATCGTCAAGTATACTTTCTACTAGTGTCGGAATGTTTTGCTCGCTGTTAATTAATTGAGCTGCTACTGTTGACTCGTTTATCTGTTGCTGCTTTTCAGCCATATCACTTAAATAGCTTTTAAGATGACCAGAAGAAAGTTTGGATAAAGCTCCCTTCATTATTATATGATTTTCTGGACTAACACCTTTTAACATATCGGTGTATCCTACTGTGATTGCATCGAGACCATCTATTACATCCTCATAACTTTGGTCATTTTGTTTTGCTTGTTCTATCAGAGTTACATAATCTCTTGATGCTTGAAGCTCTATCTCTGTCATAACATTACCGAAGGCAGTACTCCTAGCTGCTCTACCTTTTAATCCGTATCCTAGTCTGTCAGTTACATCCTCTCCTGTCTTAATAGCTTTTTGTAATTCTTCAATAGTGATTGGATTAGCAGCTCCATACATCTCGCCTTCCTCTACTGCTCTTGTCTCCATCTCCTTATAGAAAAAGTTAGACATTTGATTAAGACTACTAGCAAGCTGACTCATGCCACTTGCCTGTTGCTCAAACATTCCTGCTTCCGCTGAGGCACTTGGACTATAGCTTGGACTAAAAAATTGTCTTTGTAATGTTCTTCTTGTTGCCATCTAAAAAAACCTAATTCCTTGTGGAGCTGTAAAATTCATACCTCCACCTGCTGTTGAAAAAGCTCCTCCGCCTACATTAATTTGTGAGACGTTACCTGCTACACCAGGCTTTGCTATACCACCAGAACCTCCTAGTCCACTAAACGCACCAGATAATCCTGCTTGCAATCCTGCCATTGCTAATCCACCGAGGGCTTGAGTTCGAGCTTGAGCTGCCGCCATCTGACCTCTGTACTCTAAGTATCCTGCTTCTCTGTTCGCTTGTTCTACCGCTAACAATGCATCCATCTCAGTTATACCAAAGTCTAGTGAGGCAGGTCGTAATACTTGTTGCCTACTTACTGTCTGTACTGATCCTACTGTAGGAATAACTGCACTCGCATATCCTCCTGCAAGGTTTGAGGCTAGAGCCGCTTTAGTACGTCTTAGTATCTCATTGCCTTTTTCTTTAGCTTCTACTGCTTCTACTCTGCCCTGTAATCTTCTGTTTCGAGCTTGAGCATTATAAAACTCTTGTTCGGCTTTTCCTGCGGCTACAGTACTCCTGTACTGCAATCCAGATATTAATAAACCAATTCCACCAAATACCGCTGACGCACTCATTGACTACCACTCACATTGTATTCTAAACCAAGTAACGTAAAAAACAAGGGCTTAGTTTGGGTTATCTCTATCTGAGCTTCCGTACTAAATCCAAGTATCGGAGTTACTCTTTTACGTCCAGAGAATACTGTCTCAGCAGAATCTAATGTATAGGGAAACTGTTTTAACGGAACTTCCTTACCATTGATCGCAATGTTTTGTGTCTGAAATAAAATAGGACTAGCATCTACAATTCTTTTCTTACGTCCTACCATAGTGCCAGAAGAAAGTCTCGGCTCGGCAGGTAATGTTTTAGCTAGGACATCGTAATGTAAACCCACCTCGACATAAGTCGTAGGGATTTGATCTATCGTTATTTGCCCAGACGAAACAGTTTTCGTACCCAAGAATATGTCATCCCTAATAACTTCCACAGTTTCTCCTTCCAAGTGTGTAAGACCTGTAACTGTTGTTGAGGTAGGCTTAGACCCATCATTACTCCCATCAAAAAGCTGGAAACTAGCATCAGTAGTTCTGTCATCATCTAATAACTCCACATAATATTTTGTTGTTGAATTAATTGTTCTTTTTACAATAACATATATATCGTTAATATCCACACTACAATCTTCAAAAGTTCCGTCCGTAATAAACTCTGAAGGAGCTACAACCTTTTGTGTTCTATGTATAGAGTATGC
>Ga0208899_1001550_pt1 | contig 16130 bp, 2 predicted proteins | sample VirMetDEL_Nov_24_FD_184518 | JGI IMG/M metagenome (GOLD analysis project Ga0208899, IMG submission 184518) | Aqueous microbial communities from the Delaware River and Bay under freshwater to marine salinity gradient to study organic matter... | ecosystem: Environmental > Aquatic > Marine >... | reverse complement strand
CTCAACACCAAGGTCCTGCATCTTCTTACGCAGCTTTGGGAGCATGTCTTCTACAGCCTTCTGACGTTCTGCAGTACGAGGCTCTGTCTCAAGAACCTTGTCATACCCAAGCTCCCTGAAGATGCGCTGCTTGTTGAGTTCAAGCTTGGCAGTCAATGCATTCTGATAGTTCCTCTTTAGCTCTGATCCCTTGATCTTCTTGCCATTGAACATGTAGTCAGTGCCATCATTGATGTTTGCTATCATGTTCTTACGAGGCTGTCTGCCGAAGGTCATCAAGTCCTTGTAAGACTCTGGGAGAATCTGTGGGAACTTAAGACCTCTGCTGTCCAGTGTCTGTACTGGTGCATTCATGAGTGCCTCCTCACTCATACCATCGACAGGTATGAATGATCCCAACTTCTTGGCTGAGATTGTGTTGACCACATCAACCTGCTGCAGGCCTTGGAACTGTTCCTTTGCCTCCATGCGGTTAAGCAGCTGTCTCATAGCAGGTATCCCCTCTACAAGCTCGTCGGTAAGTACGATGTATGAATTCTTGTGCGAGATGGGTACAAGGTGATTGTTGTGCTTGACGCGGAACTCGTACGATGGCTTGAGTGGCTTGAGCTTGCCCTTCCACTTACCAGTCCTTTTGTAGTCCTCATACAGCTCATCCTCTTTCGTAGTCCACATACCCATGCCCTGTCTCATAGAGCGGTACATGTCCATGGTTATAAATGCCTGAGCGTCAGTAGTTTCTATACCACTGTAGGGGCTCACCACCTTTTCAATTTCATCAGGAGTAAGACCAAGCTTGACAAGCTCAGCTGTAAACTTGGAGATGGAATCAGCTGGGAGACTCTTAACCACATCCTGTATGGTCATCTCAGTGAACGTCTTCTTCATCCCGTACCCGTCAGCTTCTCTGCGCATCATGAGTACAATACCGGGAGTCGTAGTCGATCCAGATCTCTTGTTGTAGTCTGCTCCGTCTTTTGTGTAGTTGACCCCACTGCGGAAGATCTGACGGCTAACCATTCTACCGATTACGTCAGCAATCAAGAAGTCATCCAATGCTTGGAACTCACCATCAGTCTTGACGCCTGGTACCTTGTTCTTGATGAATGCCTTGAACTGGTTCTCACCCCCGAACTCGCTGATGATCTCCTGCTTGTACCCAAGGATAAGTTCATTGACTCGTTGTATCTCTGCATCGACAAACTTTGCAAGCTCTTCAGGCATTGCACCTTGTACCTCAGCCTCCACATATTTTGCAGCCATGTCAGCTATGTGATCCTCTGATTCTGCAAGCACCTTCCCAGTCTGCATAACTCTGTACTGAGCATTGGTGTGGTATCCCTGTATGTCCTGTTCTGCAGACACTGAGTTGTTGTCCTTTGAGATTCTGTACAGGTCAACCAGTATCTGATCCTTCAAGACCTTTCTGATTCTTTCTCCTCTGGTTCCTGATATGTCAAGCGAGTACTTGAGTTCAGCATCTCTGGTAGTCTTCAACCAGTTGGGGATAGGTATGTAGGTAAGCCTATCTCTGTCTGCTTGTGTATCCAGAGCGATGTACATCATGTCTGGATTGCTAGGATTGCGCTGCATGATCATGCTTACAGCCAGTGCATTCTCGAATGACATATCGCTGTACTCAATTACTTGGTCCTTTGCCTTACCCATAATCTTGAGTGAGTCAAGATCCACAGGAAGGAACTCCTTCTGGTATGCTTCGCTTTGTATCAGTGATGTACCAAGAGTTCTGACATCACCTGCCATATGCCCAAGTGTACCCTCAACCATCTCAGCATACTCCCCAGACTCGATCAACTCTCTTGTGATTGCAAGGTCAGTCTTCTGGTTCAGAGGGAATATCACGTTGCCTACACCATTTACAAATGACATGGCTGGTGGTGCCACAAAGTTCTTTGTGATTACATCTGCAATGACACTGATTCTACCTGCATCCTCTGTATGTACATCAAGTCCATCCTTGACGTCCTCTGCAATCTGAGAAATGTTTGCTCCCTGACTGCTCAGGAACATGCCCCACTTGGTTCCTCTGCCTCTAAACGTATCAGCGACACGCTGTCTAGCTATCTCTTTGGTTGGTCCCAGCTCTATGCCGAGCTCCCACAAACCATTAGCAAGTGCATTGTAGTTTGCATCAGTGGGAGATACAGTCTCTGAGGTAGCGAGGTTCAAGAAGTTCACAGCACGCTTTGCCTTCTCCCTGTTTATAGACATGGCAGGCAACCCGTCTCTGTCTATCTTGACTGTGTACATGCCCCCAGCACTTCTTGATGCAGTCTTCCACTTGTCTGAGTAGAAGGACTCAATGCTTGTAGCACCAGGGTTGAATACCTTAGCAACAGTATCACCGTTGTCATCCTTGTCCAAGATCACCATGCGGAACTCGTTCATCGTCAAGCTCATGCTTGAGTAGAACACAGCCTTCTCCTGATCACTGAGGTTGTTGACGAAGTCATACACATCTCTTAGGTATGGGATGTTCTGTGAACGTATATCCAATCTCTCCAACATCGAGTCGATGTCTGGTGAGTTGTATACCGTACCTGCAATCTCAGTAAAGATATCCTCGATTGGGACGTACGTTTGGAACCCAAAGAATGTACCCTCCGTATTGGATACAGGTATCCTGGACAGTGTACGCTTAGCTTTCTCGTTAAGCTTCTTTGCTGGGTTCTCTCTCATGCGAGAGATGCCGTAGATTCTTTCAAACTCTGCATCAGCATCCTCTGCCTTCTGAGTGTCACTAACCTTGTATCCGTAGGGCTTGAGTCTATCAACAATCTCAGAGCGGAAACCTCTAAGCTGAGTACCCCCGAGCTCACCCTCAATGTCAAACCACCTGTCGTACACAGAACGGAAGTGTCTTGCAGCTTCCCCATTCTGCACCATGTTTGCAGGTAGTGGCTCACCATACTGATTGGTAAGTGGTGCACCAGGTCTCAACCCAAACTCTTTGATGATAGCACGTGCTTGCTCACGACCTTGGTCGTATGCATTCTTAAGATCAGCAAACTGTCTATCATTCATGGGTCTACCCCCAGGCAAGTGGAATGCCTGTCTGAGGAACCAGTTACGTACCTCTGACTCTTGATTGGTCTGACTACCGAGTAGTATGTCAGCCATCTCATTCTTCTTCACCCCACTGTCAAGCAGCATCTCCATAGACTTGAGTGTCTTGTACACTGCAATGTCCATGAGCTCCTTGTGCATCTGTGGGTTTGCAGCATACTGCTTGAGCATGAATGCTGGACCTGGGCTAAATGCAGATGCATTACGGCTGAACCTCTTAGGTATGCGGTTCTTCTCTATCAAGCTGAATGCTTGATTGATGCCTACGTTGTCAGAGACTGCAGCTCTGATGTAAGCCATCATGTCTTTGAAGAACTTAACAATGCGTTGTGGGAGAGTGCGTGATACTTCTTCTTCATTAAGCATGAAGTCACGGAAGTCCTCAGCCATCTTCTCTTCAAGTGCGAGAAGTCTAGCTTCTTTGTTTGACAGCTCTGTCTGACCCCTACGTGCTGCAGATACTTCTTCTGCTGTAGGCTCACCATACTTCTCCACTGCTTCTTGGTACAAGCCCTCACGCTGTGAGTCACTTATGCTACCTCTGAAGAACAGGTGGAATGCTTCGTGGTACTCAGTCCCAATCTCTGCGTTGTTCCACAAGTGTGCCGCACCATTCTGTACGTACCCGTGGACAACAGAATCACCTATTGTCTGCAAAGTGTCAAAGACTGACACTGAGTCTTCCCCAAATCTATCTCTGATAAACTGCTGTGCTCTCTCAGCATTGATTGCTTTACCACCCCTCTGACCAAGTCTAAACGTGAAGTCGTCCTCTGTGTATGCTTCTTCTCCTTCTTCGGATTCCCCAAACAGATCATCATCACTGTACTCAGTGTCTGCGTCAGGTACTTCTGCCTCCTCCTTTCTAGCTGATACAGGTTGTGGTGCTTCTGCTGGTACAGGTGCCTGCTCTACAGCCTCTTGAACTGAGGACATCTGTGTAGTCATCGTAACCCCCACATCAAAGAATGGGGAGTTGCCTTCTGCTGCAACAAAGTCTACCTCAAGTACATCTTTTTCGAGTCTTTCTACCTCAGCACCGTAGACCAACTTGTTCTTGTCGACCTGCATCCTGACCTCAGCCATGGCTTGGTACGCAGTCTCTTTCGCAGTGCTAGCCAGCTCCTGTCTAAGATCTGCTGGTACTGCCCCATCTCTCTCGAACCTTACTTCGATCTCTGAGTCCTCCCCAACTTCCTCAACAAACTGACCAACACTAAACTTGGCTGACTCACCACGCATAAGCTTGGCAAACTCCTCGAAGTTGTAGCTCACAATCTTGTTACCGTTGTTGAAGCTTACGATCAAGTCACCATTCTTGGCCTCCTCCACAATAAACCTAACCCCATCTCTGGGCATGTACCTAATACCGTACTGGTCCTTGATGACATCCAGGTCCTCATTCTCTGAGATCATCTGTGTAAGTCTCTGAGCACCTGCATCCCCAACCTTTCTTGTGCTAACAGTTACAGGCTTGAACTCTCCGTTAGGGAGTTTGAACACAGCAACTACCTGACCAGGAGTGAATCGCATTCCTGGGAGTCTGAGATCGATGGCAAGTTTTGCCATAGCAGAATCAGAACCCTCATCTACCTCACCCATATCAAGCTCGTTGTCCTTGACTACACCATAGCCCAAGAACCCAGCCATGTTGGATACACCCTCTGCAGATCTAAATGCAGGATCTCCCTGCTCTGTAGATGTGTTCGCTACGTTGCTGAAGTAACGCTTCTCAACTCTACCGTTGACCTCTTGACCTTTCTCAAGTATAGGTCTGATTCTACCAGCAGACTTGCTGTCCAGAACCCCAATGAGTTCCCCATCTACAAATGCACCAACAGACACAAACCCTGCTTCGTTCTGAGGCAGAAGCTTGTACTCCACAGTCTTGCCCTCTAGACCCTCTTCCTTGGTCTTGGCTCTGTTGATAGACTCAGACTGGTTTACATCATTGCCTGGGCTAATCTTCCCAGCAGCATCTACAATCAGTCTGTTGTCTTCGTTGGTTCTAGCCTCACCATTGGCTATAGTGACTGTACCTACAGATGCCTGCTCTTCAGGCTCACCTACAACGTCAGATGTAGATGACTCCCCTGTCTCCTTCTGCTTGTTGTCTGCAGTAGCTTGCTCCTTTCTAGCCTCTCTTTCTTTCTTACGCTCCTCTCTCTGAGCAGCACGCTCTTTGCGCATCTCTTTCTTGGTCTTCTCTGGGCGCTCTTGTGCTGCGAACTTACCCTCAGCTTTACGCTCTGCTATGTGCTTACCAAGTACATGCTTACGGACTCTGTCTTTCTCACCCTCAAGCTGTGTCTCCAGCTCTGCTACACTCTGGTAGTTCATCTCTGTATTCAGATCTGACTCTACCTTGTCTCTACGCTGAATCTCTTGGACAAGCTCATCTCTGAAAGCCTTGCTTACCCCGATGCCTCCCTCTTCTTTGACAAGCTTGATCAGCTCATTGAGCTCATCAGCAGTGTACGTCTTATCCATACGCTCACGTATCCCAGACTCGTACTGCTGACGACGCTTTGCAAAGTCTTGCATCTTCTCACGAGCAAGTGCTGAGGACCTTGTTGCAGGATCTCCCATAAGCTCGTTAAGGGCACCAGCAGCTACTGCTCTATCTCTTACAAGTCTACGCAGATCACGTGCTTTCTCTTGTGCTTCTTTGCCGTCCAGACCGTTGCGCTCAGTGATGTCAGAGACTAGCTTGTCGAGCTTCTCTGATGACTCTGCTTTCAACGCAGCCCCACCAGTGACAGTTGTCTGACCTTGATCATCCACCTCTACGATTTGTGCAACAGGACCTAGATCACCAAAGTCTTCTTTCGTAAGTCTCTGATCTGTGTCCTGAACTGCATTCTTTGCATGGAGTTCGTTGAGCTCTTCAATCAGCTTATCGATTCTCCCATCCTTGTCCCCAAGACCCATGCCATGCTGGACAATCTTGTCCTTCAGGAACTGCTCGTCTTCAAGTCTATTCAGCTCCTCAGCTTTTGCTTCCTTGCTCATCACAAGTCTATCAATCCCCTGCTTAGGTCTTGTTGGGAATGCAGCATCCACCTTCTCTTTGAGCTCCTGGTACTCTCTGACCTTGTTCTTTACACCTGCAACAATCTCAGTCTTGTTGAAGTCTACCCCCTCAGGTATACCAAATGCTTCTGCAAACTCAGCATCCTCCATGGCACCAGCATCATCAAGCTTCTCCATGAGCATGTCAAGACTACCAGCTCTCTCGTGCATAGCAACTTCATTTGCTATAAGCTCAAACTGTGCATCTCTGTATGCCTTGTGATCTCCCTGCTCCAGAGCAGTCTGCATTCTCTGCATAATGTTCTGCCCATTCTTCACACTCTTGGCCCTCTCCAGCATGTTGTTGAACTCAGGATTGTTCAGGGACTCAAGGATCTTGTTTCTCTGCTTGTTCTCCTTGCCGCTATTCATGAATGAGTTGACACTACCGAATCCACCCATGAGCATACCGATAACTGCACCAAGCAGCATAGACTCCTTGCCTTCCTTGGTACCGTATACATCACCAAAGCCCTCAACCATTGCTTCTGTCCAGTCCTCTACCCAGCTATCTCCTCCTTTGTCAATGACTGCATCCGCTCCTTCCTGAATCAAGAATTGGCTACCCTCCTGCAGTGCTTCGCTCGCACCACTCTTGACTGGTTCTTTTACGTATCTGTCAATAACACCACCCCAGAACCTGTTGTCCTTCCACTTGTCTACGAACTTCCCAGTCTTAACGTCTCTTGCAAACCCTGCAATCTTGGGGCGCATGTTTGAATACTTGGGCATCAGCATTTTGCCGAACGTGACAAAGTTTGTTGCGGACAGAATACCCATGTTCAAACCAAACGCAACGTTTGCTGCACTTGCAGCTTCAGCTTTTATAGCTGCCTTCTCAGATTCTGGGAGTTCTTCTGGTCTAATACCCAGCTCCTCAGCTCTGCGCTCCATCAACGTTTCTGTAGATCTGTTGAGTACCTCTCTTGCTTCTACAGCACTCTCGCCATAGGACATCATAGCCATGATCTCACCCTGCCGTACAGCATTCATGGCTCTACCAGCTCTACCTACTTTGGTAAGATCAGCTCCTGCTTCAGCCCCTACAGCAATTCCTTTGGCTGCTCTATAGAGTTTGGAGGACTGTCCTACACCTTTTGCAGCAAGTCCAATTCCTCTTGTAGCCAAACCTGCACCACCCGTTGCCAACACTGTCCCAACACTACCCAGAGCATAACCAAGACCATTGGCTGCTTTGTCTGCCCAGAAGTTTGCATACCCCATGGATGCAAGACCCTCTGCATCCTGTTCTGCCTGTGTATAGTAGTTGGGGAATCTCTCCTGTGCTGCAGCATTGGCCTTATCAACGATCCTCCCGATCTGGTTGTCGTACAGCTTTGTAGCATCTTGGTTGTAGATTGCTTCCCCTATACCAGAGAGAACACCAAGAGTGTTGTCTGCTACAGCACCAACTGTAGTAATACCAGCTTTCATCAATCCATGCCCCCACTTCTCAGAAGTAGACTGCATTCTAGCCCTGGTCTCGTTGAGATCAAGGTGCCTGTTCAGGGGCACACCATACTTCTGGTAGTCTGCTATGTCCCCAGCAATTTGTGGAGTATACAATTCCCGCTGAGGGCCAGGCAGTCCAGTATTCCTGGACATCTCCTCGGCAGTGTAGGGCTTACCTGTAAGTGGGTTTAGATTAGGCTTTGACCTTTTCTTCTCTGTTTCAGTATACTCGAGACCAGTTAGAGGATTGATGTTATCTGCCATTATATCTCAATTTGGTTGTTGATTATCGCCTCACGGAACTGAGCACTATACACTGACATAGTGCTGGATTCTATTCCGTTCGCAGGCTTGAGGGTTGCAATAGGTCCTGACTCTTTGTACTCTATCTCTACAGTACCAGGCCCATTCACACTTGAATACGGCAGTGACCTAGTCATACCTACAACATTCTGTGCTCCGTATCTCTCCATCTCCGTGTAGAACCTCATATCAGGTGTGTTGAAGTGTTGATCGAGTACGGGCATTCCCACTGTCTTGTTCAAAGGAACAAGATAAGAACCATTCCTTCCAGTTTCTTCACTTGAGTAGTTAACCTTCAACGTAGGCCCCAAGAAAGCATGTGGTGCCTGCAGGCTAATACCTACAGATGTAGTCTTAGCATCTGCAGGGATCATGTTGTCTTCAGTGATCAAAGTGTTTCTATCGCTGCTGGGCTCCATCTTACCCGTAGCCTCTGCATAAGAAACAAGAGATCCACTTCCTGCTGTACCTGGTATAAATACCTCCATGTAATCTGGCACAGCGCTAAAGAACGACTCAAGAGATGCATCAATGCCTTTGGCAATATTGGCAAGGTCTTGATCCCCGGTTCTAAACATTGGGAGTCCTTGAGCATTGCTGTAACTGAAGGAGGTTTCAAGGTTAACCCCAGCAGGATCTTGTACTGATTCTGCCTTTACATATCCCTCTCTCGCACTCAATGCTTGATCAAGTTCGAAACGCATAGTTGCGACCATGCTTGCGTCAAGGTTTTTTTCAAGTGCTCTGTCATAATTACGCTGAGCAGACTCAGCTGCTTCATCAAGTCTCTTATACTCCTCTGTCTTAAGAACCCCAGGGTTTGAACGACCATACCTGTAAATGGTGTAATCATCCAGAGCTTTAATCTCACGCTCAGCATTACGTACGTCAGCAACGTAGTTCTCTACAAGCTCAGCAGATGCACCCTCGGGCAACGAGTTAAGTTGCATGACAGAGTTTTCGTACATACCAACAAGTGCCTCCCTCTTGTCTGCAGCCTCCAGATCATTTGCACCGTAAGGGTTATTATACTGTACGACATTACCCCCGAAACTAATCGGGGTCATCGATGCAAGAGTATCGAATCTCTGCTGGTCTTTCTGCATCGCACGATCAAACGCTTGTCTGTCCTTCTGCATTGCGTAAGGATCTGCGTCTATCTCACGCTTCTCTGTAGTCTTAGTACGTGTGTAGATGCTCTTAGCGCTTTGATCGTATCTGCTGTTGATTCTAGCAACCTCAATGGCGTTAAGCTGGTCTCTCATCTTATCCCCATTCCCAGAGTCTGCTAGTTCCTGAAGCTCTCCGATTCTCTGCACAAGCTCATTCTTCTGCATGGAGTAGGCCTGTCTTTGTTCATCAGTCTTTGCCTCTGCAATCAGCCTATCTGCCTCCTCTGCTGTAGACTTAAGCTCGCTGATCAAACCTCTTTCCCCTACGATTGCCTCTCTAGCATCTTCGTCTGAGAGAAGTCTTGTACGAATGTCTGCTTTACGTCCTATGTACTGTTCAACTCTAGGATCTTCCATAACCATACGCATGGCCTGCTCGACTCTGTCTCTGCCGATCATCTCAATCCCAGACTCAGTTCTAACCTTGTACATGCCGTTAGGACCCTGTCCAAGTATCTCTTGTACTGTGGTGTTGCTGTCTGTTTTCATAGCTGACAAAGCATCCTTGATCATCTTGTTGATGTCAGGATTTGCTATAGCATCTGTGCCTCGGAAGAAGTTGGTGGCTCTCCCATTCTCATCGACCTGCAGTCCATTGTATGTAGCAGTAGAAAATGCAAGAGCTCCTTGGTAGTCTTCGTTGTCTATGTCACCATCCTCCAGCTGCTTCGAGAGCTTCTCTGTGTACGTATCCCAAGCCTTCTTGTTCTGCACTATTGGGTTTGCCCTCTTCTGGTATTCTGTAGCAGTCCTATTTACTGCTGCTGTGAGATTGGACATGTTACCAAAGGAACCACCCTGTGATACTTGCTGAAGTACTTGGTCAGTCTTGTTAAGAAGATCAGCACGGTATTTCTCATCACCATCGAATGGTGCAGACTCGAGTTCATACGCTTCTTTTCTGACTGCCTCTGTGGTCAGAAGGTTGGCTATATGGCGCTCATAAGCTTTGGACAGGCCTTCAGGGGTGTAATCTACATATCCGCTGATGACCTGTCCGTACTGGAGTTTCTTCCTTTTCATCGTCTTTTTCTTCTTTTTATTTTACCAGCTCTCTTGATATATCCACCCTTCTTGCTAGTAGCATTGGTGGTTTCTTGAGGCTGATCAAAGGCTGCAGCTGCTTCTTCTGAAGTCATTCCTGGAACACTGATGTTCCTGCTGCCCACCAAAGGTACGTTGCCTTTGTATACATTGGCGTAGTAGTCTGCAGCTGGGGCGCCATATTCCATGATGTCACTCCCAAAGTTTGCATACTGCTGGTTGTAGTCCTTGACTGTTTGTGTACCAACTGTACCAAGCTTGTCGAATGCTGCAGTTCTTCTGGCAACATTACGAGCTTGAGCCCTTTCTCTAGCCCCAGCATTGTACTTGGATGCTTGCATAGAGGCAGCCTGATTGGATCTATCAACAGCAAGTCCAAGCTGCTTCTCTCTGTCTGAGATAGCTGTATTTTCTCTGCCCTCTCTTCTAGATATTTCTGCTTGAGACTTTGCCCCCTGAGCTTGTGCAGCAGCAGCAGCTGCAAATCCTGCAGGTCCTGCCATGCTGCTTTGAGCCATCTGTCTCATACCCTCTTGTGAGGCAGCTGCCTTGTCTCTTTCGTAGTCAAGGTCAACTCGTCTAAGCTGTGGCTTATCTATGTACTCAGGCTTCATAAGCTTAGCAGACTCATGCTGTCTAAGACCCATGATTGGTCCAAGTGCCTGCAGTGTAGTGCCTGTAAATCTTGGTCTAAACTTGGCTCCCTTCTGTTCTGGTTCTGGGGTAGCTTCTGGCTCTTCTGCAGGTGCGGGAGTTTCAGGTTGCTTAGGTGCTACCTGCAACTCAGGAGTTGGTCTATCCATCTGTATCTGTGGAATAGCTCCTGGAGATTGCCTCTTCTGCATTTGAGGTGCAAGCTTGACGCTCTCGGTCTGAGTACCATACTTGCCGTCTTCCTCAATCTTCTGACCTTCTGGTGCTCTCTTGTTAAATTCCTTCTGGAACTTCTTGACTGATTCTGGGTCTTCTGGATCAAAGCCCTCTTTGTCAAAGTCGTACCATGGGTTGCGGGCCTTCATTGCTTCAAGACCTTTGCCTGTAGCTTCACCGAAAAAGCCTTTGCCTTTACCAGACTGCTCCCCAATCTTAGCTTCTTCTGCAGAAAGTGCACCTCCTTTGTATTCACCGCTTTGAGCTTTTACTCTCTCAGGGTTGCCATCTTCCTTGAGCTGCTCATTGAGTTTCACATACTTCTGCTTGATAGCATCAGCTTGCTTTTGGCTTTTAGACTTCTTGATTTCTCGCTCCATATCCTCAGCCAGCGTATTGCCAGTTGCAGGATTAACTATATAATCAGAGACGATGTACTCTTTTCTACCGTCTGTGGTTTTCACATCTGTTTGCAACTCCCCGTCTTCAACCTCAATGCCCGGCTTAGACTTACCACCTTCCTCAAGGATGATACCGCTGTCAGAACCATTGCCTGACTCGTCATGTTTGTTGCCACTAAACTTGTCTACACCAAAACCTATTGGCATCTGAACTCCACCAGGGAGCTTCTTAGCTCCACCTTCCTGCATCCTAGAGATTGCATCAGCTTGGCTTTTTACAGACTGACCCTTAGCTCTACTCTTCATAAGGTCAGCCTTGGCCATTGCTCTTTCCATTGGGTCAGGCATCATTCTACGAAGTCTTGAGTCTATGTAGGAAGAATGAGCTGCATTGGCTGTCCCTGCTTCCGTGTTACCTAGTCTAGAATCTGCAGCATTGAGCACTCCTAGCAGGTGTTCTGTTCTAGAAGTTCCTCCCTCTTGCATGTATTTCATCCCACCTCCGTAGAATCTAGTGAAGCTTCCGTATTTAGCCATTGGTTGATCTCCTTGTATGTTGGCAAGCATCTGCTGTTCTTTGGCTTGTTGAGCAGCCAGCTTTTGTTCCCTAGCTTGCCTTGCTTGTTTTTTCCCCTTGAGTGCTCCCCCAATACCCCCAACGACAGCACCAATAGCACCACCAATAACATTACCAAGGCCTGGGACAATTGTACCGAGTGTTGCTCCCATTGATGCACCTTTTGCTGCACCAGACAAAGCTCCCCCAGCAGTCTTACCTCCTTCACCTTTTGCATTTGCAGAGATAGCAGCACCTGCTTGACCTGCAACATCTGCAGCAACAGCTCCACCGCCACCACCACCTTGGCCTTCACCACTCTCAGGAAGAGCTTCAGCTCCTGGACCAGCACTTGGTGCACCAGTCTGCAACTCAGGTTGTGGTGCCTCAGTAGCTAGTGGGGATACAGCAGGTTGTGCACTAGGCATCTGTGGTACAGGCTGTTGAGCCTGCATTGATTGCATAGGTTGCATAGGCTGTGCAGCCTGCATAGGCTGACCATTAGCATCCAAGTAGCCCCCAGGCTGCATGTTCCTAACGTTCTTAGCAAACTGAGCCTGCTTTACAATTGTAGGGTTGTTACTATTTAGTCCCTTTTCTATACAAGATTCTGTAACTTTTCCCCCACAGTATTGTGTGAAAGCACCTACAGTACCTCGGCGCTTCATGCTTTTGTTAGCGCGCTGTAGCCATTTTTTGTTTGCCATTATCTATATGATTTACGGAACTTAGTACCGACCCCATACAAATGTACTAAATTTCTGTCAGAGTTATCGTATACAAGCCGCACTCCGAGGAAATGATCTATGAATTTTCTCTGGTTGTGCCACTCCTTATTTATATTGATGTATTCAGAGTTAACTGATCCATCACTTTTGAACATGGGTTTGTTCTGAGGATGAAGTGCTACAGATTCTGTAACATATCCTGCAACATTTTCCTTGTTGGTTATCAATCTGCTTACCTCAATTGGGTTGTTACCCTCAGCATCGTCTGGCTCATAGATGGTATCAGATACCCCGAAGACCTGCTTTGACATGTCTCTGAAGCTGTTGATGTGCCATGTACGATCCACCAGTCTAGCATTGCTCAGGTAGTTGATTGTCTCCCCAGTACCAGATATCTGCGTAGTGTTGTACACGTAGAAGCTTGTAAACACTGGGTTTGTGACAGTCACGGTCTCAGACAGTCTAGAGTCCTTGAACATCTTGGAGTCAGCCCAGTAGTAGATAGAGCTGTAGAGCTTGGCTTCTGTCTTCCCAGTATTGTCTATGTACTCTACCTCGAATGGGTAAGTAGTACCGTAGTATCTGCCTGGGTTCAGCTTGTTGCTGTGCTCCCATATCTTTCTGTCCTTGAAGCTGATCATATGCTCAGAAGTGTTTGCATATGTATCCGGTCTGTAGCTGTGTCTGCTGCCCCATATCTTGGCTTCTGGGTAGTATGATATTGTCCACCCAGACTGCTTGAAGTAATAGGGATTACCAAACCAGATAGGTCCACAGTACACCTCACCTGCACGCTTTACAGGAACTCTGGCACTGGTATCAGTGTCTTGGTCATCGCTGCCCCCCACACTGATTGGGCCTGAAGTATCTGTCTCCGTACAGCTATCATCAGCCGTGCTGATTCTGTAAGCTATGTTGTCAGCAATCACAATAGCCCCTGCATTGTACAACCTCATGAAGTTGTCAGTGGGGATAGGTTCATGCTTTGTAATCAAGATGCGTCGGAACATAGGATCGTACCCCATTGTAAATCCAAGTGGTACATTGTCCCCTGCTGTAGCATCTGTGAAGAACCCATTTGCATTTGCCTTAGGGCTGTCGATGTCTATCTCGAATCTCTCTACAGCAAACTGCATGTTCTCACGCAGCCATGACTCCATCCCTTGTGTAATGTCAGTGATGCCTTGGCCCTCAAGGCCGTAGAATCTCCTGTCTCTGTAGTTGAGATAGTAGTGCCCGTAAGGAGTTGTCACGTGGCAGTGTCTAGATGTAGTACCACCATATCCTGTATCTGACTCCTGAACCTCATTGGGGTCTCTGGTGAATATATCCCCGCTCCCAATAAATGCAGTAGCTGGACCCACTTGCAGTTCCTCCTTGCCCGCAGTAAAGAACAGCGATCTATCTGTGTGTATGTACAGATTGCCTCTGTATGCAAACAGGTTCTTTATCTCACCCTTGTCTGAGTTGATGTCTTTGTACTCCAGAGCTCTGAACTTCCTATACCCATCAGCAAGACTGCCTGAGTCCACATTAGACCGAACAATCCTGCGAGGGAATGTTTGAACCTTTGCGAGCTCCCCATATACTGGGAGTGGTTGAGTCACCTTGATGTCCTGCACAGATGAGTAGTCATCGTTGTACAGCAGATTTTCAGGCTTTGTGAAGTCCTGTGTCGGTGGTGCAAACAGTGTAGAGTTTGCTGTATTGTGATCGAAGAACTTCGTGGTAACACCCTCCTCAACATCCTCCGCATGTCTGAACTCTATCAGGTCATCAGACTCACACATGAATGTCATGAGTGTTGCCACAGGATTTACGTTACCCTTCACCCAGTTGTCTGGGTTATCGATTACACCCCTCAATCCCTCACCTGCAAGATCCGTACCTTCAAATGGGTAACCTTGACTACCTGCAGCAGAAAGCTGGTCAATAGCCCAGACAGGTTCACCACTTGTGGTACCGAACCCGTAACTGTTATTTTCTGTATACTTAAATTTATTCAGGTTAGCAGGAATGTCTGCCTGGAACCTGTTTTGAGTGCTCTGCCTACCCAGACCTAGGTTAGTGTAGTACTTACGACCCTCCTCCGTACCAGGCTCCCCTTCTGCATCAATGTATGTATTTGTAGCATCTATGTAACCACCCTGAGCATCATTGATGTTTGATCTAAAGTATGCGTGCCCGTAGCTCTGAGACGTAACTCTTATTGAGTACTTGCTAATGTAGGTATCCCCACCAAAGATTTCATCAGACTCAGCCCCTGTGTAGTAGTTGCTGGTTACATCATCGTCGTCAGTTGCTGTTCCTGTGTCAATGTCTGACACATCAATTCTTTTGAAGTACCCAGTCCACACAAGCTCTTGCCTGTCGAAAGGATTGAACACATCTGTACGTACAGAGCAGAGATTGATCAACCAGGCCATTGGATACCCATAGTAGGGATTCGATGACTCTAGCTTGTACTTCTCACCTCTGTATTTCTTAGGATCAAACAAGAGGCCACTAATCCAATCCCCGTTTGAGGGAATACCCAGCTCTGATTTTGAGCTGAACCCCTGCCGCTGGTAAGCTAGAGTTATACCATCTTGTGCAGCATCTGGGTAGAGATAATTCCAAGGCTCACCCCATCTGGTTAGGAACGACCCAATCCCATTGTCCTGGGTAAGTGCGGTCATTTCGTACCTAGGCAAGTGACCTCTAAGTGCAGGCAGTCCACTCACAAGGCTCATTGCAATAGCAGACTCCCCTGCATTGTTGTAGAGGTATGCAGCACCTTTGAATGATGCATTGTCTTTTACCTCGTACTCAGTAAGTCCTGGGAGGAATGTCAATCCTCCGGGTTCTAGCGCTAATGTGTAAGACAGAGGCCCGTATTGGTTTCCGTTATTGCTCCAAAATCTACCAAGGTACAACCCATTGCCTACAGTTGATTTATAGTCCCCACCCTTGATTATGCTTCTGTTCTTCAGACAGGCATCTGGTGTGACGTATACACCCCCAACCATTACAGAGGTAAACCATGCACGTACTCTAGCAGCCTTTGCCTCTCTAGCAACTATCTGCTCAGAATGAGATTGTTCAATAGGTTGATCCAAATCTTCTCCCCTTCTCGCTAATCTTGCTCTTTTTGCAATAGGCAGATCATCATTGTCCCCACTTTCATTTTGATGCTCTACATCAAGGGTGTCTGATATGTCTAGAATTCTAGTCTTGCCTACAAGATCTCCCTCCCACGACTCGATGTTCATAACCTTGTACTTGTTGAGCACAAAGAAGTCCAGATTGTTTTTCATGACAGCACTAACCCACCCCAAGGAAGGGAAGCTAGTTGTGTGCATGTCCTTGTGCTCAACTTGGTTTTCTGTGATATATGGTTCAAAGTCATCTACAATTTCAGACGACGGTGCATCTTTAATGTTGTCGTACTCACAAGACTTAACGA
>Ga0208899_1001548_pt1 | contig 16144 bp, 33 predicted proteins | sample VirMetDEL_Nov_24_FD_184518 | JGI IMG/M metagenome (GOLD analysis project Ga0208899, IMG submission 184518) | Aqueous microbial communities from the Delaware River and Bay under freshwater to marine salinity gradient to study organic matter... | ecosystem: Environmental > Aquatic > Marine >... | reverse complement strand
GGGTCTTTCAAGGGGATTAGTTAGACTTTATGAGTAGTGCCACATATCCCATTTATGAACTAGTCTCTGCACATCTTCATCATTCAATACTTGACCTTGAGAAAGTATCTCAACCATATCTTTAAAAATACTTTCTTTGGCTTTGTAATGGGCTATATATTCTTGACCATCAGCATAAGGTTTAACTGTTGCCTGTTCACCGGTAAAGAGCCAGTCCTCTAATTCTAAAGATGGGCTAACAGTAGAACCACTTGCAATTATTCTCATTAAAAAACTTTTCATCTTTAAAGCTTCTTTATAAAGATTTTCTAACCCATCAACAAAGGCTATAAAACTTTCTTTCTTTGTTGCTGTTCCCTTAAGCATTTCATCTCTTAAGATAATATTATTCATATATCCGTTATCTGTCGTTCTTTCTTCTTTATTCATAGTTATTTACTCCTTTTAAGTAATAGTTAATATGTAAGTATTTAAAACTATTTATTAATTAGTGTCAAATAAAAAAACCCTCTAATTAAAGAGGGTTCTTCAAGGGGACTATTTAAACTTAATTTAAATCAGCTAGTTTATATTCTCCACTTTCTATCTTTGCTTGAGTTTCTTTCTTAGTCTCATTCAAAAATAAATTTCTATACTTACTAGTGGTGTTGGAATATTCCCAGTAATTTTCATCTAAGAAAACCCCATCATTAAAACATTGTTTAACTATAATCGAGTTATAGCTTTTAAAATATATCGCTTCAGCAGTCGAGATAATAAACTGATTGACAACAGGTCTACCACTATGTCCTATCATGTTTGATACTTTTTTAATCTGCATTATTCACCCCCCGAATAAATATAAGCACTCACTAGGTTTTTTTGATTAGCATAATAAAATTCAACAGCATTAGTAACTCTGTTAGTAATATTATAGCCTTGAGTGCTAAGGGTTTTTTTGTCATTACTTAGAAACAAGTTATTGACAAATTGAATAAATCCTAGGTCTTGAAAATCCCTAGGCATAAGAGCTGAGTTATAACCAAAGTTTTTAACCCAGTAGTTTAGTTTAGTATTGGAATTAATCATATTTATTTAATCCTTAAATAGTTAATATATAAGTATTTAATAACATCTTCTAAATTATGTCAAATCTTTATTTACTCTCCCATAATTGTTAGGTTCTAATGAATTTGCATAATTAATAGTCTCTAAAAATTCAGATGATATCTGATGACCTTGAACTAGATTACCTCGCCATTCTAAAAACTTACCATTTGGTTTTATGATAGCTGTTTCTGCTGTATAAGACTCATTCTTTTTAACTGCCTTTAAACCGCCTTTAGAATTTCTCGGATAATTTGAACAATAAGCATAAGCTCCAAATTGTACGGATACCATATAACCATTATGTAATACAACTTGGAAACCTTGCTGTTCCTTTCCGTTTTTAGTTAGATAAAACATTTTTATTTACTCCTAAATAGTTAAATTACTATACAGTCTAAACAGACTTTCTAGTCTTTGCAAGAATTATTTGCTAAAAATCCCTAACAAATAAAAACTATTCTGTCAAGAAATATGACGAAATGCTTTATTTGCTGTTTTAATACTAGGACATCACTTAATTATTCCCTTTGTTTGTGTGTAAATCTGAGCCGTTGCATAACTAATATTTATAGTCTTAGTATTATACTATAACTAATAGTTATATAAAGCTAAACAGTAAAACATAGTAAAGAATATAAAGATAATAAGATAAAAAGTTAAATAGATACTTGACAAGTCTATAAAACTATATAGGCTATATAGCTATAAAGTTTATGAGTAATAATTTTTCTTGCTCTTTGATGGGTAAGAAGAAGTGCTTGAAGCTTAAGTCAGCATTGTAGTCAAGACTAAGTCAAGCTGATTAGGTGAGGTAAAGAAATTACTTAATTCTAGATTTTAAACTTTTAAGGGCTACTTCGGTAGCCTTTTTTTTCGCCTAAAAAAAACTAAAAATATTGCTTGACATACTTGACAGTATGACTTAAGTTGTAAGAGTTAATTATTTTAAGGAGTAAATAAAGATGACAAGATATCAATTTATGGCATTATGCGGTGAGCATTTAATAGATGTAGGCATTGCCTTAGAAAACGAAGATGTTAGAGAAGCATTGTCTAAAAAAGATGATGATTTAGTAGAGCAATTACTGATGGAACAGTTTTAAGGAGTAACTAATGATGGAAAAATTAACTGAATACGAATTACTAAAAAGACTTGATAACGAGTTTTATGATGTAGACTTTAGTGTGCGAGATTGTGCGACTAAAGGTGTCGTAGCTACTGTTTATTTTTATGAAGATAAATTTGAGGAGAGTGCATGATGGGTAAATTAATTCATACAGGATTTGAAATAGGCTACCAAAAAGCCGGAGCATTAGATTATTTTCACGATGGAACTGATAATCAATACATCAATGAAAATCAATATAAAGTCGTAGCAATTAGAGGAAAAGAAATAACAGATGAACTAGATGACCAACTAGGTCTAAAGGATTATCTATGGAGAATAGAAGTATTTGAGGAGGTGAATAATGAAACTTAATATAAAAAACTTAACTAAAGTATTCAATTATGTAGCTGAACAAATTGAAGATGATAATGGTAGAGGAGAGTTTGATGAGGAAACTTCATTAATCTCAGCAGTATCTAGAACTATTGAAATGTTAGAGGAGAATGATAATGATAAGCCTTGATAGTAAAGAATGGCAAAAAATATCTAACCCTATATTTAATAAGGCAGATAAGTTTTGTAAAAACTGTGGTGGCTTTGATGATGTATGGTCTTGGTATGTAGCAGAAGAAGTTGCTAAAAAAATCTGTGATAAGAAACTATCTATTGATAAGAATTGTGTTTCACAAATTTATGAATGGAAAAATTTAGGAGTTGCTGAATATAACTATGATGTTTGGTCAGCTTTCAAAGAACACATTAAAAAGGAGAATGATAATGAGTGATGAAGAAAATACTAAAATACTAGAACATATTAGTTTTGTGATAACAGGACTGAATGTGTTTCGTGACCGAGAGGATTTACTAACTGATTTGTTTAATCATGTTGAAGCAGAGATGTTAGAAAACCCTGTGCCTGTGACAGACTATAGGATTACTAAAGCTGTGATAGGATTTATGGAGACTTTATGTGCTGACGCTGTGTCAGAGGCACAATTAGAGGAGATGGCAGAACAAGCGAAGACTATCCTTTAGATTAACTATTTTCACACGATACTGGGATAGTTTTTGCTTATTAGTTTGTGACTAAGACGAGACAGGAGAACAAAGTTAAATATTTATATTACTCCTTGTTAGTTTTAGTCACAATTTAACACTAGTATGAGAAGAAAGAATTTAAGTTGCTTTCCTAGACTGGGTTGAGTAACCAACATTCTGACCTTGAATACTTGTATGTCTCTTGCTAGTTTAGACATACAAAACAGAACTAGCATTTAGTTAAACGGAGAAAATTATGACTAAAACTGAAATATATACTAGACTTGCTGAACTGCAAGAGGGAGCTTTAGGACTTCTAACTGATAAACTTAGAAGTTTTAATAGACATTGTATTGATAGAGAGCTAGAAAGACCTGAGGGTGATGAAGATTATTCTTATATCGCTAGTTGTGCTATTGACTTAGATTATCTTGAAAATATCAACAACGAGATAAATGACATCTTGAGTGCCTTAGAACAATGATAGGTGAACTTATTTCGCAATACGGCAAACCTCATAGTCGTGAGGCCTTTGTTTTTAAAAATCGACAGGGCTTTTTTGTCGAGCTTTATCGTGACACTATGCTAGTTAGGGTGGTCGAATGCTTTGACCATTCCGAAAGCTATGCGGAAGATGTCGCAGAGAATTGGGTACAAAGAATTTTAAACTGAGGTGACTTATGAGTATTAATTACGATATAGTGAATTACAAAAAGTTTAATTGGTATGACACACAAGCATACGAATTTAACCGAGATGACAACAATGGTTATCTTTATGGGTATGTTGAGTGGTATGGGGAACAAGATTTAGATAGTGCTTTAGATATTTATAGTGGAGCAGATGTTCAATGGTCTTGGTTTAAAACAGAAGAAGAACGAGACAAAGTGTTTGAGGTGACTTATGAAAACTTATGAAGTCTATGCTAAACAACCAACGCACTACAAAGTTAGGGTAAAAGCTAATTCTGTGGACGAGGCTTTAAAACTAGCTGACCAAACAGGTGGAAGCAAGTGGGAACTAGTCAAGCATGGAGCTTGGCAGAACTATCACATTAGCGAGGTGTTTGATGGGTGAACTAATACAATTACTACTTGCTCTTAGTTTATTTTTTATGCTAGGCTTATTAGTCTGGGAGTCAACTAAGCTGGTTGACGACAAGAACAGGAGAAAATGATGGATTTATTTTTACAAGTGTGTAATGACATTGCCAAAGAACTAACAGAAGACTTACCAACTAAGAAAGAGGTAGACTACTGTGAGGACTGTGGTGACCCTGTCGATAAATGTTCTGGCTATAAATGTTGGATAAGATGAAGACGAGAAAGATAGATGTTTTTTTTATGCGAAAGTTTGACGAGTATTGTAACGAACAATTACATTACACTAACTTAGCAGACCAAAAAGACTTCCACACTTATATCGCAACTAATAAGAACTTCTTGGTTGCTTTATACGTGCAACAAAGAAGAGTAAAAAGAAAATTAACTAACGGAGAAATAAAATGAAGAATATAATAATATCAACCTTAATAACTTTAGTGCTAGTGTCAGCTACCTATGTTTTACTCGGCAATTATGTCAAGCAAACTGTAGAGCAGACACCAGATTATGTCGTAGAATTTAAACAGACTAAGCAAAACTTATTAGCTAGAGTAAATGCTTTGGAAGTGCAGAACGAAGAACTAAGATTAGAAAATGATGGTATCTTTCAAACTGTTTTACAAGTTGAGAGAACTATTAAAACTTTAGTAAACTTCGCAGAGCTTAGTGAAGCTGAGCAAAACAGCTTAGCTTTAAGCTTAGCAGAGCTACAAACTCAACTGACTGAGTTAGAAAACACTACAACTGCTAGTGTGATGAGTTTAGCCACGGAATTAAAGCTATTACAAACGAAGTCCTTAGAGGCCATACAAGAGCCGGAAATTGAAACTCCTTATGTTGTCTCTAATGCAGTAGAAAAAGTTGTGGCAGAGCCTGTGGCTTGTCCTAAACCAATAAAGAATAGGAGTTTCTCTTACTATATTAAAAATGTTAGCTTAAAGAACTCAGTAGCTTTTAGGATTGTGTATGATTTAGTAGAAGGTCAGCCTGTTAATGTTGAGTTTGAGTCTAATCCACCTAGTAGTCTTAGACGAGCTAGTGTGCGATACCTGAGTAGCTTAGACTTTGGTAGTGCTACAGCTAATAATTGTTCAATACCTTTTAAAATAAATGTCTAACATGACAGAAAGTATTATATTAAATAAAGAATTATTTAGAAAATTTGATAATTTTGTAATTATTAATTATGAAAATATCTTTAGTCAAGGTGGAGTAGTTTATGAAGTTGAATGTTTAGCAGACGATAACTTTAAAATTACTCTGCATAATAACCAAACCATCTCCTTAGCTAAAATAGTTGAGGAGATTAGCTCTTAGCTCTTGACAGACTTCTGTGAAGAACTATAATATTTTATGCAATTATGCCAAAAACGGAGAAAATTTATGGCAATACAAGAAGGAATAGCCTATTGGGCTAGTGTAACTACTCCTAATACCAAGTATGAACCTGTTTATACTGTGGACTTAGTAGTGAGTGACGATGTCGCCAATGACTTTGAAGCTCGTGGTTTTAAAACAAAAGAAATCACAATGAATGACGAAGTCGTTGGAAAAGCAATAACTTTTAAAAGAAAGGTGAATGGGCCTAACGGAATGGTTAGACAGTCGCCTAAGCTTTTAGATGCAAACAAAGTTCCAATGGATGAACTAGTTGGTAACGGCTCTAAAGTTAGAGTGCAGTATAACGAGTGGCAAACATCTAATAAGTATGGAGACTTCAAAGGCTTGGACTTTCAAGCTATGCAAGTTATTGACTTAGTTCAATATAAATCTAGTGATGGTTCAGAATTCGATGCCATCGAAGGAGGAGAAGAATTCTAATGATTATTAGTATTAAAAATGACGAAGGTGAAGTAAACAACTTTGATGTTACTGCTATTGCAGATGAACAGAAAAAGAATGATGCTACTGTGATGGTCAACAAGGTAGGTAATCTATCTGTTGTTATCGAAGCTTTAGACTTTGCTAGTCGTACACATAGAGCAAACTTAGAAGAGCTATTAAAAGGCTGTCCTGAGTCGCAAGTGGAAGAAAGTGCTGAAGAATCTACTGAAGATTCAGAGGAAACCTAACCACAATTTTTCATATATTCTGATAGGGTGTCTTCGGATGCCCTATTTTTTTGAGGTCAAAGATGGAACAAGATTTAAAATTTAAGAAGTATCACTTGCCTTGTCCGGCTTGTGGTAGTAGCGATGCTCTTTCGGTTAATGAGAATGGCTCAGCTAAATGTTTTAGTTGTGATGAATTCTTTCCGAAAGGAGTAGACAATCAAGACAATATCGTATCTAATAAAACTAATATGACAGAAACAGTAAGAGAACTAAATGCTCATGGTGGAGTCTTCGCCAAACTAACAGATAGAAATATCTCAAGGGAGACTGCTGAGAAGTATGGAGTTAAAACTGTTTATGATAGTGCTGGTCAAATAGCCCAACATATTTATCCTTTGTATATCAACAACGAACTAACCTCTAATAAGATTAGATATGTTCGAGACAAAAAGTTTAGCTATGATGTCAGTCCACAAGGGGTTGGCTTGTTTGGTCAACAACTCTTTAAAGAAGGTGGTAAGTATTTAACCATAACTGAGGGTGAGTGTGATGCTATGTCGGCTTACGAATTACTAGGCAGTAAGTGGGCAGTTACCTCTATTATTAGAGGAGCTTCCGGAGCAGTTAAAGATATTAAAGAGAACCTAGAATACATAGAAAGCTTTGATAACATTGTTATTTGTTTTGATAAAGATAGACAAGGTATTGAGTCAGCTAAAAAGGTTGCTAGTATTCTTAAACCCGGCAAGGCTAAGATAGTCACTTTACCTAATGGTTACAAAGATGCTAATGATATGCTTCTCAAAGGCAAATACAAAGAATTTGTTAGTGCTTGGTGGGATGCTAAACTCTATACCCCTAGTGGTATCATTAGAGTATCAGAGAAGAAAGATTCTTTTTTAGATAGAGAGAAGAAAGAGTCTGTACCTTATCCTTGGGCGGGACTAAATGAAAAACTATATGGACTGAGACAAGGTGAGCTAGTAACTTTAACGGGTGGGACAGGCCTTGGTAAGTCTAGTATCACGAGAGAGCTAGAACATTGGTTAGTCAAACAGACAGACGACAATGTTGGTATCATAGCACTTGAAGAAGATTGGCGGAGAACAGTAGATGGTATTCTATCTATTGAAGCTAATGCTCGGTTGTATGTTGACCAAGAACGAGAGAAGTTTGATGACTCTACTTTAGTCGATATGTTTGATAAGATATTTAAAGATGACAAGGTTTTTATTCATGCTCACTTTGGTACTAATCAGATAGATGATATCTTTGCTAAGCTTAGATACTTGATTGTTGGTTGTGATTGTAAGTGGGTTATAGTAGACCACCTCCACATGTTGGTCAGTTCTTTAGAAGAGGGTGATGAAAGACGAGCCATAGATAATATTATGACTAGGCTTAGAAGTTTAGTAGAGGAAACTGGAGCTGGTATTATCTTAGTCTCACACCTGAGAAGAGTAGATGGGAACAGAGGTCATGAGAATGGTATTGAAGTTTCACTCTCACACTTAAGAGGGTCTAATAGTATTGGACAATTAAGTGATTGTGTGATAGCATTAGAAAGGAATCAACAGTCCGATGACCCTGAAGAGGCTCGGACAACTAGACTTAGAATCTTAAAGTCTAGGTATACTGGAGATGTCGGTATGGCAACTGCTTTAATTTACGATAAAGAAACAGGAAGATTGTCTGAACACTTTGATACTGAATTCAGTATGAGAGAGAATCAGTCCTCTATTGCATTTTAATGGAATTAGTATTTGATATAGAAACAAATGGATTGCTTTGGGAATCTGCTCTAAAAGATTATGAGACTGGTGAGGTCACAAACTTACCACCGGCCTCAATCATTTGGTGTATTGTTGCTATTGATGAAACTGATAAAGTATATACCTTCAAACCAGAAAGCATTGACGAGGGCATTGAGTTTTTAAAATCCGCTGATACCTTAGTTGGGCATAATATCTTAGGCTTTGATATTCCAGCTATAGATAGGATTAAGCAGATAGATTTATCTACTCATGCTAATATTATTGATACCTTGACCTTATCAAGACTATTACATCCTACTAGGGAAGGAGGACATAGCCTAGAAAAGTGGGGATGGAAACTCAACTGCCCAAAGTCAACTGCTCCAATGTTTACTGAGTACAGTACTGAAATGCTTGATTACTGTATTCAAGATGTCAGGTTAAACAAGAAAGTTTTAGAGAAACTAAGGAAAGATAGTGTGGGCTTCTCTAAAGAATCAGTACTAATAGAACATAAAACCACACAAATATTAATAGAACAAGAACTAAATGGTTTTCTGTTTGATGAGAGAAGAGCAATAGATTTATTAAGTTCATTAAACCAACGTAAGAAAGAAGTAGAAAATGAAGTTCATGCTACCTTTAAACCTAAGTGGATTCCTGTTAAAGAAGTTACACCTAAGTTAAAAAAAGACGGCACCTTATCTAAGTCTGGACTTACCTCCGTTGAGTATCAGGAAAGGTTTGAAAAGAATGATACTACTCCTTTCACACGGAAAGAACTTAGAGAATTTAATCTCGGCTCTCGTCAGCAGATTGGCGAGTACCTAATAGACTTCGGTTGGCAACCTAAAAGATTTACCCCAACTGGACAACCTATTGTTGATGAAGGTACTTTAAGTAAAATAGCACATATCAAAGAGGCTCAACTCATAGCTGAATATTTATTATTACAGAAAAGAGTAGGTCAAATTGAATCATGGATTGATAGTATTAAAAAAGACAATCGAGTTCATGGTGCTGTTATTTCTACTGGAGCTATTACTGGTAGGATGACACATAGAAATCCTAACATGGCTCAAGTTCCAGCAGTATACAGTCCTTATGGTAAGGAATGTCGAGCTTGTTGGACTGTACCTGAAGGATATAAACTAGTGGGTATAGATGCTTCAGGGTTGGAGTTAAGAATGTTAGCCCACTATATGTCAGATGAGGAATACATAAATGAAATTATCAATGGAGACATTCACACAACTAATCAGCAGTTTGCTGGACTTAAATCAAGAGATGAGGCTAAAACTTTCATCTATGCACTTATATACGGAGCCGGAGATGAAAAAATTGGAAGCATCGTTGAAGGAAATAGAGCAGATGGTAAACAACTGCGAGAACAGTTTCTTACTAGTTTACCAACACTTAAGGCTCTTAAGACAAGAGTTGACACAGCAGCTCAAAAAGGATTCCTTAAAGGATTAGACGGTAGAAAAATATTTTTAAGGCACAAACATGCAGCCTTAAACACCTTACTACAAGGGGGAGGAGCTATCGTAATGAAGAAAGCTTTGAACTTGTTGTATGATAAACTTAAAACTTGTAACATTGATTTTAAGTTCGTTGCTAACATCCATGATGAATGGCAAGTAGAAGTAAAAGAACATCAAGCAAATCAGGCGGGACAGTTAGCTGTTGAAAGTATTCGTGATGCCGGAGAGTATTTTAACATGCGGTGTCCCCTTGATGGCGAGTTTAAAGTTGGAGATAACTGGAGTGAAACCCACTAAAAAAGACCGAAAGAAGTTTGATATTGACCTAGAGTATGGCAGTATCAGAGAAGATAAAGTCGCAGAGATGCTCTGTAATAAAAAGATTGAAGTTAAATCTGAACGAGGTATGTGGATGAAGACTGGTAACATAGCTATTGAATATCAGAGCTATGGTAAACCTTCTGGTATTGAAGCGACTGAATCAGACTATTGGTTTCATCATCTTTGTGTTGGTGATAAAGAGTATTGCACTTTAGTTTTTCATACTGATGTGCTTAAAACTATTGTCAAAGAACTAGACACTTTTAAAACTGTTTCTGGTGGCGACCATAATGCTAGTAGAATGTACTTAATAAACTTACAAAAACTTTTTTCATCTGATGTTATAAAAGCTTTTAAGGAACTAGAAGATGAGCAAGAAAAATAAATCATTAGATACTTTAGTAGAAGATATCTATAACACTATCGGAGTTCTTTCTGATGGTGAGAAAATAAAAATATCAAATAAACTTCTGGAAGAATTAGGCATTGATATTGTATCTGCTGTCAAAGAGTGGGCAACTCCGGTTAAAAGGAATAAAGCTACTAGTCAGACCTTACGAATGTCTAACATAGGTAAACCACAAAGACAGCTTTGGTATGACATGCATGAAGAGAGGGACGGCTCAAGTAAAATGGAACCAGTCACCTTTATAAAGTTTTTGTATGGTCATATCTTAGAAGCCTTGCTAATCTTCTTTGTTAAATTAGCAGGACATAAAGTTACTGGAGAGCAGAAACAAGTTACAGTTAAAGGTATTAAAGGCCACATGGATTGTAAGATTGACGGTGAAGTAATAGATATTAAGACTGCTTCTGGTTATGCCTTTCGTAAATTTAAAGAAGGTACTTTAGCTGAACAAGATAGCTTTGGTTACTTGGCTCAACTTGCTGGTTATGAAGAAGCAGAGAAGACATCTCAGGGTGGCTTCCTTGCTTTTAATAAAGAGACAGGAGAATTAGCTCTTTTTAGGCCTCAAGACCTTGACAAACCCAATATAAAAGATAAAATAGATAAGGTAAAACAAATTATTAAATCAGATTCTCCTCCTGATTATTGTTTTAACGAAGTACCTGAAGGTAAATCCGGCAACATGAAGTTACCTAAAGAGTGTACTTTTTGTCCTTATAAATTTAAATGCAGGTCTGACTCCAATGATGGAGCAGGGCTTCGTGTTTTTACTTATGCTAAAGGTCCTGTTTATTTGACAAAAGTAATTAAAGAACCTAATGTAGAAGAGGTATTATGAGAGGCAAGAAAGCTAAACAATTAAGACAAAAAAGTAAGTTACTGCTAGTAGAATGGTTAAAGACCATGGTGCCTGAAGGAGAAGACGTAACTAAAATAACAACCAAGAACTTAGATAAGTTTCTACCTGAACAAACTCATATTTATGCTAATAATAAAATGATGTTGAGTGCTTATTCTTTAAGATGGTTTTATAAACAAGTAAAGAGAAACCCAAACATAACCTTAAAAGATATAACAACATGACCACAAGATATAAGTTTAATGAAGATAAAATCTTACAAGAAATAAAAGCTTATATTGATTCTACTTACGACCAACACTATTCTCAAGGTAAGTATCAAGCTACTGATATGATTATAGATGCCGGACACGGTGAAGGTTTTAGCATTGGTAATATTATGAAGTATGCTATGCGATGTGGTAAGAAAGATGAAAAGAAAAAAGAACTACTTAAGATAATACATTATGGCATTATCGGTTTATATGTAGAGGAAAATGATGGAAGATAAAGTAGGAGCTAAAGAATATCTAGGCATCAAGATTAACTATGATAATGAAAATCTTTTAGATAAATTTAGTTTAGATACTTTAAAGGATAGATATTTTACAGGAGAAGAAACACATGCCCAAGAAGCCTTCGCAAGAGCCTCCGTTTTCGGAGCAACATTCAAAGGAGTTACAGATTTTGAACTGGCTCAGAGACTTTACAATTACAGTTCCCGTTGTTGGTTCATGTTTAGCACTCCTATACTTAGTAACGGGGGAACAAGTCGTGGGTTACCTATTAGTTGTTTCCTTAATTATGTTCCTGACAGCAGAACTGGTCTCTCATCTCATTATGATGAAAATATATGGTTGGCTAGTTCGGGTGGAGGCATTGGTGGATATTGGGGAGATGTGCGTAGTAACGGGGTATCTACTGCTCACGGTAGTAAGTCTACTGGTTCGATACCTTTTATGCATGTCGTAGACTCGCAGATGTTAGCCTTTAATCAAGGTGTGACCAGACGAGGTAGCTATGCTGCTTACATGAATATCTGGCACCCAGAGATTGAGGAGTTCATCAACATGAGGAAAGAATCTGGTGGTGATATAAATAGAAAATGTTTGAACCTACACAACGGAGTCAACATTAATAATGAATTCTTACAAGCTGTTGAGAACGATGAAGAATGGCGGTTGATAGACCCTAAATCTAACGAAGCTATTAAAACTATTAGTGCTAGGGATTTATGGTGGCAACTATTAAATGCTAGAGCAGAAACCGGAGAGCCTTACATTGTCAATATAGATACTTGTAATAAAGCTTTACCACAAAAACAAAAAGACTTAGGCTTATCTATCAGGCAGAGCAACTTATGTTCTGAGATTACTTTACCAACTGATGAGGAAAGAACAGCAGTTTGTTGTTTATCTTCAGTTAATTTAGAACACTTTGATAAGTGGTCTAAGAATAAAAATTTTATTAATGATTTAGTTACCATGCTAGACAATGTCTTACAGCACTTTATTGATAATGCTGTCGACACTACACAATTAGGAGAATACAATGCTAACTTTAAAAGATTTACCAAACACATTAAAGAAGGGAAAGAAGGTTTTACTAAAGCAGTTTACTCAGCTTACAGAGAAAGGTCGATTGGTTTGGGAGCAATGGGGTTCCATGCTTACCTTCAATCTAAACAAATACCTTTTGAAAGTATGTATGCTACTAGCTTCAATCACAAAGCATTTAAATATATCAAGACAAAAGCTGTGGAGGCTTCTCAAGGACTTGCTGAGTCACGGGGAGAGGCTCCTGATATCTCTGGTAGTGGGCTTCGGAATGCTCACCTTCTCGCTGTTGCTCCTAATGCCTCTTCCAGTATTATTTGTGGTGGAACATCTCCTTCGATTGAGCCGTACAGGGCTAATGTTTATACACACAAAACTCTTTCGGGTAGTTACCAAGTAAAAAACAAATACTTAGAAAAGCTTTTAAAATCTAAAGGCTTGAAAGGTAAGAATTTAATTGAGCTGTGGAAAGACATAGCTGGTTATGAGGGGTCAGTACAACACCTAGATATCCTGACAGCTGAAGAGAAAGAACTATTTAAAACCGCCAATGAGATAAATCAGATTTGGATAGTAGAACATGCTTACAAAAGACAAGACTTTATTTGTCAGTCGCAGTCAGTAAACTTATTTTTTATTTTACCTAAAGCTACTGAGCCTCAAGAAGTCCATGATGATTATATGCAGTATGTCAACGATGTGCATTGGTATGGAGCTTGTAAGCTTAAGTCTTTATATTACTTTAGGTCTAATGCTGCTAGAAATGCAGAGAATGTAAATGTTAAAATACCTCGTATCAAACTTGACGAGGGTTGTATAGCTTGTGAAGGATAGTTAAATGAATTGTTGGCATTGTAATACAGAATTAATATGGGGTGGAGACCATGACATTGAGGAAGAATGCTCAGAGTATAGTATAGTTACTAACCTGTCTTGTCCTAAATGTGAAGCTTTTGTAGAAGTTTATTATAAAGATGGCAACTAGATGGGCTTCAACTAAAAACCACGTCCCTGTGACAGGTGTTAGAGGTAAAAAGACTTCTCAAGGTCAAGGTAATTTAGCAACAGCTACGATGAACAAACACAAACGCAGAAGTTTTAAGACGTATAAAGGCCAAGGCAGATGACTATGTTTGATAAAAGAAGAATCAGTGATAATAAATATCAAGTTTATTTTACTGGTTATGAACATCCTCATGTCAAGTCTGGATATAAAGTAGTAGAGGTAGCAGAAAAAACTAAGTATGCTTATCTTAAATTATTTAATAAAAATATTAAGTTACCCATAACGGTGTGGGATGAAATGAAAAAAGGAGCTAAGAAATTAGAAAATGAATAATGAATTATTTGAAGCTTTGTATGAAAAATACTCAGCACAACAAAAGATAGCTAAGACTAATCTTAGGCTATACATTACGAATCCAGTTGCAGTAGCTGACCACCCTGATGTGGTTGAGACTATTGATAAGTTATTTAAAGAATATGCAGAAGCAGAAGAGTGCATTAAAATTTTGAGGTCATTAGATTATGAGTTTACTAAATAATAGAGAATACTATAAACCGTTTGACGATGCATGGATGTTTGATTACTACGTCCTACAGAATCAAATGCATTGGATGCCGGAGTCCGTGCCACTACATACAGATGTTAAAGACTGGCAAGACCTTTCGGATGTGGAAAAGAATTTACTAACACAAATCTTTAGATTGTTTACTCAATCAGATGTTGATGTTGGTGCTGGATATATTGATAGATACATGAGAATATTTAGAAAGCCAGAAGCTCGTATGATGATGGGTTCTTTTGCAAACATGGAGTCTATCCATCAACATGCTTATAGTTTATTACTTGATACTGTTGGTATGCCTGACAATGAATACAAAGCTTTTGCTGAGTATGAAGAGATGTCTGACAAGCATGAATACATTAATGATATTAAAACCACAAGACAAGATAAAAGAAGTATAGCTAAAACCTTAGCAGTCTATTCAGCTTTTACCGAAGGGCTACAATTATTTAGTAGCTTTGCAATCTTATTAAACTTTCCAAGGTTCGGTAAGATGAAAGGTATGGGACAGATAGTAACTTATTCTATTCGTGATGAGTCTATGCATGTCGAAGCTATGACTAAACTGTTTAGACAATTCATTCAAGAGAACATAGATATCTGGACAGATGAATTTAAAAAAGAAATATATGATATCTGCAGACAGATGGTTGAGTTAGAAGATAAATTCTTAGACTTAGTTTTTGAGATGGGTAACATCCAAGGCCTAACAAAAGAAGATATGTATAAATACAATCGTTACATTGCAGATAGAAGACTTTTACAATTAGGTCTTAAAACTAATTACAATCAAAAAGAAAATCCTCTTACTTGGTTAGATGAAGTTATGGGTGTTGAACATCAAAACTTCTTTGAAGGCCGAGCCACTTCTTATATGAAAGCTGGTTTAAGAGGTAGACAAGATAAAGTTACCTTTAGTAACTTAGAAAATATAAATGAATAATAAAGAAGCAAACTTAATTAGCTTTAAAGTTTTATTAACTAGAGAAAACAAAGTAGTAACAGAGCTTAGCATGTTACCTGAAAACAAGATTGATGTTATCTTTCCTCTACATGAAAGAGAAATTATTAAGAGTATTGTTAGGAATGGTAAAGTTAAACTCGAACCTCTACATAGATTTCTAGAAAAAGAAGTTAATGCCTTGAAAAACTAAATCTGTGAAAAAATGACCTCACAGAATCGCTTGTATAGAACGTAAGACATTCAAGTAATACTATACGTCCAAAATCTAACAAAATTGCTTAGAAGCGATATCTGTAGCTCTCACAGCATTTAGCCTATATTGTGTAGATTTTTACTGGTTTTTCCTTACCTTTGACAAGAATAGACTCTAACTCTGTTACTTCACCCTCATATTTGCTGATGGTTGCCTCACCTATAACTAAATTTTTACCTACTGTTTTACATGAAGACTCTAATCGAGCTGCTAAATTACAAGCATCACCCAATACACTATATTCAAAACGGGACTGGCTTCCGATATTTCCTGCTACAACTTCTCCAGAGTTTATGCCAATACCAATATCAATATCTAACTGTGCTTCTTGCATTGCGTGTCGTATCTGAAGGGCTGTCTCAATAGCTTTCTGTTCATGGTTCTCAACATCTACTGGAGCATTCCAAACTGCCATCATGGCATCACCAATATATTTATCTACCATCCCTTCGTTAGCTTTGACTGCATCTGCTTGAATAGTTAAAGCTTTGTTCATTATCTCAACAACTTCTTCTGGTTCTAGTTTTTCTGACATAGAAGTAAAGCCCCTAACATCTGTGAACATTATCGTACATCTTCTTCTCTCACCACCTAATCTTAATAA
>Ga0208899_1001541_pt1 | contig 16196 bp, 25 predicted proteins | sample VirMetDEL_Nov_24_FD_184518 | JGI IMG/M metagenome (GOLD analysis project Ga0208899, IMG submission 184518) | Aqueous microbial communities from the Delaware River and Bay under freshwater to marine salinity gradient to study organic matter... | ecosystem: Environmental > Aquatic > Marine >... | reverse complement strand
ATATATGTGGCGCCTATAAGATAAGCTCTTTACCGGAATTGTTAGAGAGTCAATTTAAGGCAGTTGTTACAAGGTTAAAAGATATGGCTAAATCTAATGAAAATAATAACTAACGTGGAACAGGGTAGTGATAAATGGAAGTTGCTGCGCTTAGGGAAGGCAACTGCCAGTAACTTCTCTAAAATAGTTACTAGTAAAGGGGAGTTAAGTAAGTCTCTTGATAAGTATGCCTTAGAACTTGCAAGTCAAATGTTAGTTATAGAGCCAGAACAAACATTTAAAAATGATGCGATGCAACGTGGTAATGATTTAGAGCCTTTAGCTAGAGAAGCTTATCAAGAATATACTTTCAATATTGTTGATGAAGTTACTTTCTTTGACTGTGGTGATTGGGGTTATTCTCCAGATGGATTGATAGGTAAAGATGGTTTAGTTGAGTTTAAATGCCCTCAAGCAACTACTCACACTAAATATCTATTTGATGACAAGTTGCCTACAGAGTATAAAGCTCAGGTGCAAGGGGGGTTATTGGTTAGCGATAGAAAGTGGTGTGACTTTGTTTCATTCCATCCTAATTTTAAAGAAGAGAGATTATTTATTAAGAAAGTTGAGAGAGATGAAGAGTTTATAGAGAAGCTTAAAACGGGAATAGATAAAGTAATAGAGTTAAGAGACGAGTTTATTAATAAAATAAAAGGATAAAATGAATTTATTTACTTATATATTAACTATTATATTAACTATAGTTTTTACAACTACTGTATTGCTTACAATAGGAGTCCTTTTAGAAAAAAGAACTTGTGAATTAAAGTCTAATAAAATGAGTATGGAGTATTCTTTTTCAGTACTTGAGGGTTGTTTCGTAAAATATAAAGGATCTTGGATATCTTATAATAAATTAAGATTAGATATAAATGACTAACTACAACTTCGCAAGAGAAAATAAACAAGAATTATCTACGTTAGATATAGCTCATTGGGAAGAAGTAAAGCTAGAACTATGGGCAGATATCAAGTCTAGGCTAGTAACTTTAAATCACCCTGACTGGACAAAATACAAAGCTTTTTCTGTTACGGTTGGGCCACTTAGAGGCGGAGCAATGCCAGGGTATTGGGTTTTAATCTCCGTTCTTCAGGATTATATGATAGGTGAAGGTAATCAATATCTTGAGGATAATTATGGCACTATTTACAATGTTAATATCCAAGAAAGATTAAGCGACTGGGTTAAGGTTGAAGCCGGACATTGTGAGGTTATAAAAGTAAAAGGAAGAGATTATGCAGAACCAAGATCAATAGCTTATAAATCAGATTGCACTTGGCAAGATATGAAAAAACTGCTTGATTTTCTCTTGAGATTTGGACAAGAGCACGGTATAATAGGGCTTGAGTTAAAAGCTAAGGATGAGGATAAAATCAAGAAGGGGTTTGGTGAGTAGTGACGAAGAATTAGTATTAAAGGAGTATTATGGAAGATATACAACAAAAAATTGATAAAGAGGTAGCGTATCGCTTTGGACTCAGTGTTGACGATGTCAGGATATTAAGAAAGTTTAAAGATGAGGGTAATAAGCTTCATTGTCAATTAGATATTAGGGCAGCGATAAATATAGCAAAGGAGTATTATAATAACTAAATTTTAAACAGAATGGGGATATTGATTCATGATTGTAGCTAGAAAAAGAATAATATCGAAAATTATTACCACTAAAGGAAATTGTTGGATCTGGAAAGGGAATCCTAGAAAGAATGGATATTGTCGCACTTCTTACAAAGGAAAGAGTTGGTATATTCATAGATTGTCATACACTGCATTTATTGGGAAGATACCTGATGGGGAGGATGTTTGTCATAAATGTGATATTAGAGCTTGTTGTAATCCTGAGCATTTATTTACAGGAACAAGGAGAGATAATATGCAGGATGCTAAAAACAAAGGAAGAGTGGCTACAGGAAGCTCGCTACCTCATAGTAAGCTGTCAATAAAAGATAAAAAATTTATTTTAGATGAAATAAAGCAGAATGTAGAGTATAAAGAAATTGCAAAAAAATATAATGTTGTTCCAGGTTCAATAAGTAGAATTGGAAGGCTTAACGGAATAAGTAGAAAAGGTATTAATAAATTTAATAGAGAAAAATATGAGTTTAAATAAAGCGTCCATAATAGGAAACGTAACGGCCAATCCAAAGATCAGCCTTACCAAAGATGGTTCAAAAATAGCAAGCTTTACCATCGCAACAAATGAAAAGTGGAAATCAAAAGATGGAACCCGCCAGGAGAGAGTGGAGTGGCATCGAATAGTTGTATATTCTGATGGACTAGCTAATATAGTAGAGAGATATGTAGGCAAAGGATCTAAGCTTTATGTTGAAGGTCAGTTGCAAACTAGAAAATGGAAGGATAAAGAGGGGAACGATAAATATACAACAGAAATAGTCCTTAAGGGCTTTAATGCTGTTTTGCATATGCTTGATAGTAAAAAGGACAATGTGGCCCCTCAACCTCAAAACAATGAGAATAAACAGCAAGTTAGAGAAGCATTTGATGATGGAATGGAGGATATTCCATTTTAAAGTTTATGGTCGGTAATGTTTTTCAAGGGCGCATTACTGGCCTCCTTATGGTTGGCAACATTTTTAGTTAAATGTGATGTTACTTTTTTTACGTTGTCAACCGCCATTAATAAAAAAGATATGAACAAAGAGGATAATTTAATTTTAGGATTAACTTTAGGATTAATCTTAGGAACGGTACTTGGAAAGGTATTAATATGGTATTTTACATAATGTAAATTATACAATGAATGAGTAAGGAATCTCCATCAAAAATAGATTTAAAACTTGCTCTAAAGCACTTAGAGAAGGAAGTAGAGTGGAGTTTAGATGATATAGATAGAGATACTAAAAGTCTAGTAGAACGATTACTAGTCAAAAGAATAGCAAGATTATCTAATAAGGCAGCGGTGTTTATTGATTTATATAAAGAAAGTTTAGATGTTTGATGTACATAAAGAAATAAAACCTCTATCAGTTAATGATTGTTGGCAGGGGAAGAGATTTAAAACTAAGAAGTATAAAGCTTACGAGCAAGAGCTTTTACTAACTTTACCAAATAAAGAGTTACCAGAGCCACCTTATTCAGTGGAATTTGAATTTGGGTTTAGTAATTCAGCTAGTGATTGGGATAATCCAATTAAGCCTCTACAAGATATTCTGCAAAAGAAATATAACTTTAATGACAAAGATATAATTGAAGGTAAAGTGAGGAAGTTAAAGGTGAAGAAGGGTAGTGAATACTTTAAGGTTAAAATATCATCAATTCAAACTAAATAAAAATGAGAGAAAAACTATTTAAACTCTTCTTTGGTAAAGAGCGTGATTTACTTAAATATTACGAAAGACAATATCAGATAATTTCCTGCTCAATGTCCATTGATAACTTTAAATCAATTCTGCCTATGAGTATACAAGGTTGTGATATAGATTACAGTGAGTGTGCTTATATTAATAAAGAGACTGGTGAGAGATTTATTGGAATAATTAAATATACAAACAGAACACCCGAACAGAACTTAGCAAGCTTGTACTTCAAGTTAAAAGATGAAGGCTATGTTGATTAACCAATTAATACTTGGTACATAATCATAGCTATTGGTATAGATAGTATTAGAATCATTATTTTAAAATTTCAAATTGACCGTTAACTAAGAAAGTATTAATAGTGTAAACCCACCCTATGCTTAAACCAACCAAAAACAAACCTTTCATCCTTCTCTCTTTTTTCTGAGAGAGAGATATAAAACTCCCCCTGTAGACAATTTAACATCTTAAGTAACACCTCTACACCATCATTCCTTCTCGAAGATACAAAGCTATTCAATGCCTCAATAGTTTTATTGCCAATAGCTCCATCAACAATAACATCTGAATATATAGATTCTCGCAAATTAAGAACATTTAAGCTTCTTTGGAGGAATTTGCCAGCCCTTCCTATTCCCATATTAATTCCTGTGTCAGCCAACTCTTCTGCTAAAGAAGTTGATATATTAGCAATGCGATCAAGGCATAAAGCATTCCAATATTTGTCAGAATAAATCTTAAAAGCTATATCGTAAGGAAGATCTTTCATTTCACCTTTAAAACCACACTCCTCAGCAACTGCCTTTGTTATTCCATATTTAGTTTCTCCTCCTGAGTCAGAAGGGTCATTAACGTAACCTCCCTCTATTTCAATTATATTATCAATAATTCTCTGCTTTAATTCTAATGCTTTTTTTATATTTGACATCATTTCCCTTGTAATTTATCAATAACCCCTAAAACTTGGAGCATCATGGTTAATATATTAAAGAAGCATAAGTAAGTTAATACCTCACTAATTCTTCCTTGAAAGAATCCTCCTATAATAAACATAGAAAATGTACTAATAAAGAGTGCTGTTAGTGGATTGTCCAATAATGACCTAATAGCATTTACTGCCCATTGGGTGAAGGATTTATCTCCTATAGTAGCGTCAACTAATGAGATCTTGCCTTGTGCCGGAGGTAGTAATCTTCTCCAGAATAAAACTATTTCTAGATTAAATTTAGTATAAAATAAAAGCATTTTTCCTAGGAGTTTGCCAAGCTTTTCTTTTATTGCTGACTTTTTGAGTATTATTAAATTGTCATTAATCATTTTTCATTTAAACAGATTTGATATTCTTTACCATTTAAAGTGTGGTAATCTATGTACTTACTAATAGTTGGTGAGTATCTTTCATTTAGAAATAGTTCACCAATTACATCAAAGTCTTTATTTTTCAGCCATAGAGGCTCGTACTTACCTTGACAGAAGCTATCTACTTTTACAGTCTTTACAACGGTTTTGGTACAGCCAGCCAAGGTTAGTATTACTATCAGACAGAATAATCTTTTTATCCCTAATAATCGCAGTGGGTTTAGATTTATTGATCTGCTTACGTTTAGTAATTTGTTTATTCTCTTCAATAACTTCATCTTGTATTTTAATTTCTATTTCTTGTTGTTTTTTAATCTCTTTAATCTCACCTTTTTTCTCTCCTTCTTTGTAAATCAAGAATAGGACCAGGAGGAATAATCCTATAAGTCCGGAAATTATTAGTATCTTGTTCGTCATTTATTCATGTATTTACTTTCTAATACTCCACCTGTAATCATAGCTCCACCACTAAGATACATTGGGGTAGATATTCCTTTTAAACCTAGGGCTTGATCTTTACCTAAAATAACTGCAAAGGCGATAGCTGTATCTAACACTAGGCCACCAGCTATTAATAGCATTCCGCCTAATCTCTTACAGCTTTTATCTCCTGTTTTATCTTGTAAGAATCCGTTGCTCATTTTTTAGTTAATTTTCCGTTATGAAGGAAGTTATCCTCGATTAATTTCTGAGTAAATTTAACATTTCTCAATGTATGTTCCACGGTATCTATTGATCTTTGGACATCCCTATCTAAATCAATCAATTTATCGTTTTGCTTCTTTTGTTGGTCTTGGACATTTATTAAGGTATTTTTAATAAACTCATGTTCTGACTTAATAATTTCGTGGCCCATTTCTAACTTTCTTAATCTCACTTTTACGCTATCTTTATTATTCAGCCACCTTCCAAAGAGTACCATACTTATTGCTCCTAGTCCACCAAGAACTATTTCTTTAATATTGGGGTCGTCTACAAATGCCTGAGTTTGCATTTTATTCATAAATATTTTATCTTTTTAAAAGATCGTTTGAAGGCAAGATAGATCTTCTTAATCTTGTTGTTAATTCGCCTAAATAAAGAGTCGCTATTCATAGATTGCAATTTCATTAATATCATAAGCTTCAATATCTTCTATATTATCCATAGCTAATATAGCATCTTTAGCTGTTCTTGCATTCTTATAGAGACATTCAGCTCTATATTTTAAATGTTTGATTAGCTCTTTAAAATCACTAATGGTTAATTGGTAAGTCTGATTATCAACAGCTATCCAATCACTAGTTGGGTTGACTTCTCCACTATCAATCTCGTCTTGAAGGTCAATGATATTAGCTATCAAGTCAGTCTTGGTTGATTGATTAACTTGGAACCTAACTTGTTCGCCGTTAAGCTCTAGGATATAAGTTGCTCCTACTGTGTGTGGAGAGTCTAAGTTTAAAAGATGGTCTCTTAAGGTATTTATTTCTGTTTTCTTTTTATCTTGAGCGTTTTTCAACAATTCTTCCTCTGTGAATTCAGGCTCAACTATACCACCTTCATTAATCCAAGTTTGGACTTTTTTGTAATCTTTATTAACTGGATCTTTTGGGACTAAGATTAAGTTATTTACTAAATAAGATGATTCTAGTTCTTTTACTGTTTGTATGTTCATAATTATTTATATTTAAAGTTCTGAATCAAATTTCAATGATCCACTAGAATAAGAAAAGAAGAATCTTCCAGATCCAGAAGCAAGAGCACTGAATTCCGCTTTCACTTCATCACTAGTCCCTGACGGGGTACCACAATTACTAGTAGAAAATGTTGGATCAATCCTTGAAGGAGAAGCCCTCATAGTAACAGGATAACAATAATCTACATAAGTAACGCCATTACTTGCTCCTACGGCGTTTCCTTCTGCACTCAATCTAGGAGAATCATCTTGTAAATAAAATCTCTGACTAAGAGCTAATTCTTGCTGATAAGGTCTAGCCACAAAATCAGTTGATACACTTCCTTCTTCTAGCTTTATATCTGTAATATAAGCTAAATCTGCAACAGTTGCATCAGTATCGTCACACCAAATAAATACAGCAACATTAGTAGTTGACGCTGTATCAATAGAAACATTCTCAATTTTAAATGTCTGATAAGATGTAGTTAAAGTTAAATCACTTGGTGTATTCTCATAAGTCCAATTAGTCGCTAGTGTTGGATCTGTGCCAGCCCCTGCCCATGTACCAACTACATCGCTAGTAACAGTATCAGCGGTTGAATCCCAAGAGATTATTGCAGCTCTTAAAGTTTCAAGCGTGGCATTAGATCCACCTTTTCTAGCTTTAAATGATAATGAAGCAGTTCCCCCAATTATAGCAGCAGCATCTTTAGCTTCTAATATCTGAACATAACCAAATTGTTTATTAGCTGTCTCAACATCAAATTTAATAGCAGAATAAGAACCTGTTGGAACAGTTGTTGTTTCTTGACTTACATCTACAATATCATTGCCATCACTTACTAGAAGCATTCTATCTAATAGATAAGTATCATCACTATTGGCGGGGGTTGTTGTTGAATCAAAAGTTGTTCCTCTTTGAGCTATTATTCCTTGACCATTTATTATTAAATTATGTTTTGCTGGCTGTTTAACTAGATTTAAAACCACAATATCAGTCCCATCATCAAATAACTTGTAGTGCTGAATCTGTATATCGCCAGCTTCTAGTGCTACTTTAGCACCCGCGCCGTCCCATTTTTTCAAATCTCTCGCTCCTTTGGCACTTGTATTTAAAGTTGACGCTCCTGTATTTATAGCATGAAATTTGATTACAAATTCTTGGCCTGCTGTGTAAGCTCCTATGGCTGGACTTGGAGTAGCTGTATAAGTATTCGCGCTTCCTCCTGAAGTTCCTAATGTTGTGTAAGTTCCATCTTGGACTTGTCCTAATGAAATAGAGTCTGTTCTTGCGCTTCCAGCCGTTAATCCTGTGAACTTCTTGGAGTTCATTGGGATATTGGCTGTCACTGTTGTTTGACCATCTTTTGTAATACAAGTGGATAAGCCTGTTGCAAAGCCATCATCCTCTGTGTCCATTCTTGAGGCCTCGATGTTTATTCCGTTGCCTTCGTCTGTTGTCCAGTCGTAGGTTCTTACAAATGTTCCTGATCCGTTATATGCTCCCATGATTATTGTTCTTTTTCTATTGTTATACTATCTAAATAATCCAAAATATCTTCTCTTAACTCTGCGTTTCCTGCGCCTGAGATTGTAGACAAGACCTTTAGATGTTTTGGTATTTCTGCGGCTCTAACTTTTGGTACTTGAGCTAGCCATTTTACGAACTTTGGATTCGTCATCATTCTAGCGGTTATATTAGCTCCACCAACAGCTCCTACTCCTACTGTAGGGCTAGCAATAGTAACTCCACCAAGTCCGGCGTAAGCCCAGTACGGCAAGTTATTACTTGTTTGTCTTGCTTTACCTGCTTCTTTAATGCTTGAAATAGCTTTATTTAAAGTATTAACAGAACCCACCTGATCTTTAGTAAATATATTCGCTCTGGCCTCTGGACTTAATCTGTTCCACTCTGTCAAAAATTTATTAGGACTAAACACTTCACCAAAAGCATCTTGTTGCCCTGGTTGAGCAAGGCCCATTCTTTTAGTTACTGTACCCCTTATGAATTCTTGTTGTTGAGGATTTAAGCGCTTCATGATTGTCCTAACGTTAGTCCCTCCTTGTTTAGTTCCACTAAGAGCCATATTAAATACTTTTTCAGGAGTATTGGCTTTAATAAGAGGATCAAGCGTCTTATCTAAAACATTAGTTTGTCTGATGAAGGCATTGTTGGCCTTATTAAAAGCTTGTAGGGCTTTATCACCTCCTTTAGATACTACTGCTTCTTTCATATCTTCAGATAACGCGCCATAAATCTTTTTAATGGCTGCTCTTTCATCTCCTGGTAATGATGCAGATTGTGTTTTTGCACCTACTGTTGATCTAAATATTTTTAATCTTGGGTAGGAAATATTTCCAGCATCATCAACTATATCACCAAGTCTTTTTAGAACTTTAGCAGTATCTCCAGCTCCTACTGCTGCAACATCTTGGATCTGTGGATCTAATGCTATCTTTTGTAAATTCGTTGTTTGAGCAGTGATGCCCTCTGGTACAAATTTATCTAAATCATCATAAAGCTTTCCAACTCTAGCTTGTGAGGCTGCTTTAATTCCTTTAGCTCCTTCTTGAATTACCTTACCTGTTTGCTGAACAGTTCCGCCTGGACTTTTAGTGATTCCTGCTAACTGTTTAGTTATATCATCAATCTGACCTTGTGTAGCTTTCTCAATAGCTACCTTGCCACCTGGAAAGTTGCCAAGTAAATTCTGGAAATCTGCTGTTCTTCTTCCTTCAGATATATTTGCTAATGTTGGCCTAACTCCTGAATCACTAAAAGCCTTTACCAACTCTTCACTTTTTTTTGTGACTCCTGTACCAAATTGCAAAGCTCTTTTTCCTACTAAGCTTGCAACATCTGACACTTTTTGGGCTGCTGTTTTAATTGCTCCGGGCCCAATGATACCTCCTGCTATTTCTCCAGCCACTTCTAGCTTTTCTTCTGTTGGAGTTCTTGGTTCTGTTAATCCTCCAGTTGCTACATCGAAAGCCTCCCTAACTGCCGGACTTACTGTATTAACCTTTGAAACATCGAAAGGCTCTACATCAAAGCCTAATCCTCTAGCCGTTCCTCTTGCTAAGGCTTCTGGAGCGAATACTGCTTGTTGGGCTATGTCGCCTGCGCTTCCTAATGTTCCAACTGCTACTTGCTTCGCAGCTTGGAGAAATGGCCTTGCCGCTTCTCCAATAGCTGAAGCCTCTTGTGTTGGCTGCTCTTGGAATTGTTGACTAGCAAAAGATTCTATTTCTTGAGGAGTAGTCCCTTCTGCTACTTCAAATTTAGCAATCCTTCCGTCTGGTAATTGTATCTTAGCTACTGGCATTATTCGAATCCTAAAAATTTAATTTTACCTTGAGGGGCTTGTTGACTACCTAGTTTTAATTCTGCTTGTGGTATTTCTTGACCTGTAATCCCAGCTTGTAAAGTTGCGAATTTCTCACCAAGTTTACGCATTTTAAATTGAGTAGTTTCAACATCATCTGTTCTTGATGGAATGAAGCTATTAAAGGTTTTTAATTCTTCATCATTGATAGCGCCACCAGATCTTAAACGTCCAATACTGTCAGCTAGATCCTTACGCAAGAGAGTTATTTTTCTTCCTCTAGGGGTTTTGAATCTTTCTGGAGCAAGATCTGATCTAATAGAGACTGTTCCACCTTCTCCTAATAAGCCGCTTAACTCATTAAGGGCGTTAATACCACCTGTTGCTATAGTTAAAATTTTTGCTGTTTCGGCAGATAGTGGCTTCTTAGCATCTCCTTCTTTTGGTTTAGGAACTCCAACTCTCTTTCCTTCGCTTGAAGTGATAGGGAAAGATTCTCCAGTTTGAGGATCAACTCTAATTAACCCTTGATCTGTTTTTTGAATAGAGAATTTAGGTTTTTCTGGCTTTTCAAACTGCTGCTTAATCTGTCTTGACAATTGCGCCTGAATAGCTGCTTGTCTTGTTTCTGGTGTTGTTTGTCCTGCTAATCCTGAAAATTGAGGAAATTGAGTAGCAAAAGCCGCTTGCTCTTGTTGTTCTAATTCAGCTAATTGCTTTTTAGCTCTATTCTGTGCAAAAGCTCCAATTCCTGCGGTTGCAATCTGAGCTACTGCAACTCCAATTCCTCCTCCTGGATCAAAACCTTGTCCTGCGATAGCACTTTTTTGAACTTGTCCTGCCTGCTGTAAAGCTTGTTGTAATAATTTTCTATCTACTGTTGCCATTATTTCTCCTTAAATTAAACCTATTGCTGAACTTCCAAGACCTCCAGCAGCCCCGATGAGGGCTGCTCTCTGGGTTGCCCTCCTATCTTTTCGAGCTTGTTGGGCTACAAATCCTCTTTGGATTCCAGCTTGTTCAGCTCCAAATAAATCTAGGCCACTAGCTTGTGGTTGGAATTGTCCAAATCCAACTCCACCCACTTGTTGCTGACCAAGTAAGGATGAGATTTCATTAAATCTTGCTGCTCTTTGGGCTTCTGAGGTTGCTACACTTTCTCTTGCTAAAGCTGAAAGCTGGGTTCCTTGAGACCTTTCAAGTCTATCAAGTTCTTTTTGATGTGCTTCACTTCCTCTTGGGATTCCTTGATCTGCAAGTTGCTGCTCTAATCTTTCTCTTTCTTCTTGGAATTGAGGAGCCAGCAATTCTCTTCCTGATTCAAATCTTGAGGCTGGATCTGTACCTGGTAAAATCTGACCAGTTAATTGACCTGATAATTCTTGAGCAAGTTGTTCTTGCCTCCCCCTTTGTCCTGTTTGGAATTCTGACTCTTCTAGTCTAATTGTGTTAGTTAAGGGATCGAAGAATTGTCTTCCTTGTGCGGTTATAATATTTGGATTATTGATTAGTAAATCCTTTTGTTGTTCAGGTGTCAATTTATTAAATACATTAGCTGTGGTTATCTGCTCAGGCGTGGATGGTATTCCTCTCGCCGCTTCTCTCTCTGCAAGAGCTGTACCTATAGCAACTCCCCCTATGCCAGCTGCTCCACTACCCAAAACTTCTTGACCTGTTCCGGTACTAGCAGCTTGACCACCTATTGTAAAATCTCTGATAAAACTTCCAATTCCCATAACTTATATTATATTACTTACATTAACACTATAGTCAGTTCTAAACCATGATAGCTGCTGACCACTTAAACTTGTATTTATCCTCATACCAAGGGCAACACCTTCACCGGACGATATAATTAATTCACTTCTTGATTGATTTGATGGACTCCAAGGGCTTCCCCAAGGACTACCCCAAGGCGTTCCACTTGAAACACTACTTGTTGTTTGTGTAGTGCTTCTTTGCCCATAATCAAAACTAACTGTTGTATTTAAAACAACATTTCCATCTACTTTTATTGTATTTCTGAAACTATTTACCGTTTTTTCTGCTGGACTTCCTAAGTCAGTAAAAGAGGCTTGCACATCACAAGGGATGAAATTACCATTATCATTAAGTCCATCATCAGCCTTCATTACCTTGGTAGATTCACCAAAATATAGCTCATTATTATATATCCCAAAAGTTCTAGCATTCCAATTACTTAATTCAAAAGCTGCTCCAGTAATAGTATTTATACCGTACTGTTTATAAGTAGTGTTTGTTGCTACTGGAATATTAAATAATAACCAACTGCCCGTTGATGCTTGTGGATAAAGTTCTATTTCCCATCCATAGTTACCTCTATAACTCTGTACAGCCTCTACCGCTGCTCCAGATAATTTAGTCTGTGATAATATTGCGCCGCCAGCTTTGAATACTTGTGAGAAGAAGACAAAGTCTTGATCTGTAATTACTGCTACATCTCCCGCTACTTTTTTAATTCCTCTTACTGCTATTGGGCTTCCAATTTTATAAACACCTATTAAAGACCAATTAGCTGCATCTCCTGGATCACTTCCGTCATATAGCAATACCTCGCCACTAGACATCATGAATAGGGCGTAATCATCAACTCCATCTCCACCATCATGGTTCCATGTGGCCATTGCAATTAAATTGCCACCAAAATTACCAACTCTTGAAAGGTTAAATTCTGTAAATGTTCCACCAACTGCATTAGTTGCTCCATACCAAAAAGACTGTGAGTCAGATTCCCAGGTATAGATTCTGTTTTTATGTACATTGACACCTATTAAGTTTTCAGCAGTTGGGCCAGATATAGTGCTATTGCTTAATGAAGTTCCATTAAATACTTGCGGCGTGTCCGCTCCATTCACAAGTAACATATTAGCATTAAAGTTGACCCACTGCCATCTCGCATTGGTAAAACCAGATCCGAGGTTGCTAATGCTGGCAGCGTTGGTAATATCATTTATTTCATCACTATTCGCACAAAGAAATTTCCTGTTACCGCCTGCATTATATTCAGCTAACGTCTCAACTTCTCCTGTTAAACCCGTAGCATATTCTGTATATCCCTTTCTTGTTACAACTGATCCTTGGGATGGAATCCAGTTCTTCATCATAACCGCATCTGTTGGCTCCATAGCACTTTCAGCATCTCTAGTATTTAATCCTCCAAAAGGACATGGTACATTTTGGCGCAATGCTTGACCATTTCTTTCTTGAGCTAAACCTTGATATTGTCTTTGTAAAAAAAGAACCATTCAAATCCTAAATTAAGGCGTAACGATATCTGGAGAACCTATCCTTGATCTGTTAATACCTTGATTACTAAAATGTCTTATGGTTTTATTTCCACCATTTCTAGACATTCTCTCTGCTAGTGCCAGCTCGTAATCCCTTTGCTCTTCTGCGTAAGGTTTCCCTTGCATTTTAAGCAAACGCCAAGTTGCGTTTAATTGTACTAAATAATCATCCACGTTAGGGACGTCTGTGTCCGCTAACCATCCTGTCTGTCCTGTTCCACCTGAGCTATCTACTATTAAGTCTGTTATGTATTCATATATATATGATTCTACTGCTGCTGGGATAGGGAATAAGATTGTTTCATCATCTCTTATTCTAAAGTAATCATTGATTGTCGCTCCTGATATAGTGCTATTCTTTAACACTCTCCATTCTTGGGGAGTTTCTGGCCCTAATACCTCTCTTGAATTAGTCACATTCCAGAAAGTATTATCAACAATTCTATCGAGATCACTTGGTAGAGCGTAACCTTCTGTTGAGGCTACACTATTAAATGTATGTTCTTTTTGTAACTCTTGCCATTCATCTGCTCTTGATACATCAACTATTGCCTTTTTAAGAGCCGCTAGAACCTGAACTGCAGAAGCTTCAGTTGTGTTACCAATGATAGTAGTTGGTATAACTGCGCTTTTAGTTTCACTTAATATGTCTTGGGCAATAGTTAATAGAGTCATATTTATTTAGTTTTTTTAGTCTTAGTTTTTACCTCTTCCTTCTCTTCTTTAGCTTCTGCTTTAGCATCAGCCTCCATTTTAGCTATCTTAGCCATTAGGAGTTCATTTTGAGAGGTTAGGGCGGCTTTCTCGCCATCAACTAATCCACCGTTATTTTTAATTTCTAAGTATTTAGCATATGCTTTTGCATATAAATGCTCTTCCTTAACTCTGTTCCCAACTTGATTTCTTCTAATCTGAGCTCTTCTTTTTATTATACTGTATTTATCATCACTATTTTGAATATGAATATGAAGGCTTGGTTTTGCATCTTTTACTGGTTTAACAACGCCATCTTCATCTTCAACCTTCTCTTTAAAGTCGTCATAAAATGCTACAAGCAATTTGCCATAACTAACTAATTGTTGTGGGCCTACTTCTAGTACTAGATTTTCTTTATTTGTCATATTTAGTTTTATTTTATATTAAAAGGAAGAGGGGTAAGTCACCCCTCTTCCCGAAAAACACTGAACTAGTCAGCTAACCCATTGTTTACAATAGGATATTGGATTTTAACCTCAACTAAACCAGTTGCAGGAGTGTCAAGTGCAGAAGTAGTTTTAGCATTCTGTACTCTATCACCAGCAACAATAGCATCATCAACAGATCCTGCAGTTGCAGTTCCATAGATGTTTGCATTATCAGCAAGAGAAGCTAATCCCTTACCTACGGCTTGGCCGAAGATTTGATACCAACCGTATTCGTTAGCTACACAAGCGGACATAGCAGTAGCTACTGGTCCAATTGCGTTAGCAACTAATAAGGCTGTTGAATTATCATCTTGATCATAAGTTACAAAAGAACCTACGACAGTTGATGCAACTCCTTGTAGGTAGATGAATTCACCTACACCATAAGCAGTTGAAGCTTTATCGATAGCTTTAATTCTAGTTCCTAGTGGAACTTTTTGAGTTGTTGAAGTCTCATCAATCGCTTGATTGTAAATTTGAGACTCAGTTGATTTAAAATCAGACATATTTATCCTTTATTTGAAATTAATAATTAAGCAATCATGACTCCATGTACACGACTGTTATCAACAGTTATGTTCATTAAACCTGTCATTGGAGTTACCCATGCGTTTTGGTTTACTGGTCTTGTAGCTTCGCCAACTTCAAATAGAGAGCTTCCTAAATATTTCAAGAAGATATGATCTGAGTTAATGAAATACATACGAGCATCAGCACATTCTGGATCGTAGAATACTGTAGCTCCTTTGTATGCCAAAGAGTTGAACCCTAATTTACCCATGTTTGGATCAACTAATCTTTGGTTAGTTTGAAGAGAATCTTCAAAATATCCGAAGTAAGTTTCACCAGCAGCAATTAGATCAGGTAATTCACCTTGTTGCACTTGGCAACGTGAATACATGGTGTTCATTGAACCTTGGATAGTAGTGGCACTAGGTGTTACTGACTCAGTTGAGAAATCATAAAGTTGGTTTCTCCAGAAAGTGTAGTTAGCACGATTAATGCCGCCTACTGTTCCAGTTGTTGGATCATCAGCAATTACAGATTGAAGTCCTCCGATTTCATCACCACCAGATCCAGTACCATCTGCATAGATAGCAGTACCTAGAGTGTTTTTAAGGGAAGATTCAAGAACTTTCAACTTACCTTCTAGTAAGTTTACAATTCTTTCTTTACCTGCGTTTTGCTTCATCTCTTTATCAGTCATGGTAACAGTACCAGTGATGATTTTTTGAGAGAATTCAGCAGTTGTTAGTACGTCTTGAGGAGTAGTGTCAAAAGTATCGTACTCACCTTGCCATTGCACAGTGCCGTTTGAAGCATAAGAAATCTTTTCTTGGAAAGAAGCACCGCCACTTTCTTTGATAATATTTCCTTTTTCTCTCATTTTAACTAACAACGGGTGGTTGTTAATTACGTTATTAGTTATTTGCGCTTTATAATTATCAAGCGTAGTAGTTAATAACTGACCAGTTGTTGAATTTGGATTAGCCATTTTCGTTTACCTATTAAATGTTATTTTAATAGACATTAGTTAGATGTTAGCCAGCTAAGAAAGCTTCAACTGCGTCAAGAGTTTTAGCGCGAGGGTCTGATTTAGAAGCATTAATAGAAGAAGATCTCACTGATTGTTTTTTAAGCTTCTTAGCTTTTTCAATCCTTGCTTTCTTCTCCATCTCTACCTTCTTTAAAAGATCTGCATCTCTTTTGGCTATAAGCTCATCATCAAGCATTAATGCTTTGTTATAAGCTCTCTCCATGGTCATATCAGGATTATTGTCATTAAAGAATAATCCCATATTTGCACGAACCTTATCAAAATACGGATATTTTAAATTACCATCGCTATCTTTAGTACTGGCAAAATCATTAATCTCTTGTTGTACTGAAAGTTGCTCTTGTTGTTTTAGTTGATTTTCTCTTTGCTGTTCACGTCTTTCTAACGTCTCTAATCTCTTAGCCATTTCGATCTCTTCTGGAGTGCGATAATCGTCTAAATCAT
>Ga0208899_1001538_pt1 | contig 16201 bp, 28 predicted proteins | sample VirMetDEL_Nov_24_FD_184518 | JGI IMG/M metagenome (GOLD analysis project Ga0208899, IMG submission 184518) | Aqueous microbial communities from the Delaware River and Bay under freshwater to marine salinity gradient to study organic matter... | ecosystem: Environmental > Aquatic > Marine >... | reverse complement strand
AATCCCGCGCCGCATTAAGCCAATGAGAATTTCCTGTTCCATTAGCTGCCCCCGTTGGGCGAACCAAACCAACTACTTCCGCCGCCGCTGTTAAGGCCGTTCTGATACTGGCTCAGGCCGATGTAGTTCTCAAGGCCGTTGTTAAATGCATTTGACACGCCGATTGCACCAGCCGCTTTAGCGTTGCCAATCCCGGCCAATGCGTTTGAATTGTTAGATACAAAGTTCTGCCCAGCATTCGCGGTCATGTTTATAGCGCCGATGCCGCGATCCACGCCTTGCCCCAGACGGTTCAGGTAGTTCCCGTATTCCATGCTCGCCAAGCCGTTGCCCCGCGCCTGTAGCGCCTGCAATGCCGCGCCGGACATAAGGCCACCACGTGCAGCCGCGCCGCTCTCTGCCGCGTCCAGGCCCTCGGCAAGTTGGAACTGGTATCCCGGTGTTTCCTGAAAGCCTGCATAATTGCTTGGCCGCGCGCCAATACCGTTTTCGAAATTAAGAGCGTTTCTATATTTCCGCCCGTCCTGTCGATAAGGGCGGGTCATTCGCTTCTGGTCTTGGTATACTGAGTTTGCCGCCTGACGATCTTTTTCAGCCGCCGACGCCTGCGCTCTGGCCGCGCTTGAAGCCCCAATGGCACCGATAACGCCGCCGAGCAATCCTAGCAATGGAAGTACCATGTTATTCTCTCTTTCTAAGTCAAATGACGATGGCTAGATACATTTGTATTGACGCATCAACCGCAGTGTTTGCCGCCGTTGAAATAGCCCGAACGCGAATATCCGAGTTTTTCGGAAGGATTAAATACGGATCAAACTTGATTTCCATTGCTGATAGGCCAACCGAATTTAGCGTCACGCGACCGCCCGCGGGCCGGAACACGCCGCCTGGTTGCCGTTTCTCAATGACAAAATCAACCGAAGCAGATGTTTTCTTTGAAATAGACGCATACCCGCCTGTGATTATGCCGTAATCAGTGTTGGACACCGTTGTGGCGCACTTGAACGACTGTGTTTCGCCCAGAGAGCCATCGATCTTCAAATGCACCTTTGTTGAATCGCTCGGAACGCCGCCGGAAATAGCGGTGTCCTCATACACATAGAAATCCCCAGCCAATGGCGTGGAGCTGTCGATATAAGCACGGCTAACGCGGGCCAGAGGTGTTCCTAACACAACCTTTGTCTGCCCGTTCAACACCACCGTCTGAATGACGAACGTATATTGCGCATCAGCGCCGGTGCCGCTTACCGTATGGCCCTCAATCTTCATTGTGACCGCATCGCCTGCATTACTTGATGACACCGTATCGATGGCATCGGTCGTCACATAAGACTCGTTGCCGCCGTTGGCCCAAACCGTCTGATAGGACGTGCCGACAGACTCATTCTTGCCGAATTTCAACAGGCTTTTACGCTTTTCCGCAACAGATACTTTCTGCCCATATGTCCCTAGAATTTCGCGTTCGGCCTGTGCTATCTTCATATCCCCGCCCCCGCCCTCAAGCGCCTCGATTCTTGCCTGCTGGTCTTGCAGCAGCTTCATAAACTCAATCGTTGGCCTGCCGTTTTGGTCAACATAGGATATATTGATGTTCGGCGCGGTCATTGCGGACGAACCCTTGCCGATGCTGTCAATGTTACATCAACCGGGTCATTCATTCTTATTTCGCTGGTAAACCTGCGGTATTGCCCCAAGGACCTTGCCAGAACCCTTGCCGAGAAGTCCCCAAGATACCCAAGCGACAGGACGCGTTCCTGCCCCCAAGACAGCCCGCCGTCTCGCGATGTGCGCAACATTAACTTTGGCGCTCTGGTTTCTGTGTCAGTCACCGTATTCCAACCGATACGCCCAAACAGTTCGAACTCCGCAATCCTGAAACGTTCCCCATCATTGTAGAGGTTATCGGATACGATTGTGCGCGTTAGAACCTTGTCCCCGTCTGAGTTTGTGCGGCCCAACGTGCTGATGTTCCCGCTGTCCGTACCGACAAGCCAAGACCCGTTGTGAAGTGTCGACACAACCGACCGCCATGCATCAAGGTCGCCAGTGGCGCGTTCAGCCCATTTCCCCGTGGTAATGTCGTAAACCCATGCCGGACGGTCGCGGAAGCGGATAACACAAAACTTGCTGCCCTCGTCCTCATAATAAAAGCAGTTTGTCGGCTCACCCTGCGAAATGGCGGTAGCCACAGGAACGGTAGACACCGGCTGAAACGCAGCGCCAGCCGTAATGTAGGCAATCCCATCATTCCCGATCAGGAACAGCCCGCCTGGAAACCTCGTAACAAGATTGAACGCCTTGAGGCCGGTTTCTATAACACCACCTGAAACAGCCGCGAACGCATCAGCGCCGCCAGCCCCGGTTGGATACCAAACCTCTGTTGACTCCGCGCCGAACAGCCAAAGGTTCCCATTGAACGCCTTGCCGCGAATTAGGTTGTCGTCCCGGCTTTCAGCCGACGCAAAGTTTAGCGCGGGAAGTGTGTCTGGTGTGGAAATGTCCGACCAACAGAATTGCGATCCGTCCTTTTCGGTTAGAATTGTGCGACCGGCCAAGAACGTAACAGACCCGAAGGATGAGAAATTTCCCGCCGTTGGCTCCGTGAAGCTGCCATCGTAAACGAAATATTGCCCGCCAGCAGTCCAGCATGTTGCGTCAAAGTTGCTGGATATGTCCGTATTCTGATCGTCCGTAATCGTGCCTATTTGTGTGGCGACATTCGACGCACTAAACATATATGCCTTGCCGCCCGTTGCGGCGTAAAGTGTGCCATTAAAAGAATCCATTGCCCGCAGGAATACAGACGAAACTGACGTCAGCAGGGTTTCCCCAAGCACCGACTTTATTTCATGCCCACGCGGAACCGGAAGGCTATAGGCGTTCACCAAACGCTCCGGGTTAGCCGCAATATTATCAGGGTCGCGGCTGGATTGAATGGCGAGCGGGAATTGCATCAGTAAAACGCCGTTGCAAGGCCAGCAGTTTCCTCGTCCGCAGAAACTATTCCATCATCGTTCGTGTCCCGACGGTCATCCCTATCATCTGGCAGTGCATAAGCGCGGAAACGGGCCATCGACCGACCGGGTGTCTCTGGTGGGTTGACCATGTAATGCGGCGCAACCTCAGCCGCTAAAAGATATGACAACGGCAAGAAACCAGCAGCGGGAACTGTCGCAACAGTCCATGAGAAGGTAACCCCCCAAAGGCTTTGCAATTCCGATAGCAGCGCGTCAAGCACGTCGCCGCAGTATCCTATTTGATCTGCCGATACCGTTTCGTCAACGGACAAGATGCCCAAACGACGAAGTGCGGCCCCGACAACCTCAGACTTTGTTGCCATCTTTTTTCGCCTTGCTCTTTACTTCTTTAAAGTCATCAAGTCTGGAAATCTTAGCCGCCAATTCGTCACTGACCTCTACCGCCTTTCCAGACGGGAATGTCGTGTCGCGGATTGTGACTTCGGCTTGTTCGCCAGTGTATTTGAATTTCATAGTAACCCCCTAGAAATGGGGCGAACCGTTAGGCCCGCCCCGCTTTCATTATGCGTCGGCAACACAGGCCATGAAGCCCGTCACGATGCCGTGGTCTTTCGGAACGTCTGTCTCAACAGTCGCGTCAGTGCCGAAGCGAAGTTTTTCGATACCGTCAAAGGCGTTGATGGAAACACCCTTTTTGTCTTGGTAATCGAATTGCTCGTCAACAGACCACCACTTGCGGCGGATCGCGTAGCCAAGCGCCTGAGCGCCACACAGGTACACAGGTGCAACGTTGATAGACGATGCGCCAACACCGGAAAGAACAGGAATGTCATCCAGTTCCTTGAAGATGATGCCTTCCCATTCAATGTCGCCACCTTGGAACAGCTTTTCATTCTGCATACGCAGCGAAACGCCTGTCTGTGCGGCAATAATCGCCGGATCAGACTTCAAGTCACGGAATGTGTATGGATGCACATAGGCCGTGAAGTAACGACGACCAGACGACGCAGATGTAACCGGCGTGATCTTCGGCGCGGCTGTCAGCGCCATGCGCTTCATAACCGTGGCGATTGAGCCTGTCAGTTTGTCGTTGGTTCCATCTACGTTTGCCAATGAACCAGAGTGGTCATAGGTAGCGCCGCCAGCGGGTGCGGCTGTAGACAGGTTGCTTTGTGCTGCACCGAACAAAACGCGGTCGGTGTTGTTGTCCAGCCATGCATCTTTCTGCGCTTCTGTCGCGGTTCCGTAGGCAACGCCATCGATAGATGCCATAGCGGCAATCATGCGGTCGCGCGTGTTTTCTTCTGCCCAATTCATCAATACCGTCTTACCGGCTTGGCGAAGTGAGATTGCAGAATAAGCCTCGTCTTGCTCAGAAACACGGAAGGCGTTACGGCGCTTAACGACCGTTACTTTTTGCGACCGGGTGTCAATCGCTTCTTCGTTGCCTTCCAGCGTTGCCGTACCGGTGACACCTGCGCCGGACATTTTGTTGACCAGTGCATATGTGATGGAATCGCCGGGTTTACCGCTCAAGTCCTCTTTGACCTGAATGATAGCGTTTTCAGATGTTCCCATTTCACGCTTAAACAGCGACTTCTGGAAATACTCGGTGTAGAACTTAGAGTCCCACTGTTGTGGCGTTAGGCCTGCCACTGCTGGTGTATCAGCCATTTTCTTTTTTCCTTAAAAACGGTCAGCCGCCTTCACCGATAATCGCATCCAAAGAAGGAGGCGAATATGCGGGTCCGGTTCGTGCTGCCAAACTTGTTTCGCCAGCTAAGGACGGTGCCTTTGCCGACATTGTTTTTGCTACCTGTTCTGCCTGAACTTCGCGCAGAATTTCAGCCCGTATTTTGTCCCGATAAGCGACTGGATCGCCAATCTCGGACAACGCTTCATTGGCCTTTTGGGCCTCAACGTTGGCCTTGTGCCAATCCGCCATATCTTCCCATCCGAATTGGCTTTGACCAAACTCAGACGCCTTGCCAGCGGCCTTAGCCGCTTCGAAAGCCTCTTGAACAAAGTCTTTTCCATGATCCCGTTCAGCAATGCGCTGTGAGCGGTTCAAATCACGAACATGCAACACTTGCATATCGTAACTTGCCGCCCCTTCGGGGTCTTCGATTGGATCGGGGCGCGTAACAGGCTCCTTAACCTGTGCCGGTGCTGCCAACATGCCCTCAATGCGGGCCAATCGTTCGCCTAATGCTTGCGATTTCTCGCGTTCTTTCTGCAAGGCTGCGACCGGAACTGTATGCGGGTGTTCTTCCGCCTTCGGTTCCTCTGGCTTTTCCGGCTCTACAACCGGGGCTTCGGTTACTGCTTCGGGTGTTTCCACCTCTGGTGTCTCGGCTTCTGCCACAGGTTCACCATCTAGGATTTCTCCAAGTTCAGACATATTTTCACCTATCGTTGTGATTTCACGAAACGCCCTTAACGTTGGCGGCACGAACGCCCGGTTAACCCCGGCGGCGGGTTCAGTAGCCTATGGCGGCAAGTTGTGCCTCCACCTGCGTCTTTTCGGCTGTGGCGTTGTCTTTATTGATAGTTGCCATCGCCTTCATGCTTTCAGTCTGCGTCTTTTGATCTTCACGCTGAGACTGCATTTGCATTTGTTCTTGATTTGCTTGTGAACGGGCTTCAAGAGCCTCGATCAGTTTCTCTTTCATATCACGGCGCATGTTTGGTGCGCTTTCGATTAGAATTTCCATCGGGATTGCGTCGGGGCGTGACGTCGCCAGGTTAACCAGTTGTTCGAACGTTTCGCCAGCAAGCGTGACTTGATCCGGCACTTCTTCCAGCAGAATATCAACGTCAATTTCCTCCACTGGGTTTGTAACCTCAGCGACCATATCAAGTCGTGGGTCGCCTGGGGCCAACTGCATCTGGTACGCAATCTCTTGAATAGCGTCCTCATCCATTGTGTTGAACTTTTCACGCAACGTCACGGGCTGGTTTAGGCCGACAAAGCGAACGTTGCGTTCGTCGTCTGTAACCCTGATCCACTTCTCTGCCGTCCAATATTGACGGATGCGGTTCCAGACCGCCCGATACACGGCGCGTGTAAAGTGGCTTAGATTGTCCGTGAGTGGTGCTATTTCAATCATGCCGCCTTGCTGACGTGCCATGATAGCGCGGCCTGACTCGTTACCCTCCGTCTTACCAGCAAGCCCTGAGTTTGCCCCCATAAGGTCAAGTTCGGCCTTGGCTTCTTCCATCAAATTGAACTGGCCGACCGTAACATCGCTAGTGTTCATCATTTCGAAACGCATTTCCGGCTGGACCTCGATGTGTCCGTCCGGCTTTGCCATTTCCAATTTCATCTTCTTGACGCTATCAACAGCACCCTTTTCACCGATGGTCTGGCGAGAATTTAGCAAGTGCAGGGCCTTTGAGCGTCGCTTGTTTACCTCGTCTTGCAGGTCCAGCATGTCTTTGACCATGCCATAGCGGTCATTGTCCCGGTCGACATAAGCTGATTGCATAATCAACGGGCATTCGCTCTCCCCGTCCTCATCTACATACGGGCTTTCGCCTTCATCAAGGATAGCGCCCTTTGTAAACTTCGCCCACTTCCAAATGCCATCTTCCCGATAGTGGATAAGCACAACACGAATGCGCTTGCGTGACGCATCACCCCAAACCTTGAACGATGGTCTGTCGTCGTATGTGTCGCTTCCGCCTGCATCTGTCAAAAGGCCATCGATTGCGGCCTTGGCGCGAGGGTAATCACGCTTTACAGTTTCAGCATCAGACCAAACGACTGCGCCTTTATACTGCGCGTCTGAGAAGTCAGCCTCCCGTGAATGCGGGTCATAGAACAAACGGTCGAACGGATAGCGGTTAATGCATATCTTCGGCTCGTTCATCGGTGGCTTGAACTTATGGACGACCTCAACGCCGCCGTATCCCTCAACCAGAATGTCATCCCATACGCCAGAACGCTTTTTGTCAAAGTCCTCGTTGTCACACACATACCGGATGGAATCCGTAGCCGCCTCCGCCCCCTGTTCATGGTCGGGTGTGCGCGGGAACGCCCGTGGGTCTGTCCTTGATTGCATTTCAAGACCACGCAGCCAGTCCACCTTGCGCCGAATGCGGTTGTTGACGATTGGTGGTTGCCCGCGTTTTTTGTATTCCAGAAGTTCAGCGGCAGACAGTTGCTTGCCATTGTAATAGTCGCGGCACCGCTCAGACGATTGGCGGGCGGCGAAAGTCGCGTCCTCAGCAGCCTCAAACTGCTGGACGCGCTTTTCTACATTACTTTCCATGAAGTTTCCGCCTCGTAATCATCATCTGTGCCATAGTCCCGGCGACGTTCTGGTTTAACTGTCTCGATTGCAATTAGCTTGCCTTTCCGGTGAAGGCCTTCAACAGCGTAACGTATATCGTCAATGTGGTGGTTATCTTTATCTTCCGGTACGGTAAGAATTTCGCCCGTATGTTTTATGACCTTGTAAGAATGCGTCTTGAATTCCTGCACCGTGTTTGTGCATCTAGGGTGGATAATAATATCCATGCTTTGGAGGAAGGAATACCCATCCTCAACAGAACCTTTACCCTTTTTCGCTGCCCGCATCCTTGGCAGGCCGTTTCTTCTACACTGGTCGATCAGTTCTGGCCGCGCATTGTCAGCGTATGATGGCCATTTGGCGACGCCAGGCAATTCGCTGATCTTGTCAACCAAATCTTCATTCCGAATGCCAACGCCGTTTATTTCGTGCGTTATGTATAACTTCGGTGGTCGCTTTTCCCTTATCGCCGCGTCGTAATCAGGCAAACAGAACCTATTGCCCGCCAGTGGGTCAGACGCAAAACCCCAATCCACACCGTAGAACCATACTGCGTTATCCGGCACCATAACCTCGCCAAGACGCCAGTTGTGAAACACAATGCGCTGCGATCTGCTGTCATACCCGCCAAGCCAAACGTGGGTGAATATGTCAAGAATAGCCAAATCAGCCGGTGCTGGTTCCTCACCAACAGCCCTTGATGCAGATATTCTGGCCTTAGCCGCGTCAGCCCTTACCTTTTCCCTCTCATATTCAGACCAAGCCGTGTCACTGACAAACGGGTTATCCGAAATGTTTACATCAACAACCGTGAAATCTTCGTGTCCGTCGTTATCGGCGAAGAACCTGTCAACCGCGTCTAGTTCATTGTCAGGGTTCCATGCGAACCAAAGTTCAGACCCCTGCTTACGAAATGTAGGTGTTAGCTTCTTAACCGATGTTGCGCTTAGTGCGTTGGCCTCATCAACCAGTCCTAGGTCAAAGTCCTCAAGCCCCTTCACAGCGTCCGCCGTGTGGTCCTGCATGCCTAAGAATATGGCAACACCATCAGCACCGTGCCTCTTTATTTCCTGCCCCTGCATATCAAACAGATACGAAGCGCCCTGCTCGTATATCTTTTTCTCCAACAGGCTTTTCAAACTGTATTTGATAGACTTCTGGATTTCCCGAATCCCGGCAACCTTGAAGTCAGGCCGCGCCGCCATCTTTGCCGCAGCCAATTCACAAAACTGATGCGACTTACCGCCGGAACGACCGCCCCTGGCCCCCTTGTAACGGCAGGGACCAATTAGAGGAACAGCCCATCTGGCTACCTTTGGTTCAATCCTGCCTTGTTGGGTCAATTATCTTGTAGACAACCTCACTAATTGGGATTGCCCCCCCATCAGGTCCGCTTACCTCTGTAGACTGCTTTGGCTTGCCATCAACGCGATCCATGACTTCACGGATAGCCTGAAGGTCTCCGCCTTCTGCAAGTTTGAGAAGAACGCCCGCAATGTTGTATATTCTCTTGCGGTCGCTTTTAGGATCAAGCGCGTCCAGCTTCTCAAGAATTGCGTGTCTAAATACGTTCTCGTTGGCCTTTCTGCCTGAGTTTGCGTTACCTGCCATTTTAAAATCACCAACCTTTTGAATGCTTTACGGTTTAAGCGGCGATGATTGCCACTTTCGAACCCACTGGAATATGCCCAAAGTTGCGGGTTTGTCCGGCCAATACAAGCCTATCAGCGTTTGACGCTGCTGTTGGGTTTGTGCCTACAGCTACCCAAAGCGTTGTGTCTGTCGTGATTTCCAATGTGTCAAAATTGGATGACGTCATCGTTGTTTGCGTGCTGGTTGCGAAAGATGTTTTCGTTTCTGTCGCTCGCGGTGTTGCCGCTGATATTTGCGCAAGGCCATCAAGTGCCTTTACGAAAGCGATTTGTGCTAGTGCCATTGTCTTATCCCTGTTCGTTGAGCCACTTGGAAATGCCCAGAATGGCGTCGTGACCTACTTCGTCACCTTGCGATAGAAGGTAACCGGCATATTCCGTTAAGGCGGCGTCTGTCCCATAAGTCATCAGACTTACGATCCGATCGGACTTTGTTGATGGGCGCTTGCCAAGTGCCTTGCTTCTATTTCTGATGATTGCTAGCGATTGGATTGTCGGCATACAATCAGTCCGTTGCTTCTCTTGTGGCCATTACATCTTGGATGAAACGGGCCATTGCTTCGATAAGGTCTTTGCGTTCGTGCCCGTCTTGCTCTGACTGGATTAACCAATCGGCAAGGGCAACGTCAGCCATGTGCTGTTGTGGTGTCATGTGTGGTTTGCCCCACTGTGGGCTTGATACAAAAAAAGCGCCCTATAATCTGGACGCAATTCGTTAGATGTGAAAGTAGGCAATTTTTTAGCCCCTGTCAACGTATATCAATGCGTCTAGCCCTGATGTTAGATTGGCTAATGATACAAGGCGCTCATCGTCACATGCTCTGACAAGTTCAACGCGCTGGTGTCTGGTCAGTTTGCGTTCAAGGCCACGGTATCGGTCAAGAACGGATTGGTCCCCGTCGCCATCGTCATAACCTGGAACCGATCCAGCTATGCACGACTTGAAACCAGATATATCTGGCAGTTCTCGCTTGAACGCTTCTCTTGCCTCTTGGAACGATCTTGCGGCCTGCTCTTGGCTACCGTTGATTTGCCTAGATGCAAACAGCCTGCCGATAGTGTCGCATGCCATATCAACGATTGGTTGCTGTGATTTCATGTTTCCCTGCGGCATTGCCCATTCACCTTGGGCCATTCGCTCTGGCGTTGGGCGCACTGCGCTGCCATTGCCTGTTTCGATTTCCGGCGCTTTGGTTCTTTTGCGCTTCTTTACTTTCACGGCCTGCCCCATCGTGTTTTGCTGATTGTATGCCTATTGGTGGTGTTGGTCAATTGGTGTGGTGTCGCTGGTATCAGTCATTGCTGTTGCTCCTTGTGTTCCGTTCCAAAAAGTCCGGCAAACAATACGGCAAACTGCGCCTTTGAGATAGGACCGGTGCCCGAAATCATAGGGGCGCACTTTGGCACTCTGCTTCTGTCCTCGTTCAACCTCCGCCCGTGGGCAGTAGTGTATCTTCGAGTTGCTGTACGCTTGCCGTACACGTATTCTTCACCCTTTCGGCGGGCTGATCGTTTGTTTTTAGATACCCACGATACAGTCGGCACCCCATCTACTTGGCAAATAGTCTTGAACCTTTTGCCGTAAGGAATAACTGTGAAAGTCTTACTCATTTCAGACCCCCCTACATGTCTGCTGGCACGAATGCCGTTTCAGTGCGCACCGACTTAAACACCGGCCTTGGGGCTACCGGGTCCCATATTGTGTCGTTACCAACCTGACCGCCGTTTTCGATAACGCCGTTACGTTCTAGGAACCGCAAGTGATTGGCCATCGTGTGTGCGTCGATGACCCGTTCCGTTTCACGCTGGAACGATTCACAAATCTCCGCTGTTGTTCGTGGCTTGCCCTTGGCAAAGGCCGCGATGATGTATGTCTGTAAGTCCATGTTGCTCTCCACTCTACACGCTTAGAACATACGACCAAGAACCATCATTGGTTCCCCGCTGCTCGCCAGAATTGCGGCTAAGGTCGCATGATCAAAATGTGGGTGGTGGTTATATCGGCCCCACCATCGACCGTAAGGCTGGTTTGGGTCAGGTAGCCTTGGCACCTGTAGTGGTTTATTGTAGCAAATTGCCCTTATTTTTCAAGGGTTTTTACCTCGTATCGCTTTCGCCAGTTTCGTAAAAACAACCTGTCGTAAAACTCATCTTCGTAAGACACATCATAAGCCATGCGGCGCAATTTTTCATCCACAAAGCCGCTTTCCCTGTATCTATCCAGTAGGCGAATCTTGTTCCGGTATGTCTTTTCATTGCACCATAACGGCCATAAAATAGCGAGAGTAGCTGCCACAGTGATAGCAAACAGAACAATATCCACCATCACTTCACCTTCGCTTTAGTTTTGTATGTGTATTCAGGCAAGCCGAGAGACGCATAACCGCTAAGGTCATAGCCAAGCGCCGCGAATACCGCGCAAAGTGCGTGAACTTGGTCGTCATTCAATTCAAGTTCCCAATACGGGAAATACAAACGATCATTCATCACTTCAGCCTGAACGCCGCCAATCCTAATCATTTCTATACCTTCAATCACTTAGCCTTACCTTTCTTCTGCTGTCTGCGTTGTATTGCCAGCATTTCAGCATCGGTTTTCAATAGACCGACTTCAGACATATGGGCTGATTTGGGCATAACCTTTGCTGATAGCGGCTTGCATAGGTCTTTGATTGTTTGCTCGGTCATCACACGCCCGCACAATCATCAAATAAAACGACATCTTCGCCCTCAATTAAATTTCGTCCCTCTGATAGATGCTTGACAATCGATTCGTGCGACATGACCCCAATTCTTGGCAAAACGGTTTCCCCGCAGCCTATGCATGTAGATTTCGTCTCTACCATCGGTCCATAGTACATCGTAACTACCGTCCTGACGTTCTTGTGCTTGCACCAAAATTTACGCCATCTTTCCCGTATGCCCATCACGCATCCACCCGATTGAAGGGGATTTCGTCATCTAGGTCGCCAACGCCACCAGCGCCAGCACTTGCCCCCTGACCGGCATAGCCTCCGCCCTGTGGTTCGCCCTGTTGCTGCCCGCCGCCTTGGAAGGCCAGTTCGTTCACCGTGATGCCCAGATACGCCTTGTCATTGTAGCACCGCGCAGATGGACGCCCTGAAAGCGTCAGCTTACTGCCCTTGGATATGTGGCCTTGAAGCGACTGGGCGCGTTTCCCCCAGATTGAACAATCATACCAGGTCGAGTCACGTTTGTTGCCGTTCTTGTCCTTGCCGTTATCAACGGCCAACGAAAAGCTAAGAACATGCTCACCGTTTGGCGTGGTCCGTAGTTCCGGGTCTTTTCCAACATTCCCGGCTATTGTTAGTATTTGCATTACGCTGGTTCCCTTTCAAATGATGCATTAATTGCAACTGGTGGCATTGAAGTCAGTGTGACCGAAGAAACGTTCAGCGGCTCTGGAAGAAACGCATCGATACCCCGGAACGGATCGCATTTGTTCAACAGCCCGTTGACCTCCATCATATAGGCAGGGTCAGCCAACATACGCCTACGCACAGACCGCACAGCGTGCATGATGGTCGTGTGGTCACGCACAAAGTATCGGCCAATCTCCGGCAAGCTGGCGTTTGTCAGATTCCGGCAGGCGTACATTGCGACCTGACGCGGCCACGCTATGTGTCTTGCCCGCCGCTTACCAAACATATGGCCGCGCGTCAGGTCGTAGTGATCCGCTACGGTGTCGGTTATTGTGGTAATGGTGGTCATTCGCCGTCACCCCCGCCAATCCGCTTCAACGCATCTTCAAAATGTTCAATAGTTTCGCAGTCGTTGAATTCATCAATCGCATCAAACGCTGGCTTGTTCTGTGCGCGTATCCATCCGCTGACGTGGCGCAGGTTCATCTTTTCCAGCAGCCGCTTTTTTGCCCATCGCTTCATTCCGTGTCCCTTTCGTTTCATGCCATCATATACATACGGCAACGCGTTGCAAGTGTTTATTTAGCCCCCTGCGCGTTCGTTCATCTTCTTCGCACCAAGGCCGATGATCTGGCCGTGTTCGGTTGTCACCAGATCAAGTTCCTTAACAACCTCCACCCGCCTATCGTTTGTCATTGGCGGCTCTCTGTCCTGCGCTGGCGGCGCTATCTGATCGGGGACAACCATCTTTGCCCGCGCTTTGATTATCTGCGCAAGAATATGGCCCTCGTTTGGCATCTTGTTTGGGTTATCAATAACCGCCTGCCTGCAAGCCGCCTGGATTTCATCAAGCGGGTAATCCTGCAAAACCAGCATAAAGTCAGTCATCAGCCGATCATGCGACGGGGTTCCCCTGTCACGCTCCCAGCCGAACCGGTCTAGCTTCTTGGCAAGCGCCTCCAGTTCAATTCCGACCATCGCCCTGTGTTTGGCCAAGTCCTGCGAGCCTAGCAATTTGCTCAAGGGCGGCGTCAGGCCGTTTACCTTGGCTAGAGCCGTTGTAATGTCCGTTCCCATTTCCAATTTTCCTTTGCTTGGAATTGCGCATCCAATTCCGCCACGTTGCTTTCCAATCCAGCTTTGAAGCATCACGCCCCGTTTTGCTGATCCAGAAGTCTTTGAATTTATCCGCCTCAGAACGGATTGCCGTATCTGGCCAACCTTCCGAAACAGCCCACTCTCCCCACTCTGTTGGAAGGAACCAATCATCAGAAAGACGTGAACCTTTTTTTGGAGACACTTTAGTGTCTCTTTTTTCCTTATATGGTTCTGGTTCTGGTATGCTAGCGTTTCGCTCTAGCGAATTTGTAGCGTTCGCTACACCTCGTTCATTATATTTCAATGACTTAGCAATTCCACCGAGCGCCCCATTGTGTCTGTTAACTTCACGTTTCGTTGCAACGTTTTGTGACTCCAAACGCAACCTTTTGCTGTAAACACCGTTTTCGTCAGTGCTGAAATACCGCTGTATATTGCCCCATATTTTAGGCCAGCTACGACCGCATCGCGCCACCCGTTTCAGTTTTTCTTGGTCATCTGGAAGGCTGTTACCGTCGCGGTTCCACTGCGCCATCAAGAGAAGCATGTAGGCACCTATTTCTGCGGCATCCAAGTCAAGTGTGTCGCCAAGGAAGTCAGATACCCATAGCGGCATGAAGGGTGTTTTACTCATCAGATAACGTCCGATACAGAGCGCACACGGTCACGCGCTGCGGCTTGTTTTATGTCCTTAAGGCCGCGCACGTAAATTTGTCTGGCTCTAGTGCTAGTAACACCCAGTTCCTCTCCAACCTCTAAAAGCGTTGCACCCTCTGCCATCATTGCAACAACCTTCGATCTACGTGGCGTGGTGTTTTCCGACCATTTTGCTATCAACATTCTAGCATCATGGCTCCCACCAGGCGCGGAAAGAGCCGCCAATTCATCAGAATTAACCTCGATTTCCGCCGTCGCTCGCTTTGCCCGCAATTCCTTTATGTGTTCCGGCCATAGTTCGTCAGGATACATCCCAAGTGCGGCGGATATATCTCTGGCAACGCCTGACCAATCACCATTTTTAAGAATCGGGCTAGTACGAAAGCAAACTAAGGAATTCACAACGCCTTTGTTGAGATTGGCATCACGACAGAACGCGGCGACGGTCGGCCAACCCTCACGAATAGCCCGAAGTAACCTGCCATTTCTGACGGTAAGTTTTACATTGAAATCTTTTGACATATTTTCACCCTCTTAATTATCGGGCAAGGCTTGTCTAACGGAAAGATTTGGGTTAGTTTGGCCTTGCACTTCACACTTGCACTTTGCACGTCCGCTGCAAAAAAGTAAAGACCCGTTGGGACATTTCCGGCGGGTCTTTATTTTTGCGTTAGGGCTTTCATGTGATGATACCCCGGGACTCTACGCTGCTAACTGGTGGAACAATGCGGAACACAACCTTTCCAGGCTTGCCCGATCCAGCCCATTCCGTTGGGTATGGAATATTGAAATTCTTGTCATCACAGCCCATAGCGTCTGCTATGCCATCAATGTACGCCTTTAGGCTTGATGGGACGTTGTGAATGTCACCGCGCTTTGTCGGCGGGTAGTATTCAATGAATATCGTTGCGTTTGGAATGGTTTCGATTGCTGGCTTTTCAAGTGCGGCATATTTTGCCGTAGATCGCGCCGCCGCCGTTAGCCGCGACTTTGCCGCCCAGTGAAGCCTGCTGTTGCTGCCAAGGCCCTTGTTTGGCCACGGCAGGGTCATTTCCTTAACTGCGGCCATTAGTTCGCCACCAGTTCTGGCAGGTAGTATTCAGCGAAGTGCTTTTCCCCACGCTGGATTGTGGTCTTGTCGATCTTTAGACCTTCTTCTTTCAGGTCTTTAATCCGCGCCGATAAACGAAAGCAGTGGAACAAGTCCAATGCCTCTATTGCCGTTATCCGCTTGCCTGATTTCAGGTGTGCTTTGATTTGTTCATTCTGTGTCATATGTCCATTCCCGTTTGCTCTGGTGGTGCCGGTTGTTCAACGAATAAATCCGGTTGGTCGTATGCTTCCTGCACTCGTTTGCAGGCGATCTCGAAATAGTCAGGATCAAGTTCAATCCCGATCCCCTTGCGGCCCATCTTGGCGCAGGCAACTAGGGTTGTTCCGCTGCCCATGAAGCAATCCAAGACGCATTCGCCGCCAACAATACCAAGCAACTCCATCATGAGACTTATAGGCTTTTCGTGCGGGTGAACTTTCCCGCATCTATAGTGCGTGAGAATTGAAAAACAGTTATCGGCCAAAGCCGCACCGCCAATGGACATTAGGGCTATGTTTTCGTGCTGGTATCTAAGACGTCCACCCATTCCGGGAGCTTTCTTGTCCCATATAATCTCTCCGAAATATGATGTTGCCATTTGCCCACCAAAAACGCGCGGTGTAATTTTGGCGCTATAAAACATAGCGGCGATGCCGCGTGGCATCAACGAAAGAGCCATGTTAACGCCCATCTGCATTACCTCTTCGTTGAAATCGTTCTTTATACCGCGCCCGTCGCGGCCATATCCGGCACCATCTGGGTCGATCCCATAAGGCGGATCAGTCACAACAGCATCAACAGGACCAAGTTCTTTCATCACCTCAAGGCAATCCCCAAGGATCAGCCTGCAATCGCCTATCGTCACGTCTTTTTTGATGGCGGTCATTTATCGATGCTCCTGAATAGTTTGCGAAGAACGTATGCCCGCAAGAATGACGTTGTAAAAAACATACCTGTTATCCCCGCAGACGCCGTGGCGCTAGGGTACAGGCCCCACAAAGGCAAAAGCCAGTATGTTGCCGCCCACGATACACAAAGGCCGATTG
>Ga0208899_1001533_pt1 | contig 16239 bp, 34 predicted proteins | sample VirMetDEL_Nov_24_FD_184518 | JGI IMG/M metagenome (GOLD analysis project Ga0208899, IMG submission 184518) | Aqueous microbial communities from the Delaware River and Bay under freshwater to marine salinity gradient to study organic matter... | ecosystem: Environmental > Aquatic > Marine >... | reverse complement strand
GTGGTAATGTTACTATGGTAACAGCACCAAGCGCAACTGAAACTATTGTTATCAGACGAGAAACAACACAAACACAAACTGTGGATCTAGTTGAAAATGATCCTTTTACTGCTGAAACAGTTGAAGGCGCATTTGATAAATCAATAGCTGTAGCACAAGAATTACAAGAAGAAGTAGATAGATCTATAAAACTATCAAGAACAAATACAATGACATCTACAGAGTTTACAGTAGATGCGGCTACACGTGCTAATAAAATTTTAGCATTTGATGCTAATGGTGAAATTGCAGTTACACAAGAATTAGGAACATATAAAGGTAATTGGGCGGCTAGTACATCATACAGCGCTAGAGATATTGTAAAAGACACAAGTAACAATAATATTTATATTTCTAATACAGCACACACATCATCTGGTTCACAACCTTTATCTTCAAACACAGATAGTGCTAAATGGGATTTATTAGTTGATGCGGCATCAGCAACATCATCAGCTAGTGCGGCGGCAACAAGCGCAACTAATGCGGCGAACAGCGCAACGGCGGCGGCAACATCAGCGTCAAATGCGGCTACATCAGAAAGTAATGCATCAACATCAGCATCAACAGCAACTACACAAGCAACAAATGCTTCTAATAGTGCTACTGCGGCACAAACTGCACAAGCGGCGGCAGAAGCGGCATTAGATAATTTTGATGATAGATTTTTAGGTGCTAAAGCAACAGATCCAACATTAGATAATGACGGCAATGCATTACAAGATGGTGCATTATATTTTGACACAACAAATGATATTATGAAAGTCTATGACTTGACTAATACAACATGGCGTCAACTTACTTTAACATCTGCAAATCAAGCGTATGTAAACACAGTTGCAGGTCAAATTTCACCAACAAATAACATTGCAACTTTAGCAGGTTTAAATACAGAAATTACAAATTTAGGTGGTTTAACAACTGAAATTACAAATCTTAATAATATAAGAACAGATATATCTAGCGTAAATTCAATCAGTACAGAAGTACAAGGAGTTTACAATAACACATCAAATATTAATGCAGTTTACAATAATGCTACAAACATCAATACTGTTGCAGGTTTAAATTCTGAAATAGGTTTAATTGGAACAAGTGCTAACATAGCATCTATAACAACTGCGGCTAACAATTTAGCAGACATTAATTCATTTGCTAATATATATTTAGGCCCAAGTGCAACAGCACCTACACAAGATCCAGATGGAAGCGCATTAGATGTGGGCGATCTTTATTTTGATACTACTTCAAATGTTATGAAAGTGTACTCATCAAGCGGGTGGGTCACGGCGGCGTCTGCAATCAATGGCACTTCGGACAGGTATACGTACACAGTATCTTCATCAACTACTACAATCACAGGTGCGGATGATGATGGCAATACTTTGGCATATGATGCAGGGTATATAGACGTTTATCTAAACGGGGTACGTATGGTAAATGGAACAGACGTAACAGTAACGTCTGGTACAAGTGTTGTTTTTGCTAGTGCTATTGGTACAAGTGGTACAGATGTTGTTGACATTGTGGCATTTGGTACTTTTGAATTAGCTAACTTTAGTGTAGGGGATGCAAATGATGTATCTTTAGCAGGTATATCAGATGGTCAAGTATTAGTATGGAATGCAGGATCTAGTACATTCCAAGCAGGAAACGCTAGTAGCGCTGAAGTATATGGTTTTAGCAAAGATGGTAGTGGTAATTTAATAGTAACAACAACAGGTGGTGGTGCTGATAATATAGATGCGGCAACATACGCTACATTTGATGACGTGGTATTTGCGGCCTCTGGATTTACTTGGAGTATTGATAGTGGCGGTAATTTAATTGCAACAATATAGATTGAAACTAGAACAAAAATAGGGTAAAAGGAGTACATATATGGCAACAGTAAATTTAGGATCAATAAAATTTAATTGGCAAGGTGCATACGATAATGCAACTGCCTACGCAGTAGATGATGTAGTTTCATCTGGTGGTAATAGCTATGTTTGTATAGCGGCAACTACTGGTAACACTCCACCAAATGCTACTTACTGGGAATTGATGGCACAAGCAGGTACTAATGGTACTGATGGAACAGATTTAACAACAACATTAACTACACAAGGCGACTTGGTTTATTACAATGGCTCTGCTCTTGCTAGACTTGGTGCAGGAACAAGTGGTCAAGTTTTACAAACTAATGGTACTGGTGCTAATCCTAGTTGGACAGACCAAGCAGGTGGTGCAACTGAAGTAATAAGCCACACAACTTTTGATTCAACTGGAACAGCAACTTCATTAGTTACAACAACAAATTGGAGTACAAATAATTATTATCAAATTTCTGTTTTAGGTCAATGTGATTGGGGAAACAGAACTGACCAAGGTGCTAATTTTAGATTTAGAAATAGTAGTGGAGATATTACAGATACAGCACAATATAGAGTTGGTATTCAATCTTATGGTAATGAAACTCATGCTGATTTGCAATTAAATTATGATATTGATTTGAATGGCACAACTGCTGTGCAAATAAATGGTTGGGGACAAAACTCAGGTAGAGCAAAAGGTATCTTTGCTATAGATGTATATAAACCAGATGTAAATAATAGACAGGTTTGTTTTATCAAATATTATAACAATGATCCTTCAAGTCCACCATACCATGCTTTTTATCAATACTTCTTTTCAAGTAGCGATACTGGAACAAAAACAGGTTTTAAACTTTATAATTCAGGTGGTTATAATTTTACTAATGGATTTGTAACAGTTGTTGGACATAAATACGCATAGGAGATAATTAATATGAAGATAATAGAAAATGGTGTGTTAAGAGATATGACAGCAGAAGAAGTTAATGCTTTTAATACACAAAAAGAAATAGATATAGCTAACGAAACAGCTAAAAAACAAGCTATTGAAACAGCTAAACAAGCTGATGCAACTAACAAAGCTAATGGCAATCAAAAGCTATTAGACTTGGGATTAACACAAGCTGAAGCAACTGCATTAACTGGTTATACACCACCAAGCGAGGAGTAAAACTCCTATGACTAAAGCAAGGGATATATCTAGTCTTATTGGTTCTAGTGGTCAGATAGATAATGCTAAAATTACACTAGATGCTAATGAGATACCTAATTTAGATACAGCTAAAATTACTACAGGTACTTTTGCTGATGCTAGAATTTCAAACTCTAGTGTTGTTCAACATAGTACACCTTTTGATGATAACAAAATTGTTAATGATATTTCTACACTTGCTTTAAGACAAGCTAGTGACCAAAACAAATCAGCTTACAATACTAACTCACAATCAGTTGATGTATTCCAAGATGATACTGGAATTACAAATTTAACTAATGCTCAAAGAGATACTAATGAATTTATATCATCAACAATAACTACAATAACTCAAGCATCACATAACTCAACAACATTTATTGATGCTTCATCTGAAGGCAAAACTATTACATCTTATAATTCATACTGGCAAAATACAGTTGGGGGTGCATTAGGTGGTAGTTTTGGTATTCAGCAAAATAATAATAGCCTTAATGGGTACTTAAATATTGCAAATAATAATTCATTTATTCATCAACTTGGTTCAAGTGATTTTACTATAGAACTTTTTGGATATAATCTTCAAAGTGATGCTCATAGAGGAATATTAGGTTATTCAGATAGTTCAGTTATGCAATTTCAATGGGCAACTAATCCAACTCTTTCTGTTAGATGGTGGGCAAGTAGTGATGGTTCTAGTTGGAACATGGGACAAAATAATTATATTACTGCAAACAACAATCCTAGTGGTCAATGGGTACACATGGCAGTTGTAAGAAGTGGAAATAATTTTTATGGTTTTTCTGATGGAGTACAACGAGATAGTTGGTCAGGAAGTGGTGCATTAGTTGATGAAAATTCTGATTTTAGAATAGGCTCTCAAGGAAATGTTCCTAATGTCCATCATGGATATATAGACCAAGTTAGAATTTCAAATATTGCAAGATATACTGGCTCAACCTACACAATTCCAAGTGGTTCTAATGGCTATGTTGATGATGCTAATACAAAATTAATTATTGGTTCTAAATTTTCTTCACAATCTATTAATGCAACTGGTTCATTTGAAGGAAACACAATAACTGCACCATCAAGTGTATCTGAAATGGGTGCTATTATTACCTACCAAGACAATGCTGGTACTAACGCATTAAACACAGATATAGTTTTACAGTTATCAGCAGATGGTGGTTCTAACTATTCAACTGCTACACTTACTGCTTTACCAGATTTTTCTACAGGTATTAAAATGGCTAAAGTAAATGACTTAGCTGTAACAGCAGGAACACAATTAAAATATAAAATCTCTTTTGCTAATCAAGCATCTGGTTCTAAAGAAGCTAGAATTAGAGGTGTAGCTTTACAATACTAAACTAATTTCTTAATCCATTTACCATCATTATTTAAAACCATTGGAAGTAATCTTGGAATACCATCAAGGATAACTCCACATCCAATTATAAATCTAGTCTTAAAATTTTTGGCGTACTGAAAAGCAAGTGACTTTTGGTCTATCATACATCCTACATTCATACCAAAAAATATATTATCTGGATTGGCCCAATAGCTTATAATAAACTTTGTATGATAATGGCCTTGTACAGCAGACATACCCATAGTCTGTGATACTTTTAATATATCAGCAGATCTACCGTGTGTAAAAAAACATCTTTGTCCATTAGACATTGTAATAGTTAGATCATCAATCCATTCCCATTTCTTTGTACCAAGAAAATCACCGTAGTCTTTAAGAAACTCTTTAGACATCCCATACTTTAATGCACGTCTATATACTAAACTACTATGATTGCTTTCTACTTCAATCATTTTAGGGAATATACTTTCTAATTCTTTAACGTATTTTCTAGCTACTTTTAATTCATGACCAGCAGAGTATAAGTCTGGATCGTGAGAATGCATAGATATAGCGTGGAAATCAAGTAGATCGCCGATATTAACCACCAAGTCTGGCTTATATTCTTTCTTAATCTCACGTAGAAATTCAAAAGCGTCTTTATGATGGTACGGTATATGTAAGTCACTAATAACTAATATTCTTTTGTGGGTCATATATTACAGCAGGTGAGCCGTCTATGTACTCCTCTAGGTTTTTTATTTTTTCTTTGGGATCTACAAAAGTTACTTTCCCATTTTCAATATGCACATCCTTGACAATATTATTTTCTTCATCAACAATTATATCTTCAAGTATAAGCACATACAATTTATACAGGAATTTTTATTCTTTGCAAGACCTCATTACTTCTGCAAGTTTCTTTGCTCGGAGTGGAGTTTGATTAGCCCAACGACTATCCATCATTTGAAATGATGCTTCACCATAATCTTTTTTCTTTAATGCTTCCCACATCTTTTTAAACTTGGATACACCACCAATACCTAGTTGGAACACCATCTCAATTATGACACATTTAGCTTGGTCATGTATATCAGTTATACTATTGTCATGTAGTATCAATATATCTGCATTGTTTTTAGCTGTTTGAAAGTCTGCCTCAAACTGTGCATCTAGTTCTTCTCTTGGATATTTAATGTCTGGTTTGTAATGATCTTCTGGAGTAACTAAATGGCCATATCCGATTGTGGCAAAACCAAGACTATCTTTATATACAGTATCTCTAAAGCCTTCGTGTTCTTTTATACGCTTTTTAAGTTCTTCGTACATTATGCTTTGTTCTTATTAGCAAATGCTTTAGCTTCTTCTTTGCTGTTAAAACCCCATTTTTTAAGCGCTAGTTTTAATCTGGTAGGTTTACCCTTATTATCAGTTAAAGGGCCATCCATGCCCCCGAAACGGGCCGCAAACGATATCCTACGGCCATTCTTACCAGACGATAAAGGTGGTTTTAAATTAGATCCTTCAGTACGATTAAAGTAATCTCTACCTTTTTGGTTAAGACCACCGCTAGGGTTCTTGTGTTCTTTACTGTAACCCATTAGCCTGTACCAAATTTAGGAAACCCTGCTTTTGCTTTAGCGTATTGTTTAGGGTCAACTGTAGATTTAGATTTAGGGTTAGATGTACCTTTTTTCTTGGCTCTATTCATGTAGTAATATAAACCTTTTTTAGCTACCTTACCCGACTTTGTTTTATGATAACCATCTTTCATATTATTTCCTTTTGATTAGATCTGTTGCTTTAAGACCATAGACACTTGCTATGACACCCACGAATATAGTTTGATACCAAAATGGAAGATCAGAAAAGTATTCAAAAAATAATTTCATCTTTTCCATGTGTGCAGGATCATCAGACCATACTGCAAATCCCAACATTACTATGGGCAAACACAAGATTATTAAAATTAGTTCGTCTTTCCAATCAGATTTTTGATTTTCAAGAACAGTACCTTTATACTCAATTTCACCTTTAGCCATACGAATTGCAGTTTGTAGTTTTGCATCCGAGATAGCTTCTTTCGTTCTTTGATTGTTAGCATATACTTTTGCCCCCGTTTTGATTGCCATTCCAAGTAAATTTATCCATGCCATATTATCCCCAGAATTTTAAATTCTTTATTATTGTAAATATTATACCAACTAATGCACCAACAACAAACACAGCTTTGATACCACCTGTACCCATAGCCATTTGTTTTTTTAAGACTTCAATATCTTTGGAATTTTTATTTACGATTTCTTTAATTTCATCTAGCTTATACGCTATCATATTATGAGAGATTGATGCAGTTCTTTTATGTACTTTTCTTCTAGGCATCACTAACCTCTTTACAATAGAAACTTATAACAGTTCTAAACTTGTCTAGATCTTCTGTTTTTAATTCATTCATAATATTATAACTCTTTCTATAGCCTGTTATAGCACATTCTTTATATGATTTGTAGTGTAAATTATCAGTTATTGGGCCTGTACAGACGCCTATTGAGGCTTGGCATATCTGCATTATTAATAAAAACTTACCCATTATTCTTGTTCTTGTAGTATTTTATATGTACTTGTTTCCTCCACGCCCAGTTCCCTATTATTGAAGCACGGTAGCCAATCATCTGATAAACCTTTACCAAGATCCGATCTAATAGACTGTTCCTCATCATGTTGGTCATTATAGTCAGCCTCCTGTAGTGTTCCTGCGTTTATCATTATTTTGCTTTCACTATCTTTTTAATAGATTTACTACCATCTACGTTTGTATCTAATTCTGCCTCTACTTGACCGCACATAAACTGCTTGTTATTCATTTCCATATTTCTTTCAGCTTCACGTTTCATTTTAAGACAAGTAGATAAGTTGTCTTGTATTCTGTGTTCAATAAGTTCACCATTTATAAATAAACAAAGAGCAAAAACTAATTGATACATTAATGCCCTCCATTGCCATTACTAAATTTAATATCTCTAGTTTGATCTTTAAGTTTCTCTACGTCTTTTTTAAGTTTATCTATTTCTTTTTCAAATTGTTCTAACATTACACCTGTGTGTATGTTTTGGTCTAATAACTTTTGATGTTTTTCTAGTTGACCAGACATATATTCAATCAACATAAACTGTTCTTGGTCAATAGGTTTTTGTGCTGATGCTTCTAATAGATCTTGTTGTTGTAATTTATCTGCTGTTTCTAATAAATTTATTCTTTCAATAATGCCAAAATAAGCCCAAACACCTACGGCTACTGCCCCGACAATCGCAACTAAATTTCTTATTGGTAAAGCAACGGAAGTATTGTCGGATATTTTCATAGCTATATCCCTTGTAGTCTTGGATCTTTAGATGTAATGTTTTTAGTAGCTTTAGGCCTTGCGATACTATCCATACTTCTTTTACGAAGTTGTGCTTTCGCTGATGTTTCTTTTCTTTTTTCATCAATTTGTTTTTTTAAATCCCATTTAAAGTTCATTTCTTTCTCTTTCTTCTCAACAATTTAACTCTTATTCCCCATAACCAAGAGGTTAGTTTGACAGCATACGTTTCAATAAATGAAAAGAATGCATCAATCTTACTAAAAAAATTATATAAAAATTTATCAATCATAATGCATTTTACCACAATATGATTTAATATAAATGTTATTTTTTATTTACTTTTGTTAAGAGTGATTTGATTTTTTCTAGATAAACAATACCATCCCAAAGTTCTTCTTGGGCATCCTCAATCCATTGAGTAATAGGTTTTGTAGCTTGTACCATAGTAACTTTATAATCAGATATACCTTTATCAGACCGTTTAGAAAACTTACGCAATAGATCTTGTATCATTGGATCTTTAGTAATTACAAACGGTCTGACTATTTTATCTTTTTTACACATTAGAAAGTTACATTCATAAAGTGACTACAGAATTCATTAACTCTGCAATAGTGTTGGCATCTAACATCTTCACCTTTACGGAATACAATACTGCATCCTTTACCTTCAATCATCTTTTGACTTAAAAGAAATTGTACAGCTTCTTCTTTAGTATTGAAGACACGCCATGCAGTTTTTCTACCGTCTTTCATAACAGCGTATGTATCTTCTTTACGCCATCTTTCTTTAGCAGAGCAGATAGGTAAGTTGCTAGTTGTTTCAGCATCTTGATGAAGTTTGATACGAGTACGAACATAGTTTTCTTGTTCTTCTTCTGTCCATCTACGTATAGGTATCATCACAACTTGTTTACGTGGATAGTTATCTGATTGCATAACTCTCATCTTTGACCAATCACGTAAGATAGCCATGATAGATAATGATTTAACTTTAATTTCTTTTTTATATCGTATTAGTTCTTTTTGTTTTTTACGACATAAGAAATCAAGAACATTTAATTGTTGTTCCCATTCATCTTTACCATTGGTAACAGCGTCAAGAGCAGACCAAGCAGATGTAACTTTGAAATCAATTAAATTACCTTGCCTTGTAAGTAAATCAAATGCACCAGATAGTGTCCAACCATTTGTTATAGCATCATCTTTATAGAATAATCTACGTTCAGCTATATCAGTTTTTTGTTTAGCACGTTCAATGATGTGATGTACTGATTGACCTAACAAAGAAAAGATACGATCAGATACATCTTCTTTAATTAGATCAAAGTTATTTTTTTCTAATACCCTAATTCTAGGTGGCGCTATCAAACGGGTAGTAGATATATCTGACCCACTACTATCGTAAGGATCATTGGCTACTGCCCGTTCAATAACTTTGGGTAAATTTGATACGTTAGTGAATTCCATTAAAATGGTATAGCTTCATCACCAACATTAAGATCACTACCATTACCACCATCACCTAGATCTTGGTTCATATCCTGTAGTTCTCTTGATCTTAATATCATATTACGTATGCCTTCTGATAGTTGATTAAAGACTTCCTTCTTACCTTCTTGAAAGTCTGTAATGCTAAACATAACAGATGGATAAACTTGTTCAGCAACTTTATCACCTTTAGCCAATGGCATGACAGATGATATTCTGGCCTTACCATTTTTTTCTATTACGTTTAATGTACATGGCACACCACATAATTTAGAAACATCAAAAGATTGTTTCTCTGTTTCTGTGAATGCTCTACCACGCCAAGATGTTAGATCATGGCTTAATGTAGATTTCTCATGCAGAGATAGATTGTAAAACTTACTGATAGTCATAGCTTTACCTTCACCGTCTAGTTCCTCTGGTACTTCCCAGATTAATAGTACAGTTCTTTTCCAACTTATCTGTCCTTGATAGTCATTTTTTTGTGTACCAAGATCAATGACCTTAATACATCTGGCCTTGTGAACACCTGCGGACACGCTTGGATAACGAGGTGTATCACTACCACTTGTAGCTATTATGCTTGTCATAGTTATTTTCCTTTTTCACTAATTTACTATTGATTAACTACTGTTAAATGATATATTAACTATAGTCAAGTATTTATTGACAAAGGTTAATAAAACAAATATAGAACAAATTATGGCTAGTGTATTAGATGAATTGGTAGAAGAATTACAAGCAAAACAAAAAAGATTAGATAAAGAAATTATCAATCTTGATAGATCTTCTGTGATCCCACAACATTATAACAAAGCAGAATGCATAATTAAATTAACAAAAGAAGCAATAGAATGTGAAGACACAGCAAATTATTTGTTGCGTTTAAGACACAATGATGTTGCAAAAATACAACAACCATGAGTAATACAGAATTAGCACAGAAAAGAAAACAAGAAGTCATTAATAAATATGGCGGTAAAAACTTATCTAGAATGCTAGGCATATCACATCCAGCAGTATCTAAATGGAAAGTTATACCTCCGTTCCGTGCATTTCAGATTGCAAAACTTGGTGATTTTGATATAGAATATATTAGACCAGATTTAAAGATTACGCCTCAACGCTAGGCGTAGCGCATATGATTAGCGTAAAAATATAGCGTCTTTGTGTGTGGCGGTTTTTCCCTCTTTCCATTTTAGTTTAGGTTTCCGCCACACCTCCCTTCATTGTTGGTATGGCATTGCTATAGCATTGCTATAAAATCGCATCATTTTGTTAATGGCAAAAGTATCCCCTTCATCTTCACCTTCATCTTCACCTTCACCTTCATTTGCACCCAAGATAGTCCTTGACTAGCCTTTACTTCTGGGGTAAAAAATAAAATTAACTAAACTTAATATGAGAAAATCTACAACAGACGAACAAAGTCCTGCATTTCAGTTTTATGCAAATGATTGGATTTCAGATCCTAATCGTATGAAACTATCATTGGAGGAACAAGGCGCATATGTTTTATTATATTGCCATTGTTGGCGTGGTTTTAAAATTCCAAAAGATTTTGAAGTCATGTCTAGAATGTGTAATTGTAGAACAGAAAAAATAGAAAAAATCTACAACAAAATTAAACATTTATTTGAAGAAAAAACAGACAAGGATGGTATCACTTATTTGTATTGTATTCAAGCCGAAGAAGAAAGAAAAGAACAAGCAAAAAACAGACGTAAAAGATCTATAGCAGGTAAATTAGGCGCTAAAAAAAGATGGAGTGATGAGAGCCTAGAGGAAGATGAATAAGATAGTTATATTTTTAATTGCGTGTACTACTTGTGATTTGGAAAGATTATATTTTGATTATAATTATAAAAGTATTTCTGATTGTTCAGACAAAGCACATGAAATTTATGAAACACTTGGTACGTTCCATTGGTATGAAGAAGGTAAGTATCAACATTCAGCGTATTACACTCCAGATGGTAAATTAATTATTGGTCATAGATGTGATTAGTTTTACAGAGAATAGTCATTACAGTATGTTTTTAGATTACTTTGGTGAAACACATACATTCCAAACATTTGATGACAAGATGGTCAATAAAAAATTAATCAAACAATTACATGGTAGAATTAAAAATCATTTTTATGAACTTGCAGAGTTAAATCAAAAAGGTGCGGGTATATATTTTACAGTTAATGAAACTGATTTGTTTGGTAGATCTACAAGCCATATTAAAAAAGTTAGATCTGTATTTATAGATCTTGATGGTGCGCCATTGCCAGATAAGTTTGATGTCATTCCAAACATTGTAGTCAATACAAGTCCAAACAAATATCATTGTTATTGGATAGTTAAAGATATGCCATTAGAAAGTTTTAGTTTATATCAACAAGCGTTGGCTACAAAATTTAATTCAGATCCAAAAGTAAAAGATCTACCACGTGTTATGCGTGTTGCAGGATTTTATCATAACAAAAGACAACCTTACCCTGTAAAAATTATTCAATGTACTACACAAGAACCATACACTATGAAAGAGATTAGAGAAGGCCTACAACTGAAAAGGCCAGAACGTAAGATTGTAGAATATAACCCTACAATGTATCAAGGTAAGTACACAGGCTCACTAAAGTATGGATGTGGTGAGGGTGATAGACATGAACAGTTAGTCAAGATGTTGATTGCAATTAGAAAGCGTGGTGAAACATTTGACTATGCTAAAAACGAAGCGTTAGAGTTTGCCAAACATTGTGTACCACCAGAAAACCCTAATGAAGTTTTATTTCAACTAAACGATATATGGAAACGATATGAACCTACTGCGAGATTATCAAAAACAAGCAATTAATAATATTAGAGAAAAATTTAGTAAAGGTAAAAAGAAAGTATTACTTGTTGCGCCTACAGGTAGCGGTAAAACTGTTATAGCCTCATCTATGTTAGAACAAGCACAACAAAGAGGAAACTTTGGTTTGTTTGTAGCACACAGACGAGAACTTGTTATGCAATGTAGTAGAAAACTTGCAGACTTTGAAATCAAACATGGTGTTATCATGGCTAGTAAAAGCGGTAATGCATTTGCTGATATTCAAGTTGTATCTATACAAACATTTACATCAAGAGTTGACAATGAAGACTTTGTAAAACCAAATGCTAACTTTATAATTATTGATGAAGCACATAGATCTACATCATCATCATTTAAAAAACTAATCGCAGAATACCCAGACGCTTTTGTTATTGGTTTAACTGCAACACCATGTAGAGCAGACGGTAAAGGTTTGGGTAATATCTACCAAGAACTTATTGAATGTGGAAACATTAAAGATCTAACTGCACAAGGTTATTTAGTGCCTACAAGAATAGTTGCACCAACAATACCCGATCTACAAAATATTAGAATAGTTGCAGGTGATTATGAAAAGAAAACTTTGGACAATAGAATGAACACTCCAAAATTAGTGGGCGATATTGTATCACATTGGATAAGGTATGGCGAGAGCAGACCTACTGTTGTTTTCGCTGTGTCTATTAAACATTCAAAGTATATTACAAATATTTTCAGACAAAACGGAATACCTGCGGGTCATATTGATGGTGAAATGCCAGAGATAGAACGAGAACAACAATTAGAAAAATTAAACAAAGGTGAAATCAAAGTCCTATCTAACTGTATGGTCTTGACAGAGGGGTGGGATCAACCCAAAGTATCATGTGTGATTATAGCTAGACCAACTAAATCATATTCATTGTATCTGCAAATGGTGGGTAGAAGTTTAAGACCCGCACCAAACAAGAAAGACACATTAATCATAGATCATTCTGGGTGTGTATATGAACATGGTTTCCCAGATGATGTACCACAATGGGAACTCAAAACATCAAAAGAAAAAGAACGTAAAAAGAAAGAACCACAACCAATAGAGAAACAACCCTTTACGTGTGTACAATGTGATACAGTTTATAAGCCTTCTAAAGAAGAACCTGCTTGTCCTAATTGTGCTTTCATTCCAACTAAAAAAGAACAAATGATATTGATACAGCAAGGCAGATTAGTTGAACTGCCAAAAGCAAAACCAAATGCAGAAGACAAAACAAATTTCTATGCACAGTTGATCTACTATGCAAAACAAAAAGGATACAAGGAAGGATGGGCGTCATATACATTCAAAGAGAAATATGGCCATTGGCCACATACTAAAAAAGTTATGCCTGTTGCTACAGGTAAAGATGTTATGGGTTATATCCAACATCTTAATATTAGAAAAGCAAAATCAAAAAACATAAGGGAGTTTAGATATGAGTGAAGAAATATTAGAAATGCACATGGATAAATTGAGGAATATAGGGCAGAAACACGCACAAGCAAAATCACAATTAACTGCATTAGAGCATGGTAGAAAGATATTATTAGCTACCTTGATGAAAGAAAAGATGATAAACTCAAATACAGGTAAATTAGACAGCGTTAATGCCCAAGAAAGAGAAGCCAGAGCAGATGATCGGTATAAAAATCACATTGAGAAACTTGCTAAAGCTGTTGAGGAGGAGGCCAAGTGGCATTGGGAAAAGCGTTGTGTTGAAATTAATTTTGAAACATGGAAAACAAAAATGATTAATCAAATGCGTGAGGCCAAACATTATGGCACATAAAAAAATTAAACGGCAAGACCCAGAATTATATACATACGATAAGTATGAATGTTGGTGGGAAGATCACGCAAGTGCTTGTGAATGGAAATCTATAAAAGAAGCTGAAAAAGATAAACCACAAATTTGTTTTACAGAGGGTTATCTATTAAAAAAAGATAAAGATTGTCATATCTTTGTTATGTCGTTTTCACATGATGAGATAGGTGATGAAATGATTGTAGCTAATAAAAATATATTACAACTTAAAAAAGTTGGTACTAAAACTTTTTATGTAAAAGACTTTGAGTATGGCACGTACAAAAACTAAACACGAAAAAGAACATATGGATAAGATAGCCCAGATGGGATGTATCATATGTAAAAAGATGGGGTTTCCAAATAGTCCTGCTGAACTACACCATATCAAAGACAAGACAGGTATGGGGCGCAAAGCTAGTAATTTTGAAGTAATACCATTATGTCCAAAACACCATAGACACGGTAAAGACGCTTATCATACAAGTCCAAAAGAATTTACAAAAAAGTGGGGAACTCAAAAAGAACTATTGACAGAGGTATTAACAAATGTTAATTGTTGTGGTAAGTGCTAATGCACCTAGTAGCGAGAGTTACGTTGTAGGCCTACAATTATGATGGATTATAAAAAACTAAAACGATTATTCAAAGACGGCGAGTATCAATTCATAGACGCTTTAATCAATGTTGATCTTGATCTTATATCTAAAATAGATCCAATGATGATTAAAAAAGGTTTCGCTAAACACGAAAACGGTAAATATACATCTGTATTAACTTCAAGAGAATTGGAGTTATTTAATACTGTTAAATCTATATCTAGATGTCATATACAGTTTTTAATCAATGCGCTATCTACAATCTTAAATGATAAACAAGACGCTGAAACTATATCAAGATTAGAAAAAGAATGTGAGGCATTGAAATCTGTAATTGATGTTAAAGATTTAGAGATAGAAAGAAACAGAGTTGAACTAACTAAAACATTACCAGAGAAATTGAGAGAGCAAGGCGCTTTATAATGGCCAAACAAAAATTTACTCACTTTGTACCAAGACCAAAACCAAGAAAGCGACCAAGAAGACATAAAAAAACTTTAAACAAAAATGAAAAAAGAACCTATAAGAAGTACAATAGACAAGGTAGGCCGTAATATAGTTGTTGGTTATATGGTTAAATTAGATAGAGCAAAGAAATCTAAAGCCAAGTCAATTCGTATTAAGAATAATTGGAAAAAGAAATACTATAAATTATTGGATAAGTATAAAAAATTAAAGGAAGTGTACGACTTTTCCATACACCTCCCTTAATATGATTGTTAACTAAAATATAATTGCGCCAAGTATAAAGCCAATGCCAATACAAATCAAATAACTTCTATTGTCATCAAAGAATTGACGCCATTCTGCTTTGGTTCTGCCAAGTATTATCATATATCTATCCCCGTTTGTATTTTAAGATCAACAAATATATCTGTCAAATTATCAGTTATCTTATCTAATTCCTGATAAATGTCATCAGCACCACCATCTTTTAATTTAATAAGTTGATTTATATTTGAGTTTAAAAGAACAAGACTACTTTTCATTTTAGTCTTTTGGTACTTTTTATCTTTGTTTGCGTCATGCAATTCAAAGTGTTCATTTGTTAGTTGTGTCATTGTTTTCCTCCTTTGTTTCTATATGATTTGTGTATTCCCAATCATCATTATCAATATCACCTTGACCTTTATATGCTTTATCATATGCCTCATCTTCATTATCAGCATCAATGATAAATGTTCTCTGAACATCATAACTTAAAACTACTTTATATTTTTTTGTCATTGCTTTCCTCTTTCATTTCACAATATTCAGTTAAAAAATCATCAACTATAGATGCTGTGCTATCATCTATATCTGTGATAGTTTCCGTGTATGTAGTTTTGTCGGGTCTTTCCATTGTAGCAACAATAGCCCAACCTGTGCATTTGTGTGTCATTGTTTTAACTCCCTTGATGTTGTTAATATATTTCTATTATGAACTGTCGGCGTATCATCATACCAATGGTCAATGATATGTTCATTAGTTGAATTATCAATATAAACTGTCCAACCATCCATTTTAATATATAAAGATTTTTTACTTCTAACATCAATCTCAATACCTTTGATCTTTTTTTTAATGAATTTATTTATCATTTGCCGTCCTTTCTAACGAACTTAAAAAAATTATTATTCCTATTATTGTAGTTATTGACCCATAAAAACTTGAACCATGTAAAGAAATAATAGTTCCA
>Ga0208899_1001531_pt1 | contig 16250 bp, 32 predicted proteins | sample VirMetDEL_Nov_24_FD_184518 | JGI IMG/M metagenome (GOLD analysis project Ga0208899, IMG submission 184518) | Aqueous microbial communities from the Delaware River and Bay under freshwater to marine salinity gradient to study organic matter... | ecosystem: Environmental > Aquatic > Marine >... | reverse complement strand
TGCAAGGCCTTATTAACCTCCAAGACGGCATGGTACTCCGACAGGTGCAAGACCAATTGGAAGGTGAAGGTTTCGAAGTCCAATGTTTCCTTATTCCAGCTTCAGGCATCGGTGCTTGGCATCAAAGGAACAGAGTCTGGATTGTGGCTCACTCCAAGCACAATGGATATCTCGCAGCGGAGTCCAGAAGCAATGCAAAAAAGAATAGAAATGAGAAAAAAAATAGGGAGGAAATCAATCCCACCAGGAAATTTAGCAGAGCAAGTACAGACAGGAATGCCGATAAAAGACATGAGAGATGTGGAGAAACATCTTCGATTAAAGAAACAATCATTTCCAACACCGACAAGCTTCGACTCCAACGAGATAAAGAATCCAAGGAAGCCACACTCAGGAGGGGGACAGAAGCCACCATTGAATCAAGTAGTTCAAATGTTTCCAACACCATCAGCGAGTTGTCAGATGGATGTAGTAGCCCCACCAGAGACAGTAACAAAGAATTCATCAGGTTGGAGTGTAACGAGGGTTGGGACTGGCAGAAAGTTTGGAGCCAAACTGAACGATGTAGTGAACAAGATAGAGAAAGACAAAATGTTTCCAACACCGAAACAAAGGGATTACAAAGACGCAGCATATCAACCGACTTGGAAAGACAGTCTGGAGAAAAATTTACCGAGAACAGTACTGAAAGACAACAAACCTGGTGGCAGACTCAATCCAACCTTTGTGGAGTTCCTAATGGGATTTCCAGAGAATTGGACAAAGATAGATCCAACAGAATAAAAAGTTTAGGTAACGCAATTGTTCCACAATGTGCAAGAATATTAGGTTTAGCAATCAAACAAGTATTAATTCAGGAAGGAAGAGAATGAGTGCCACTTTTGGTTTAGGAATGTTTGCATATAACATGGGATGTTTATTAATTGGTTTAATAATTATCTATTATGTTATAAATAATATTAAATGATGTTAAAATTTTATATATGGTTGATGGGTTGGTCAGGAACCTTAAGTGCTTGGGCTTGGAGAAAACATGCAAAAATTTTAAGAGCTAACAGAAAATGACTTTTTTATTAAATGTTTTAATAATTGCATTAATATTTGGATTTATAACCTTTTTATTAATGCTTTGGAACAAAGAGGACGTATGAAATATAACAAATTAGCATATAAAATATATAAAGCTTTAGACGAAAAGACTCAAAAGTGTTTAGGTATAGAATATGATATTGAAAGAATTGATAACACTGAAAATAAAAAATGGAATGATAGATTTTTAATGTCTTTCTGTAATTGGTTATGGATGAAAAAATTTAAGAAAGATAAGGCTATTTGGATTCCTTTGATGCAGAAAATGCAAAAATTAAAGAACGAACAATTAAAATTAATGGCAGAAGGTCCTTTTTATAAGGGCAGCCCAGTCGAACATTTGAAAAAATAATGTCGTGGGTTATAAACCCTCGGCATTGATCCCATTAAAAATAATCATTACAATTAATACTTGCGTAAATAAAATTTTTTTTATATGAGTGATAAGAGTTACAACTACAAGAGCTGTTTAGAATGTAAAGGTAATGGTATTTTAATTACTTCTCATTTTAAAACTGTTTATTCTTGTATTCACTGTAACGGATCAGGAAGCACGTCTCACGGTACTAAGTCAGAAGCAGAACAAACATTATTATTTAAAATAGCTTGGGATTATTTACATGGCAAAGAAAAAGGGTGGTATCACTGATTTAACAAAGCTGTCGGTTTTGGCAGCGGGGAGTTTTACGCCTTCTCAATTCAAACTTTTTCAATCAACTATATTTGCAATGCTTAATGGTGTCCAATATGGATACACTGAAATGGGACCACAATTCCTTCATGATACCAGAGATATATATTCCATTCATAGTAAGCCAGAAAAAAAAGGTAAAACAAAAAAAGTAATAGTTAAAATAAAAAACAATAAGTCAAATATAATAGATTTCAATTCTTATAGAAGAGAAGATGTTAAAGTATGAGAATGGATAATTATACTAAAAAAGAAATGACTCAAGACTTTAAGGATATAAAGGAACATATCCGAGAAGAATCTCTTGAAGGTGCAGCCATCACAATATTAATTGAAGATGTCCATGAACATTACGAAGTCGCCAATCGTTGTAACTTTAAACACTCGAAAGGCCATTATCGTGATCTACTCTCTAGACTTGTTAAGACTTATGGGCACTAAAATTGCTCAAGATATTATCTCAGAGACTCATGTGTGTAATGAGCAAAAATTATGGAGACACGTAATACTTAATGCATTTGAAGATGTAAGGATGTTATCAGGAGATAGGAAGAGCAGCTTAAATAAATGTGATGCTCATTTCTGGATATCTGAGTCTAAAGATTTTGAACAAATCTGTTGGTGGGCTGGTTGGGAACCAGATAACGTTAGGTATAGATATACAAAAGCTTTAAGAGAAGGATTAATTAAATTTAAAAGAAGACATTTTTTGTGGCACGAATATTCTAAACTATTTGAGAGGTTGAAGGAAGAAGCTGATAAAGAGATAAGAAAAGAATTAAGAAGAAACATAGAGAACAAACGTAGACAAATCATGGACGCAGATAATGTCTACGTTGATCATAAAATATTAGAATAGTCATGGTGGATAAAAAAATTTTAGCTTTGAGGGCAGGGAGCAATCGCCACCCTCAAAGAGAAAGGAATCATATGAAATATGAAACATAACATATATATAGCATGTTATGAAATTAAATCAAAACTTATTTGAGACTTTAATTGATGTAGGTAGTGGCCTTATATTATCAACATTAATACAACTCTGGATATTCCCTTTATTTGGTATGTATCCAACGGTATGGGAAAGCTTTCATATAGCAGTTATATTTACAATCATTAGTATATGTAGATCTTGGTTATGGAGAACCTTTTTTAGATCTAGGCCACGTAAGAAACAAATAAAAATTACGTAGCCTAGAATAACTAACAAAGAGGCAATAAATGTAAAAACTTATTGCACAATTAAGTAGTAATCATTTCATCTGTATTTGTCAAACCCAGCTCCGTGAATCTCGGTAATAGTTAGTAAGAATGATTATCTAGCGAAAATTTTTTTTCTGAGAAAAGGGTGTGGGTTCGGTGACCTAGACTCTCGGATCACGGCCCTCGGCTGCCGTTTCCTAGTACACTTCCTTACAAACATTTTATTTTTTTTTTTTTAAAACACGCCTTTTTTAGGCAAGTTCTGGGAAAATCGTTGATATACAACAATTCTAGAGCATTTTAGACCAGGAAAACACCAGGAATTTCCCAGGAAAATATCATTAGTTTTAGGAATATGGCAGAAATATGAAACAGAGAGGCCATTTTGTGCTAAAAAAATTTTATTATTTTGTTTCTATAGAAGTGTATTGGGAGAAACTTGTGGTAGTATCTGGTCAAGAAATGACCAAAAGGAAAAACACATTAAAATCTACTGCTGAACTAACACTTAAACAAAAAGCCTTTGTTGATATATATGTTAGTAATTGGGGGGAGATTACTAAGGTTGAAGCTGCTAAAAGAGCTGGCTATAAATCTAATAAACCTGAAGGTCCCACAGAAATTGCAAGTAGATTAACCGATCCAAATAAAAACCCACATGTAGTGCGTTATATGGAAATGAAGTATAACCAAGAACTTAAAAAACATGAAGGTGACAAATTAAAAAAATATAAAAGATTTGAAACTTTAAGTAAAAAAGCAGAGGATAAAAAACAATTCTCTGTAGCTGTCAATGCAGAGTATAGATCTGGACAAATGGCAGGTATGTTTGTAGATAAGAAAGAGGTAACACATGTCGGATTGGAGGGAATGAGTCGTGAACAACTTGAAAAAAGATTATCAGAGCTCGAAGGTAAAATCGGAGAAGCGAAAGATATCATTAACGTCACGCCAACAGAAATTAGTTCGGAGTAGTGATTGGATGATTGCATTTAATGAAGTTCATAATGCTCATCTAAATACTTCAATTGGTATTGTTTCAATTTTAACTGAGGATAAAAATGAATAGTTGACTATCTATATGGAAAAAAATGAATAGTTGACTATCTATATGGGATTTATTTTATGAGCAGACCTAAGAAAAAAAATAAAAAAATTCAAAAATCAAAAATTTTAAATTTTAATTTTAAAAATTTAGGAAATGATATAACTCAATATCCATTTGTTGAGATAAAATGGTTAGACATTGAGGGTGATAGTGGTTGGCAAGATACAAAAAGTTTAAAAAATTCTAAACTCCCAGTATGCGTTTCAAAGGGTTATTTATTAAGTCAAGCAAAAGGAATAACAAGAATATTTACTGATTTTATAGAGACCAAAGATAAACCTACATTTGATAATATTGGAAATACGACAATAATTCCTACATCGGTAATTGTATCAATAAAAAAAATTAACTTGTAATTAAATTATTTACGTATATCTATCCAAAATGGACAAATTTCTTGCATTTTTGATAAGATTAATCGTATTTTACCCTATTCCCACTCTAGTTGTATTGGTTTTATTAGCTTTTTTAAGTATTAAATAGTTCTTGCATATCTTATTTACATGGGATAGTAAAAGGAATGTTTTTAAAACTAACAAAAAAAGAAAAAGACTTTTTATTTGATTGGCTTTCAGATGATTTGGATTTAGCAACAAGAGAAAAACAAGATAGAGCAAATTCAAAACCAGATATTGTTATTTCAAATTTAAGTTCTATTCTTAAAAAACTAAAAAAGGAGCAAAAATGATACTACAAAAACATTCCCATGACGGCTTTACTTTAAGCGATTATGTAAAAACTAAAACTGGTCAAGAGGTTGACGTATCAAAAAGATATATTGGTTATTCATTAACAGAGGCAAAAAAATTATTTAAAAATCTTTGTAATGAAGTTAAAAAATCAAAAGAACATATTCCTTTTGGTGTTTATCAATAATGAGAGGAGCAAAAATGAAAAAACCAATACCTACCTTTAACATTCAATTAAATGATTTTTTTTCTGAATGTAAAAACAAAAATAAAGCTAAACTTAAAAGGTGGAAGTTTAAACAATGGCTTTTAAAAAAAAACAATAAACTAACAAAGGAGCAATAATGGGATTTGATATAACTGGTTTAAATCCAAAAAACCTACATTTAAAAGAACCAAAACAACCAGATAATTTGTGGAAATTATCAAAAGAAAAACAAGATGAGTATTTTGATTTAAGAGATAAATACACTTCTCAAAGTGGTACTTATTTTAGAAACAATGTTTGGTGGTGGCGACCTCTTGCAGATTATGTTTTAGAAAAAACAAAAGTTATTCCAGAGGACAGAAAAGAAAGTTGGGGATATAATGATTGTTCAGAGGTATCTCAAAAAGAAGCCGAAATGATTGCTAAACAATTAAGATACTTAATTAAAACTGGTCATACAAAAAGATATGAGGCAGAATGGGAAGCAAGAAGAAAAACTTTAGAAATCCATAACGACAAAGTTGAAAAAGAACTTGAAGAACATACTAAACAAGTACAAACTAAAATGAAAGATAGTAATCTTGCACCAAAAGATTTTCCAAAAGAAGATCATGACAAATGGGATAAGATATATAATAAAAGAAATAGTGATGCCTCTTACCCTTTTTCAGTTAAGAATGTTGAAGAGTTTGCAGAATTCTGTGAAAATTGTGGTGGCTTTACTATTGGATAAAAGAATTTTTTGATTATTTTTAACGATTGTTAAAAAATAAAAATAATCTGTGTAGTGTCCTAAAAGGTTTTATATTATGGGTTTAACTCACTACACTTTAAACTAACAAAAACAAAGGAGCAAAAATGTCTAAACAAATAAGCAAAGACAACAGAGAATATTGGTTAAAAAAATTATCTTCTAAATTCTCTGACAAAAGAGACGCAATAGTTTCATTACATCAAGTTGAGATTAATGAACAAACGCAAAAGAACTTTCCAATTTTCAAAAAAAGATTGGGAATTGAAAAAGACTTAATCAATTATATTAAAGTTGAAAAAGACTTTAATGATTATGTCAAAAACTATACCAAAAGATTAGAAGAGAAAAAAGAGTTGGCAAAAAAACTTTTTTCTAAAATCTCTCAAAAATTAGTTGGTTGGGCAGAGACAAGAAAATCTTGGATTAGTTATGATATACCAAAATATGATTATGAAAGTAAAATTTTGGATTTATCAGAAAGAGTTGAAAACTTTTTAAAAGACACTTGTAAAACAGAAACAAAGGAAGCATTTTACAAGTCAAAAAAAGGTAAAGAGATACAAACTCTTGAAGAGTTAGAAGAAAAAGCAACAGACCTATTACATAGTGATATGATTGGGTCAGAAGTTTTAACTCAAATATCAATGATTGCTAAACAAACTAATATTAATATGACAATTCCACAAAACACTTTAAAGGAATTACCGAGTAAATAATGGTTAGTATTGATAGATTAGTTAAAATCTATAATAATTTTGGGGACAGAGAGAAACTGTCCCCATTAGGTAGTGCAGATGAAGAGGTTATGTGGAATGACAAACTTACAGATAAACAAGTTAATTGGCTAGAGAGATTTATTATAGTTTGGGATTATGCAACCAATTTAGATGTTCAATTAAATAAAAAAAGTACAATGGCAAAAAAGGAGTAATAATGGCAAAAAATAAATATTGGCAAAACCTAGTAGATAAACATTTGGTAGGAAGAAAAATTGTCAGAGTTGAATGGTTAAATCCAAAAGAAACAGAAAGAGTGCATGGTTGGAGTTTTCAACCTTGTGAACTTTATTTAGACAATGGAGTTATTTTAACTCCAAGTGCAGATGATGAGGGAAATGAGAGTGGGAGTATTTTTACAAATTTGAAAGAACTCCCTTGTATTCCTTGTTTTAGAGATTAAAAAATATATAATAAAACTGACTAGTTAAACCCCTAACAATGCGAGAGTGGAGTTAGGGGTTTTTTTATGTTATTGACTTAATAAGTTAATGGCAAAATCTGAAAAAAATCTTTGGCAACGAATAAAAAAGTTAAACTTAAAAGGTCAAATTTTTCGCATAGAAAGTAATACAATCAATGGAATTCCAGACGTTTATTGGTTGATAAACAACAAAAGTATTTGGATTGAATTAAAGTCAAATGATGTCAAGAATTGTGGTCTTACAAAGTTTCAAATTAATTGGCATTTAACACATTACAAGAATGGTGGCACTTCGTTTATCTTGCGAGAAGACCTCTCGCAGAGACCCCCTCAAAATTTACAAATTTTCGTGGTTCGTGAACCGAGACGCTTGGTTCGTGCCTACTCATCACTCAATTTGAAAGACGCATTTGAAAAAATCTTGACGCAATAACCACGCTTCACGCATAACTTAATGACTATCCCTATGGGATAGTCATTAATATGGTTCATTAACATTGAACCATTAACCTTGTATATGGAAAATAAAATGAATGATTAACTTAATATATGGAAAATTTTCCTTATGTGTATATTAACATTATGCGTGTACGCTTAACTATCTATATGGGATTTTTCGTAATACTTTACATTAACATTTTTTAAAAATTATTTTTTAATTGGTCCCGGAGTCGTGGCAGCTCTTACCTGGACTGGAGTCTAATTGGTCCAGAGTCTGTAGCAGCTACAATAAAAAGTTGACAGCTGTAACCGTCCCGTGATAATAAGATTCTATTAACTAACATGGAGAAAAAAAATGATACACTTTAAAGATCTAAAAAAAGGCCAGGAAATAAAAAGCGATCAGCTTCATCCGTTTATATTATGCAGCGGAAAGCTTCTGGAGAGTCCAAAGCAAGGCAAGGGCATAAAGAAAACTATTCTAATAGATGCTAAGGGCTCGGAGCTGGGTTTTTTCGATGAAGCGGGCAGCGTTTACAGTACTAATATTAAACTAGCTAAGGTTGACGGCAATTGGACGGAGGTGAGTCATGCCGCTTCTTAATTATTACAGTCAAACTAAAATGGCTAAGGGGGAGAAGTTTGGATATAAAACCGCTATCCTTCATTTGGCCCCGTTTACATTAAGTGGTAAAAACGTCTGTCCCAAAGCTTCTCCTGAGTGTGCAGCAGCTTGTTTAAATACTTCAGGCCGTGGCCAGATGGGCTCAGTACAGAAGGCCAGATTAAATAAAACTAATTATTTCTGGACTAATAAGAATGCTTTTCTTTGGGATCTGAGTCGTGAAATAGAACAGTTAAAAAAACGGGCTAAAAACCAGGGCTTCAAATTCGCTGTAAGATTAAACGGTACAAGTGACCTTGCATGGCATCGTATGAAAGTTGATGGAGGTTCGAATTTGATGCAGCTCCATCCTGATGTGCAATTTTATGACTACACCAAAGTCTTAAATTATATTGATCATGATATAAAAAATTATCATGTAACATTTAGCGACTCAGGCCGTAACGACTCGGACATCATTGCAGCCATAGCTAAGGGCTCGAATGTGGCCGTTGTCTTCCAAGATAAGTTACCCAAAAAATGGCTTAATAAAAAAGTTATAAATGGAGATCTTCACGATCTACGTTTTAAAGATCCGAGGGGCGTGATTGTTGGATTAGTTGCTAAGGGTCAAGGCCGTAAAATTAATAATAAATTTATTAAAGCTGTAGCCTGATGGATTGGTTACTGGCTTTTATAATGCGACTCGTGATATTTTTTCCGGGTACTATAGGAATTATATTATTATTAATACTTCTTTTTTAGAACGATTCTAATTTACAGCCCCACAACCTGGGGCTGTAAAAAAAATAAATTATTTTCTTTACATCTTATTAAATATGATTAATCTGGGACATGTACAAAACATATAAAACACTAACAAAGGAGTATAAAAATGTCAGTACAAAAAAAACAGAAAAGAACACTTTCACCAATTGAAAATGTGAAATTGTTTAAAGCTTGTGAAGTAAACGCACAACGGAAAGCCTACAATAAATTGTGGGTTGATGTCAAAGAGGAAGCCTTACCAATTGTCGAGGTTCTCGGTGGTAGTGTAATTTCAAAATATAAAAGTAAATCTTATTATATTGAGATTGCCAAAAAGAATACTACTCGATTTGATGTTAAATCTTTTAAAGAAAATCACCCAGAGATATATAGTAAATATATTGTTGAAGGTGAAGCAATCGAACTTAAAACAAAGGTTGTAAAATAATGGCTCGATTATCTTACAAGGGGTGGTCTATTAATTGTAGACCACTTAAAGACATTGAAGGCAATTGGCAATTGGAACTCGAAAAGGGGGAAGTATTGCACACTTTCACTATGGTGAAGTCAATGTCACTAGGGTCAATAGAAAGTTTCGCATATGATCGGATTGATGAATATGTAGAGGACTTGAAAAAATCTTAATCTTTAAACACACGCCCCATACACGTGGGGCGTGTGGCTCCCACCAATAGAGGTACCAGTCAAAATCCAAAATTTAAAAAATTTATTTTTTTTAATTTTTAACTATCAAAATTTAGGTTCTTACATTATTTACCTTAACATTGTAGGAGATATACAAGTAATCAGCTTTGTAATGAAAGGGGTTTCTTTTTTGGGGACCCGAGGGTATAGTAAATATATATGACTAATACAGATTTGATGACCACTGATCAACTACGAAAGAGGCTCGAAAAAGTGTGGCTTCAACATATAAAATTATGTCAAGATAACTTTTTGTATTTTGTAAAGAATGTTTGGCCAGATTTTATTTGTAGAACTGATAGTAATCCAGATAAGTGGGGACATCATCAACACATAGCACATGAGTTTACAAAGATAGCAAAAAATAAAAAAGGAAGGCTCATAGTAAATATGCCTCCTAGACACACTAAATCAGAATTTGCATCTATATACTTTCCAGCTTGGATGATAGGAAAAAATCCTAAAATGAAATTAATGCAAGTATCACACAACGCAGAACTTTCAGGAAGGTTTGGTGCTAAAGTAAGAAATTTAATTGATAGTCCAGAGTATAAACAAATCTTTGGAGATGTTAAACTAAGAGAAGATAGTAAGGCAAAAGGACGTTGGGAGACCAATCAAGGTGGGGAATACTTTGCAGCGGGTGTTGGCGGTTCTATCACAGGACGAGGGGCGGACTTACTTATTATCGATGATCCACATACTGAACAAGACTCACTATCCGATAGTGCGATGGAGAGAACTTTTGATTGGTACTTGTCTGGTCCTAGACAACGTTTACAACCGGGAGGCTCTATCGTTCTTGTAATGACCAGATGGGCTCAAGATGATTTGACTGGTCGATTGATAAAATCAGAATCTGAACCTAAAGCAGATAAGTGGGAGAAAATTTCTTTTCCAGCTTTAATTGGTGAAGATGAAAACGTACAACCAGTTTGGCCTGAGTATTGGGAACTAGATGAACTGGAGAAAGTTAAAGCGTCAATATCAATTAGAAATTGGTCTGCACAATACATGCAGAATCCAACATCAGAAGAAGGAGCTATCTTAAAAAGAGACTGGTGGGTTCCGTGGGCCAAGGACCTTCCGACTTTAAAACATGTTATACAATCTTACGACACGGCATTCAGTAAAAAAGAAACTGCCGATTATTCTGCTATTACCACATGGGGAATATTCACGCCTCACGAATCTGAACCAGATGCTATAATGTTAATTGATGCAATTAAAGGTAAGTATGATTTTCCAGAATTAAAAATGGTAGCACTTGACCAATATAAATACTGGCAGCCAGAGACAGTTATCATCGAAGCAAAAGCTTCAGGTCAAAGTTTATTACAAGAATTTAGAAGAATGGGTATACCTGTTATGGATTACACACCTGGACGTGGACAAGATAAACATTCAAGAGTAAATGCATGTGCTCCTTTATTCGAGTCTGGACAAGTTTATTACCCAAGAGACGAACATTGGGCAGAAGAAGTAATCGAAGAATGTGCAGCTTTCCCTCATGGAGAGTATGATGATTATGTGGACAGTACCACACAAGCTATGTTAAGATACCGACAAGGTTCTTTTATAAAGACTTATTCTGACGAGGATGAAGTTGAAAGTTATAAGAGAAAAAAATATATATATTACTAAAGGAGAAGACATGTCAAAATTTAAGAAAAAACTTAAGAAAGCAGTTATGGCTGGTGCAGCACTTTATGGTGCATCTAAGCTTATGGGAGCATCTGGTCCTGTAGGAGATAAGTTTGCAAGTGCAAGAAAAGCTATGACTTCAAATGCAGCTATGAAAGGTGCTTCTAAACCACCTATGCTTGGAAACATAAAAGAAAAAGTAGTAGCTGGAATTACTAAACTTAAAAGATCAGATTTACCTACAAAAAGAAATATGAAAAGTATTTTTGTTGGTGATGATGGCACAATTACCAAAGGTTTAGAAAGATTTAAAAATAAAGATATTTATTCAAAAACTATGAAATCTAGAAGAGGAGAATCTAGCGGTTCTGGAAGTCTTAAAGATTTTGCAAATAAATTTATTCTTGGTAGAAAAACACAATTAAACAAAGGTAAAATGGTAAAAGCTCGTGGCGGTGGAATGGCTATGGGTGGTATGAAACCAACTAAACTTTATTAGTTTTTAACATGGCTGAAATTGACAAAGCAATTGAAGAGGAAGTTATAACTCCTGATTCAGAAGAAGTTGATATTGAATTAGAGGGGGAAGAGCCTACAACAGTTGAAGAAGCTGTTAGTGAGACTGAAAAATTTTTTAGCAACCTTGCTGAAGATATGTCTGATGATGTTCTGCAAAGAATGTCTAATCAATTACTTGACGATTATAAAAAAGATAGAGTCTCAAGAAAAGATTGGGAAACTTCGTATACCAATAATTTAGATTTATTGGGACTCAATCAAAGAGAAATGACTAGACCATTTAGAGGGTCAGCTTCAGTTACTCATCCATTACTCAGTGAGGCAGTAACATCCTTTCAAGCACAAGCCTATAAAGAATTATTACCATCATCAGGACCAGTCAAAACTAGAGTCCTTGGTGTTGAAGATCCTGAAAAAATGAATCAAGCACAAAGAGTTCAAGATTTCATGAACTACATGATTACTGAAGAGATGGAAGAATACACTCCAGAGTTTGATCAATTATTATTTTATTTAGCATTAGCAGGCTCTGCATTTAAGAAAGTTTATTACGATGAAGTTATGCAAAGAGCTGTATCAAAATTTATACCAGCTGAAGATTTAGTTGTTCCATATTATTCAACTGACTTAATGGATTGTGAAAGAATTACTCATGTTATTAAAATGGGTGAGAATGAAATATTAAAAAAACAAGAGTCTGGTTTTTATAGAGATGTAGAACTTAAACCTACTTCTAAGGGTCCAACTGACATTGAAAAAAAATATCAAGAGCTAGAAGGAATTACACCGGGTGGCGACAAACAATATTCTTTTTCTATTTTAGAGATGCATGTAGATTGTAATTTAGAAGAGTTTGAAAATAGAAATTCAGAAAAACAAGTTAAGGTACCTTACATAATTACAATTGATGAAGGCTCTGGACAAATTTTATCTATCTATCGTAACTATGATATGAATGATGAGACTAAAAAAAGAAAAGAATACTTTGTACATTTTAAATTTTTACCAGGATTAGGTTTTTATGGGTTTGGTTTAACTCATATGATAGGTGGATTAAGTAGAACTGCTACTCAATCACTAAGACAATTACTTGATGCAGGTACATTATCTAACTTACCAGCGGGATTTAAGTCTAGAGGTATAAGAATTAGAGATGATGACCAACCATTTCAACCAGGAGAGTTCAGAGATGTAGATGCACCGGGTGGAAATATCAAAGATCAGTTTCAAATTTTACCATTTAAAGAACCATCGGCTACATTATACCAACTTATGGGCTTTGTTGTACAAGCTGGACAGAAGTTTGCAGCTATAACTAACATGGATACTGGTAATGATTTACAAAATAGAGCTGTTGGTACCACTGTTTCGTTGTTGGAACGAGGTTCGAGGGTCATGAGTGCTATACACAAGAGATGTTATTACTCAATGAGAAGAGAATTTAGACTTTTATCAAAAGTATTTGGTACATATTTACCACCAATCTACCCATATTCAGTATATGGTGCAGATCAAGCTGTAAAACAAACTGATTTCGATGATAGAGTGGATGTTATTCCAGTTGCCGATCCTAATATCATGAGTATGGCACAAAGAGTAACTTTAGCTAACGAAAATTTAAAGATTGCCATGTCAAATCCTATGATGCACAATTTAAGGGAAGCATATCGTAGAGTATATGAGGCTTTAGGTACACAAGATATCGATCAATTGCTTATACCTCAAGAAAAACCAGTGCCAAAAGACCCAGCAACCGAGAATATGGAAGCGATTATGCAAAAACCATTAAGAGCATTCCCAACTCAAGATCATATGGCACATATTACTGCACATAGAGCTTTTATGTCTACAAGAATGGTACAAATTAATCCACAAGTGTATGCTGCTTTACAGGCTCACATATCTGAACACGTTTCTATGTTAGCTCAAGGCGAAGTTGGAGCTATGATTCAAAATGATCCTATGATGCAACAGATGTTACAAGCTGATCCAGAAGGTGCAGAGATAAAAATTTCTGGAATGATTGCTCAAAGAGTGGCAGTACTTACAACAGAGATTGCACAATCAGAAGCTATGGGTCAAAAACAAGATCCTTTAGTAATGTTAAAACAAAGAGAATTAGATTTAAAAGCTTTAGACCTACAAAGAAAAGCTGAACAAGATATGATGTCTAACGAGATAAGAGAAAATGAAATTGATGAAAGATTAGATATTGAAAAAATGAAATTAGAAAACAATGAAGATCAAGCAGCAGAAAGAATTAGAATTGCTGATGCGAAAGTAGATATAGCAAGAAAGAGAGCTAAAAAATAATGAAAAGACCTAAAGGTTATAGAGGAGGAGATGCAGCAAGATCAGATGCTGCTTCAGGAAGAAATGCTGGAAGAGCAGACCCTTCTGGTGGTGTAGATAGAAGTGCAGTTGGAGCTGGTTCTCAATTTGCAAAAAATAGAGCAAAACAAAATTTAGAAATACAAAGAAAAAAAGCTATTGAAACTATTTCTCCTAGTACAACATTTAGTGGTCAAGCAATTAAATATGGTTTGATGTTTTCTGGTGTACCTTTTGCTGGTGCAGTTACTAATAAACTTTTTGAAAAAACTTCTACTTCTATGGGATACAACAGAAAAAAAAATAATATTTCTAAAAAAAATATAACAAGTATTAATAAACCAAAAACAATAATTGGAACTGGTGGTGGAGGAGGTTCAAATAATTTACCAATATTACCTATTCAAGCAACAAAAGCAGTTGACAAAAAATTAATAAATCCAACTGATAATTTTTTTAATTTCAAAGCTTACAATGTTGGAGGTTTGTCTGGTGGAGTAAGTTATGGTCCACCACCCAAAAGGGGACCAAACCCGCAAGTACCTCCAGTTAAAATGAAAAGAGGAGGACACAAATAATGTGGTTATCGGCTATAAAACTTGCAATGAATGCAGGCTCAAAAATTTATGCTAACAAGCAAAAAACTAAAATGGCAATGTCAGAAGCTCAACTTCTACATGCTGATCGTATGGCTCGAGGAGAGGAGCAGTACCAAGGAAAACTTTTAGAAGCCCGTCAGTCAGACTGGAAGGACGAGGCAGTTTTGATAATTTTAAGTTTGCCCGTCGTGGTACTCGCTTGGGCAGTCGTATCGGATGATCCGAGTGCGATGGACAAAGTAAAATTATTTTTTGAGATGTTTTCGCAGCTCCCGTCCTGGTTTACAAATTTGTGGATTTTGGTCGTAGCCAGCATCTATGGAATTAAGGGGACACAAATCTTCCGTAACGGAGGCAAAAAATGATTTGGAGTTGGATAAAAAGATTATTTAAACCACACCCACAAAAAGATGCTCATTTAGAAATTTATGAAGATTTAGATTATTCAAAAATGACAAAAGGTGATTTAAAAAAATTGAAAGCTCAAGGCAAAATAAAAGACATATACCCACCTTATATATAGAGTTGCAATTTTATATTTTTAATATATAGATTCGTTATGAGTCTTAAAATGGTTTTAATAAATGCATTAGAAGATAGATATAATGCAAAAATTTCTGAAGCTGATGCAACCATAAAGATATACCTGACTAATTCAGTAGGAATTGGAGAACATCCACAACATTTAGATGAGATAGATAAACAAATTGGTATCATTACTGATTCAGAAGAAAAACTTGCAGCACTACAAGCATTTAAAATATGATAGAAGGTGATAGTAAAGAATACGAAATGATAAGAGAAGCTTGTCAGACCTTAAAGGGTGATGATTTATTTACAGCCGAAATTGGTGTAAGGAGAGGCTTAGGATCAAAATTAATTTTAGAAGAATTAATTTTTAAAAAACATTGGCATATTGGAATTGATCCGTATGGTAATTTAAATTATTCACATTACGATAAAAAAGAACCTACTACGGCTGATTATACAAATGATATGAAGCACCAATTAATTAAAGATTTAGATTATAAAAATTTTTCATTATTTCAAATGGAAGATGATGAATTTATGAAAAGATTTGAAGATGGTGTTCCAATTTACAGAGATAAAAAAGAATTAAAAAATAAATATGATTTAGTTCATTTTGATGGTCCACATAAATCAGTAGATGTTATTAAAGAATCAATATTTTTTGGAGAAAGATCTCATGCTGGTACAGTATTTATTTATGATGATTATTCTAAATTTGATATGGATGCAGTGTTAAAAATTATTGTTAATGAGTATGGTTTTATGTTATTAAAACAAGGCAAAAATAAAATATCACTTAAGAGAAATTAATGTTAGATCATTATACAGTTGAAGCTATAAGAAATTCTATAAACAAACAAATAACAAGTGTTAAAGAACATATATGCTATGGGGTTGAAACTGAATCTCAATTGATGTATGCTCGAGGCAGACTCAGCGGATTAGAAACGCTGCTTCAGGATATTAAAAACCTGCATAAGGAGGATAACGATGGTACAATTGATAAAACCTAAGCTTACTGATTTTGGTAATGACCAAACAAAAGAAGCAGAAGTAAAATCACAAATTCCCACAGATTCCAAAGGCATCAAAGAATATCTTGAAATCATACCTAACCCAGTTGGATACCGTATGCTTGTTAGACCATGGTCTGGTAAAGCAAAGAC
>Ga0208899_1001529_pt1 | contig 16265 bp, 22 predicted proteins | sample VirMetDEL_Nov_24_FD_184518 | JGI IMG/M metagenome (GOLD analysis project Ga0208899, IMG submission 184518) | Aqueous microbial communities from the Delaware River and Bay under freshwater to marine salinity gradient to study organic matter... | ecosystem: Environmental > Aquatic > Marine >... | reverse complement strand
AGGACAAAAAGTATATTCAGATATAATGGGACGAGCAAGTAAAAATTCTGAAGGACACCTAGTAGGTATCGCATTAGAAGATAACACAGACGAAGGTGAAAAACTCGTCGAGTGTATGTTAAAATTATAGGAAGGTTCTAATGGCACAACCAGTATGGGTAACACCAGCAGGAGATCTTGGAACCATAGCAGAAAATTTATTTTTCCAACTATCGGTAGAAGCCACAGATCCAGATGGTGGTACTCCAACATATAGTTTGATTGCTGGTAATTTACCAGAAGGTGTACAGGTACTGACCAATGGCACTGTTGAAGGTGTACCGTTAGCATATGTACGAGTACAAGGAACTCCAACTGAAGTTAGTGAAAATGTAACCAGCACATTTGCAATTAGAGCAACGTCTCCAGATGGACTTAGCATAAACGATAGAACATTTAGTCTAACTGTAACTGGTCAAGATATTCCTCAATTTACCACACCAGCCGGTTCACTTGGCAACTTTTTTGATTGTGATAATGTAAATGTTACAATTGGATTTACAGATAGCGATACAAACGATACTGTAACAATAAGTGTAGACAATGGCTCATTGCCACCTGGCTTGACGTTAAATTCTACTACAGGACTAATCAGTGGGCATATTAGTGCTATAAGCAATTTGCCAGATGATGCAACTGCTGGATATGATGCCAGTGCTTTTGATTTATATCCTTTTGATTTTTCACAAAGATCTATCAATAAAAACTATGAATTTACCCTTAAGATAACAGATGGAAAAGATCAAAACCTAAGAACCTTCACTATGTTTGTAACAAGCAGAGATAGTCTGACAGCTGACACAACAGATTTTACCGCAGATGATGATGTCCTCACTGCTGATCTATCACCTAGTAGAACACCATACATAACAAATTATCCACCTGCTGAAACTGATCCAGTGGTGCCTGCCGGTACAATTGGTACCTTTAGACATAACAACTTCTTTGCATATCAGATATTAGGATTTGACTGTGATGGAGACACATTTGAATTCGAAATTGTTACAGGAGATAGTGCTGACCTACCACCAGGTATATCTTTTGATCGTACAAATGGCTGGCTTACTGGTTATTTTCCAGAACAAGGAGCAACAGAAACAACCTATAGCTTTGACATCACCATATACAAAGCAGACGATAACAGTGTTGTAAGCGAACCATATACATATATCATCACAGTAATTGGTTCTATAGAAAGTTCTGTAATATGGAGCAGTGGAACACTTGTGCCAGGCACAGGAACAGGCACAGGCAAACCTGCAATATATAGTCTCGGTACTATTGCCAATGGTGCAACAAGTATGTTTTCTATAGTTGCTTCTAATCCAAGCGGGCGAGTGTTGCTGTTTAAACTAAATCAAGGAGCAGATAATTACAATCTATTGCCACAGGGTTTACAACTTTTAGAAAGCGGAAACATTGCTGGTAGAGTTAGTTTCAACACATTTACAATTGATGGTGGTACCACAACATTTGACAAAGACGTTACTACTAGGTTAATTAGTGCTGAAACTTTATTTGATAAAAACTTTGATTTTACAGTTGTAGCATTCAGTTCAGATGGCTTGGTAAGTATAAACCGAACCTTTAGAATTACTGTTGATCGAGCTTATAATTCACCATACAATGGCTTATACATTAAGGCAATGCCAGACAGCGCCGATAGATCATTGGTAAGCAACTTACTTCAAGACACTGACATATTTGAGCCATCAAGACTGTACAGAGCAGATGATCCATATTTTGGAATTGCAAAAAATGTAATTTACAATCATGCATTCAGTCTTGATACTGCAACACTTGAAGAGTATGTAAATGCACTTGATCAAAACCATTTTCGAAAAAAACTTATACTTGGTGAAATTAAAACAGCACAAGCATTGAATGCAGATGGAACAGTAGCATATGAAGTGGTGTATAGCGATATAGTCGATACAGGAGTAAACAAACAAGGAGAATCACCACCACAGAGTTTGACATTGCCTTATCCAGTTACGATATACAATGAACAAGCAACTGAGTCACGTGACTTATTTGATCAATATTACACTAATGGCAATTTAAATAATAGTAACGTAACTGCACTTGACCAAATGAGTCTTGCGTACTTAGAAGAAGCCAGAGATTTAAACCTTTTGGCTAATGTTGCAAGTCAAATGGCTAGAGATTGGATAGTAGCTGGACGTCCTGGTGATCCAGCTCCAGTTTGGACTGGTAACAAATATATTCCAAATCCTGCAGTTAATGATGTGTTTAATTGGACACCGAGTAATCAGTGTCCTGTAAACATTGACGAACCTTTGCGTTATGATAAATTTAAAACTGCATTACAAGCATTAACTCCAAATGATATAATATGGTGTGAATACACTGTGGAAGTTGATGACAAATCAGACCCAGATGGTAAAAAGAAAAAAACTGTTAGAAGTATAGCACCTTTTGGATGGTTAATAGAATATGGCGACACTGCGTATATAGTTATTCGTGGTACTCAAACTGAATATGATGGAAAATTAGATTTTATGAGTGCTAAAGTAATCAATCCAGTTGCTGGCTTTGGGTATGGAAAAACACACAACGGCTTTACCATTGCATACAAAGGTTTAGGACCAGCTGGTGAAACACGTGGAAGCGATGTTCCAGGAATCAGTCTTGGAGATGCACTGGCCAATACAACCAAAACCAAAATTAAAATTGGCGGTCACAGTCTTGGTAGTGCAGTTGCAACTATTATTACTAGCTATGCACAAGACCTAAATAAGTTTGATGAAATTCAAGGATATGTAAGTGCTAGTCCAACTGTCGGAAATAAAAACTATGCTGACTGGTTTAACGCCTTGCAAGATAATAATGGTAACCTCTTAGGAAATAACTTTTATAGATTAACAAACAAAAGTGATATTGTACCAATGGTTCCTGGATCTTGGTTAGGTTTTATTCCTGTTGCTCAAGAAGTATTGTTTGATGCACCATATACTGATGATGATAATTCAGCACAGATAGCAAAGAATCATCAAATTTGTTGTTGTTATGCTTATGCACTAAGACATCCAAACAATGTATTCAATCGATCAAATCAAGATGAAACCTGCAAATTTCCTGTAGGACAACCGCCACACTATTTTCAAATTGCTCAACATCTAGACAACCTTCGTCTTTATTATGGCAGTTTTGTAGATATTGATGACGTAGTAACTTCGCAAACCATAACCACTGTATATCCAAACAGTTTAGTTAACATGAGAGATCGAGTTGTGGACACTGTTGGACAAACCAATACAATATTGCCTCTATGGATGACATCAAAACAAACCAACGGAAGAGTACTAGGTTTTACCAAAGCATGGGTAATTGCCTACACAAATCCTGGCGAAAGTGATAGAATAAGTTATAATATACGCACACAATTTGGTGAGATTCTAAATAGGATAGACTTTATAAGTGATAGATATATACTGGACAATCAACTTACTGCAAATTGGGTACCAAACGAAGATTCAACAGATGGTGGAAATTGGAATCCATCGCCTCCATTTTCAACAACTTTTAATGCAAATCAAAGCGTTAATCCAACCTCAAGTGGCAATGAAACTACATTTGATGGTAACAGTTTGAGATTTACATCACCAGTAGATGTTTACGGCAAGACAGACAAGTATGATAAATACCTCGTATTCCCGAAGACAAATATTTTAGGATAGAAAGAGTAAAACATGGCAAGTAATATTAACCCAAACAACATAGATACAACCTATCCAGTTGCTGGTCAAGACAATGACAGTCAGGGATTTCGTGATAATTTTACAAATATCAAAAGTAACTTTGAATTTGCAGAAACCGAAATAGATGATTTGCAAGCCAAAGGCATATTTAAAAGTGCATTAACAGGCACCACATTAGACAACGATATGGCCGGTGCAGTAATAAAAAATACAAAAACACAAGCATACAGAGCAACAAGAGTTGCACTTGGTGCAATAACTGGATCAGCTGCAATTGATTATAGTGCAGGAAACTGGTATTCAGTTACTACATCAGGTTCAATTACATTAGCATTTTCTAACATTCCAAGTGCTGGAAACCAAGCATATATCACAGTGACAGTCACTGTTGCAAACGTTGCACACACAATGACACTACCAAGTGCTGTGGGCAATGGTGCAAGTGCAAAATCAGTTGTAGGCATACAAGGTATTGCCTCAAACGTAATTACGTTTGCAGAAACAGGCACATATGAATTTCAGTTTCACACAGACGATGGTGGGACAAGCATTTTCTTAAGTGAACTTACAAGACCAAGAGACACATTAACTAATCCAATAAAATTAACAGGCTCAGAAGATCTAGCAGATGCTGGTGCGGCTAGTTTAACAAAAACTGCTAGTTATTTTACAACTGTGGCTGCTGAAACAAGCACATTGGCCGCTGGTGTTGAAGGACAGGTAAAAGTCCTCGCAATGTATGGTGACGGCGGTGACATGGTAACAACAGTAACCAACGCAGGATGGAAAGCATCTGGCACAGGTACCATTACTTTTGCTAACATTGGTGAGTCATGCACACTTATGTACATCAACAGCAAATGGTTTGTGATAGGTAACAACGGTGCTGCGTTTGCATAAAGATCAAATAAAACATTGACACAACAACTCCTTTACTATATAATTATTGAGTAAAGGAGTTTTTTATGAAAATAGATCTAAACAAGTACAAAGAATTCGTAGACGCAGTAACCAGTGATGAAAGCAAAAGCAATGATGCTTTTACACATAACTGGGCATCTTTAAACAATGAACGCTTAGCCAACATGCCAAGACTGCTTACTGCAAGTTGTGGAATGGGTGCAGAAGCAGGCGAATTTACAGAAATAGTCAAGAAAATAATATTCCAAGGTAAACCACTTGATGATGAAAACATTTATCACATGAAAAGGGAACTTGGAGATATCATGTGGTATTGGATGCAAGGATGTATGGCATTGGATGTTGATCCAAATATTGTAATTCAAATGAACATAGACAAACTCAAAGCACGTTACCCAGGTGGTGACTTTGATGCACACTACAGTGAAAACAGAAAAGACGGCGATATCTAATGGAACATCCATTGATCAATGACATTGGTGATCTTAATGAACAACAGTTAATGGATAAAATTACTGAGTTAAACAGCAAGTTAAGCATTGCCATGAGAATGGGTAATTCGAGTTTGATAAATCAGGTACAGATGGCATTGTCAACATATCGTAATAAACTAAGTGAGAAACATGCTGCTGAACGTAACAAAGACGACAAGTTTGAGGATAAAATAGATATATCATGAGCTATGTAAGAATAGGTTGGAGCCCAACATTTACCTGCGGTGTACATTTTGATACAGGTGTTGTAATGAATACCTACACTGTAGATTTTCAAATAATGACCAAATCGACAAACAGTGTAGACCAGAATATAGCAATCGAACGGTGTAAGTATATTGTCTATGAGCAGTTCAGCGATTCGATTATACTAGGCGATGATGATAAAAAACACGCAAAAAAATATCAAGATGCTGGTTTCAGAACAATCATTGTGCCTGATCAACCTGCTGATCAATTGACAGGTTTGGCCTTGTATTGTAAACTACAAGCAATTACAGAAGATGTACTAGATATACTGGACGTAAGCATTAGAAGTAGTATGGGAGGCGGAATAAGCTACCTACACAACGATGAAGAAACTGTAGGACCATATGAAAAGTCTGGTTGGTGGAATGATGCAGGACCAAACTGTAGCACATTGCCAGGCACACGAAAAAAAGTTGTTACAATAAACAATACAACTTGGAAAAATCTTGACTTAGACTGGGATGACGGCGAAGAATCAGAAACAGTTATTGAAATAAAACTTGAGAAGAAAAACGAAAAAATTGAAAACTTAGGCGAAAACGTAGTAGAATTTAAACCTAATGATAAAAAATAAGTTTGGTGAAATAGTATACAACATTGAAGACGTAGTTGATTTGATTATGAAACAACAATCTACTGCTGGTATCACTGTGGATGGTACTGTGCAACTTGAAGACACTTCTCCCGAAACAGACATATCATTAAGTGTTGATGAGTATGATATGATGAATCAACGCAACTGGCTTATGCCCGAAGAATACCAACATATGGATATTGCACAACATGTGATTGATCTTTGTAAAACACAACCAGAGATACAACGTGCTGGTGAAGAACTGTTGATGTTTCAAGAACGTAACTTGTTTAACTTGCTAAAGTATTTGAAATACCTAGTAGATACCATGCGAGCAAACAACATAATATGGGGTGTTGGTAGAGGATCAAGTGTTGCAAGTTACGTGCTCTACCTACTTGGTGTACATCGAATTGACAGTATGTATTATGATTTAGACCCTGGAGAGTTCCTTAGATAAATATTAACTACGCAGTTAATAGGAGTCCACATGGCAGGTAAAAAAGTTTATAGAAGTTCTCAAGGAAAATCCATTGACCTTGGAGCTTTACTACTTCAAAACGAAACAGTCAGAGCAGTAGGTAATATGGGAGTAAATGCTCGTGGCGATAGAATTGATACAGGAAATAAAGTGATAGATACCAAAGTAAAACAAGCACAACGGGCATATAATAAACAAATTGGACCTCAAGATGATATTCCACAAAGTTTTGCACCACCACCTGCAGGCATTGTTCCAACACAACCTGTTGCACCTGATCCGTACCAATTGCAGTCTCAAAACAGTAAAGAAGACAAACTATTCAAAGAGCAACGTAAAGCCAAGAAAAAGACAACAAAGGTTGCAAAAACAAAAACAGTTGTAAAAACTCCAACAACTCCGGTGCCTGAACTAAAAGCTGAACCAAAAGCTGAACCAGTTGTTGATATTAATGATCTTAACAACATTGAATCAAATTTAGATAAAGTAGAAGAAACAAAAGCATTACCAAAAGGTGGTCTTGCAGATGCTATTGCTAGAGCAAAAACAATAAAACAAGAAGCATTAAAAACACCAAGACAACTAGCACAAGAAAAATCAGGAGTAAAGAGAATATAATGGCCACAATAAATTATGATGCATACCAAGTTACAAGAGAAACTTTCAGAGCCCTACGTGACGATGTGATTGTTGAAGAAATGGCTTTCAAAGAAAGAAAACTACAAAGCGGAATAATATTGTTAGACGATGACGGCAAAGGACATGGCATACGACCGCGTTGGGGCAAGGTATATGCAATTGGGCCAGAGCAAACAGAAGTTACAGTAGGACAATGGATCATGGTGGCACATGGACGTTGGACGAGAGGTGTTAAGATTCAAGACGGAAACGGTGAAACTGTGATTCGTAAAGTAGATAACAAAGACATATTGCTGGTCAGTGATGATGATCCAGGTTCTGACGATACCTTAGCAGACGCAATTGACATTTACAAAAGATAATATTGTAGGAATTATTGACTGCGATCAATACAAAGATAATTTTGTTGAATTATACCTGGCACTCAAAAAATTATACCAACCTGCATTTAAAGATAATGAAAAAATTTTAGTTAAATCCAGTTTGGATTACTATAAATATTCTCACGGACTTATCTTACAAAGTTTACAAGTAATAGTAGATCAAATTGATATCACCAACTGTTTCATATGTTTTGAAACTACTAATAAAAACATACATCAAGAATATCAATATGTTCATAAAACATTTAGCATCGATCCTACAAAATTTGAAATTAAATATGTTGAAGGTAATTTTGATAAAATTCCAGCAACAAATGTAACGCCTTATACCAAAGTTAAAAACCTTGATAGTAACAGTGGGATACTTCATGATCTCACCGATGAACAGAAAAAACTTTTGTTTACAAGTAAAAACTTTTGTATTTTGCCATGGATAAGCATGTTTATAAACATAGAAAATAAAGTTACACCTTGTTGCCAGTATAATGATAAACCAATTGGGGATTCTAGCAAAAATAGTTTGAAAGAAATGTGGAATAATAAAAACTTTCAAAACATAAGAAATAAAATGTTAAATGATGAATTAGTATATGGTTGTCGTAACTGCACTCATATGGAAAAAATTGGAAAAGAAAGTCTTCGCACATCAATGAATATAATGTTTTCAAAATATGTGCATATTGCTGAAAAAAATATTACTCCAGAATATAATCTAAAATATATTGATTCTCGTTTTAATAATCTTTGTAATTTAAGTTGCAGAATGTGCGGACACTCGTCTTCAAGTAGCTGGCACACTCCAGCTGTTGCAATTGGTAAGATTAACAAAAATGTTCCTGTTTTTCTCAAAGCTGGAAGAACGAATACAGATCTTTACGAACAAATAATAGAGCAAGTTGACAATCTCGATCGAATAGTCTTTGCTGGTGGCGAACCTCTCATGATAGAAGACAATTATAATTTACTTGAAGAATTAGAGAGGAGAAAACGTTACGACATAAAATTGTGGTACAGTACCAACATGCACAATTATACACTTAAAGGACGTAACATTTTTGATTTATGGAAAAATTTTAAAAATATAGCTATCGGAGCAAGTCTCGACGCCGAAGGAGAAAGGGCATCATATTTACGTACTGGAACAATTTGGGAAAATGTTTTAGATTTTCGAAAAAAAATGCTTGCTCTTCGTCCAGATATAGATTTTTTTATATCTGCAACTCCAACTATTATAAACGCATTGCATCTACCTGATTTTCATCGTAGTTGGGTCGATCAAGAACTAATTCAGCCTGAACAATTTTCGATACAAACACTGCATGATCCGCAATATCTAAGGGTAAAAACTGCTCCACTATATTTGCGGAATAAAATAATAAAAAAATACAAAAGTCATCTTAGATGGTTACGTCCTCTTGACCGCGAAGGAAGAGCGACTCAAAGTTTTGAAAGCATACTCGAGCAACTTAAAGATCCTGTTCCTTTTGATGCTATAGATTTTTGGAAAAATATTGATCCACTAGATAAATTTTATAATGCAAATCTAATTAAAAGTTTTCCAGAATTGGTTGACTTACCACGATAAACATCATATAATGCTTGTAACTTAGGAGTATTAGATGAAGCAACTGTGGACTGAAAAGTATAGGCCGAATGACGTTGATGGCTATGTTTTTCGTGATGAAGAACAAAAAGCTCAAGTAAAAACTTGGATAGATCAAGGTGCTATTCCACATTTACTGTTTAGTGGTGCTCCAGGTGTTGGTAAAACCACACTAGCAAAGATACTAATCAAACAATTAGAAATAGATGACTTTGATGTGCTAGAAATAAATGCATCAAGAGAGAATTCGATTGACACAATACGTGATAAAATCACAGGTTTTGTACAAACAATGCCATTTGGTGACTTCAAGGTTGTGCTGTTAGATGAGGCTGATTATATATCGCCAAACGGACAAGCGGCACTGCGTGGCGTTATGGAGACCTATCATGCAAGTGCAAGATTCATATTAACATGCAACTATCCAAACAGAGTTATTCCAGCATTGCATTCAAGATGTCAAGGTTTTCATATTGAGAAAGTTGACCGTACAGAATTCACTGCTAGAGTTGCGACAGTGTTGGTTGCAGAGAATGTTGAAATAAACATTGATATACTAGACACTTATGTGCGTAGTACCTATCCAGATCTGCGTAAGTGTTTGAACTTGTGTCAGATGAATAGCTCAGATGGCCGACTTGCTAACGTAAAAGGTGATGAAGGTAACACAAGTGATTGGCGTGTTGATGCAGTTAACTTGTTCAAAGCAGGCAAGATCATAGAAGCAAGAAAACTGATGTGTACAACTGTTCGTCCAGAAGAAATGGAAGACGTGTTTCGTTGGATGTACGACAACTTGGAATTGTTTAGTTCTACACAAGAAGGACAAGACAGTGCTATTATGATCATACGTACAGGACTTGTTAATCACAGTTTTGTAGCAGATGCTGAAATCAATCTAAGTGCAACAATGGTGGAGCTGAGTCAAATCAATGGCTGAAGAAGAATTAACCACAGATGCTCGTACAATGACTAAAGCAGGTGCTCTTGCTATGGAACTTAGCAAAGAGAAACGTCGTCTACAACAGGAGCTCAATGAACTACAGGAAGAATTTGATGTAGTTAAACCAACCACACCCACAGGCACACCAGACTGGTACGTTAAATGGGCTAGTACTGTAATGGCCGTTGCTGGTATATTCTTAATTAATGCTGGTCTCGTACACTGGGGTCAGGGTGCCTACATACTAAGCACACTGGGTTGGTGTTGGGTGGGTATGATCTGGGGTGATCGTGCTATAATGATTGGTTCAAGTATTAGTGGCACAGCAACAGCAATGAATTTATTAACAGAGATGCTATAAATGGGCGAAGTATTAGAATTTAAACCACGTGAAACAGTGCATGTTTTAAAATTCACTGCACCAAGGCCTTTAAAAATGCGAAAAACTGGCAAAGAACGTATTAGTTTAGAATTACATAAGGTTGATGAATCACACGGCTTAGGACAAGCATGGGTTCCTGCTACAAACAAAAGACTAGCACAAGAAAAGTTATGTGCTATGATTGAAGTTTTAGAATTTTTAGATGATTAATGAGTTATACAAAATTTGGAATATAACACATGCACCAGCAGACGAGTTTACTGGTTATGAGAGCGTCTATGATCAACTAGATCAATTTGATAAAGCACAATATGATAGTGATCCAGAAGGAACTATCGAAAAGGTTTATGAAATCTATCGCAGTATAAACATTGTTCCTATTGTGTATTTCACACACAAAGGTTTAGTAGAAGCAGTGCGTAAGTTTAGCAAATTGTCCTACAACAATGTAGAACAAGGCAAAATTGGACTTGGAAACAACAGAGGACAAACCATAAACAGGTTTTTGTTTCCTAACATGATGACTGCTGAACCCAAAGGCAGAGGTTCAAATAGTCTTAGAGACAGATTCTTTGATGAACGCAAACTAAAACGTGCTATACGAATTTGTTTTGAATTTAGAACTGGTGATAGACTGCTAAGACCTACACAGCTAAGAACTGCACTTGAACTTGTAACAGGAGAAAATGTTACCAACTTTAAAGCACAAAATGCTAAAGCAATAGCAGAACATTTGTGTCCTGTGCTTTGGGGTAGAGTTTATGACTACAGTTGTGGTTATGGTGGAAGACTACTAGGAATAGGTTCAAGTAATTTTAAGTATGATTATGTAGGTGTAGAACCTAATACCGAAACTGTAAAATACCTTAATTATCTCAATGATATCGTGGACGAAGCAACAGGTGTAAGGAGCACTATAGTACAAAGTGTAAGCGAAGAATATCAACCCGAGGATATAGATTTAGCATTTAGTAGTCCTCCTTATTTTAACTTGGAGAAGTATAGCGATGAAGAAACCCAGTGTATGGTACAGTTTAAAACAGAAGATCAATGGTTTGATGGATACGTTGTTCCAACCATGGAACACATACATAGAGGACTCAATAGAGAAGGACTTTTCGCTACCAACATTGCGGACTACAAAAGTTACGACAGAAAAGAACCATACGAAGTTACACAGAGGTGGATCAAAACTGCTGAAAGAATAGGTTTCAAACACATAGAAACAATTAAAATGATGCTGAACACACGTCCGGGTGTGGGGAATGATCGCAAACAAGGTAGAGAAAAATGGGAGGGTGTTTATGTCTTCAGTAAAAACTAAGCCAACAGATTACATGCGAACTGTGCAGGATTATCCTGTAGAAGGTGTAAACTTTTATGATGTAAACAGTTTGTTCGCACAACCAATTTGGAATCAAGTGGCTGCTGAACTTGCTGTTGTGATTCAAGATCAATTCAATCGTAACGGTGATATCACACACATAGTGGGTATTGAAAGCAGAGGTTTTGTTGTAGGAGCAGTGTTGGCGGCTACAATAGGAGTGCCTTTTGTTATGGTGCGTAAAAAAGGAAGCAAGTATCCAGGTAGCCTGTTACAAGAAACCTATGCACTTGAGTATGGCGAAGATACATTGGTGCTACAAGAAGGACTGTTAGGACATGCTAATAGAGTGTTAATAGCAGATGATTTAGTTGCAACTGGCGGCAGTATGTTAGCAACCAAACGATTGGTTGAACAAGCAGAGGCCCGTGTAATTGGTTTTACTAGTATCATAAACTTGGCGTACCTTAATACAGCTGATATGAAAAGTCAATTGCATATAACACAAGAGGAGATAATAAAATGAAATATAATTCAATGAACTATTGTGTTCATCCTGGAATTGGAAATGACAGACAAGACGAAGTGTATAAATGGTGTGAAAAAATCTGGGGCGACTTTCGTGATAATGGGATTTGGCGTCCAACATCAAATTATGATAGAGACCAATCTATCGGAACCTTTGACATTTATTTTAAAGACAAAAAAGATGTAGGTTTATTTTTACTTGCATGGGGAGGTTCTATTGTTGAAAAGTCTATTTTTGATTCTCTTTTTGAAGAGATAGAAAATGAGTGACGTACAAGAACGCATGCGAGAATTATGCAAGCCAATAGAACAACAGATACTGATGTGCGACAGTCGTGAGGATGTTCTAATGATGGCATGTGCCATGTTACAACATGTGAAAACAATGATGGACACACAAATTGGTGTTGAAGGAAGAAAACAAATTATAAAGGAGGCAAACAATGACTAATAAATTTGACTGGCCAAGAATGTATAAGGACGAAGAACATCTAGAAAGAGAAGCCCAAAGTTGTGTTGAGCATGCTATCAGCACCCACTTTGATATAGAAGACATTGATGAATTAACCCAAGAGCAATGGGACGAGATTATGGCGTGGAGAAAAGAAAACGTCAGTGAATATAGTCCCATGTATGGCGGCTTTGCTGACGTTTATAACATGTGGGAAATGAACAATGAAGACGTTTGAAATAGTGTATGAACCAAGAATACAAGATCCTGTTGTAGTTGCTAGATTCAAAACCAGAGAAGAAGCCGAAGATCATATGGATATGATTAAAGTCAATCATCATAGGGTATATCCTTTTCACAAGATAGTAGAAGATAATTCTAACCAAAATGAAGAAAAAGGTTGACATAATTCTTTTCCTGTGTTATTGTAAAGTATAATAACAAAAAGGAAAAATATGTTCACAATACAAATTGAAAGATTAGCAATTGAACACTACGTTAGCAACAACAACGTAGACGATTTTGTATACCAAGATGTAATCGGTTTTGCGGCATTAGACTACTACTTAACCATGCATGATTCAGTTATGCTAGAGTTTATATGTGCTTACTTGGACCAGCAAAACGGTATAGCAACACCGTACCCAAAGTTGCCGATGTTAATATAGATAGAAAGATGAAAATGAGATATAACAAATACGAAAAAACAATACTTACAGACTGCGATGGTGTACTACTAGATTGGGAGTGGGCATTCAATTGTTGGATGATACAACATGGATTTGAAACTACAGAAGGATACCAATTCAAATATGATATGGCTGAACGTTACGGTATCACAAAAGAACAAGTTAAAAAACTAATTAAACAGTTCAATGAAAGTGCCGCAATAGGATTCCTTCCAGTGCTAAGAGATGCAATGTACTGGGTCAAGAGACTACATGAACAACATGGTTACACATTTATTTGCATAACCAGTTTAAGTTTAGATGAAAATGCAGCCAAACTTAGAGAAATGAATCTACAAAAAATGTTTGGTAAAACTGCATTTAGCAAACTGATATGTTTAGACACAGGTGCAGACAAAGATGAAGCACTGAGCAAGTATGCTGGTTCAAATTGCTACTGGTTAGAAGACAAGCCAGAAAATGCCGAAGCAGGTTTACAGTTTGGATTGCGTCCGATACTGATGGAACATGGGCACAACATGAATTATGAACATACAGACATTCACTCAGTGAAAAATTGGGAACAACTTTACCAATATGTTACAAAAGGGTAGTTTGTAACAAAAAATTATTAAAATTGTAATATCATTGTAATATTTCTATGTTTAAATAGACGAGTTATAAAAATTAACCGACTTTCAAAACATAGGAGTTATCATGAAGTCTTTTATAATCGCATTGGCAACAATGTTTCTATTCTCTACAGTAAGTATTGCTAGAGATCAATTAAGTATTGCAGGTTCAAGTACTGTGCTTCCATTCGCGAGAATAATCGCTGAAGAAGTTGGAAAGACACCAAGTATCAAAACACCAGTTGTAGAATCAGGTGGTAGTAGTGTTGGTAAGAAAGGTGTATGTGATGGTGTAGGAACACAGTTCATAGACATTGGAAATGCAAGTTCAAGAATGAAAACAAAAGAATTAGAATACTGTGCAAAGAATGGTGTTAAGTTAACTGAAATCAAAGTAGGTTATGATGGTATTGTTGTTGCAAGCAGTAAGAAAGGTATCCAATTAAACATTAGTAAAGCAGATTTAGCACGAGCACTAACTGCAAAAGTTCCAGTAGACGGTAAGATGGTAGACAATCCATATAAAAAATGGAGTGATATTAATCCAGCACTTCCAAACTTGGATATCAGAGTGTATGGACCACCAACAACATCTGGTACAAGAGCATCATTCGTTGAGATGGTAAATGAAAAAGGCTTTTGTAAAAAGAGTAAAGAAGTTAAAGCTATTGGTTATAAAGCAAAGAAATGTAGAGCCATGAGAACCGACGGTGCATTCATTGAAGCAGGTGAACAGGACAACTTGATTGTACAAAAGTTAATTGAAGATCCAACAGCCTATGGTATTTTTGGTTTTAGTTATCTAGATCAAAATAGCGATACACTTAATGGTGCAATCATAGACGGCGGTGAGCCAACATTTGAAGCAATTGCAGACGGTAGCTATGCAGTATCAAGAGCATTGTTCTTTTATGTTAAGCATCAGCACATAGGTGTTGTGCCTGGTATTGAAGAGTACATGGCTACTTGGAAAAAGAATTGGAACGAAGAAGGCATGTTATCAGATGCTGGCATGATTCCAATGCCAAAAGAAGAAAGAGCAAAGTATGCTAAAGCAATGAAAGAATTACCAGAGCTTACTGCAGACATGCTTAAGAAGTAATATTTTATATTACACTTGACAAAAAATATTAATAGCACTATAATACAAAAATAGTGCTATTTTTGGAGGTACAAGTGCTAACATCTTTTTATAGTGTTTTTGAACAACAGTTACAAAATCAAAAACAAAGCCTAAAAGAAGAATATAAAAAAGCCAAAAGTGACAGACGCAAAGCATGGTTGAAAAAACAGATAGCTGATGCAAAAGACATGCGAGATCACTTACGAGAAATGCAAGCCCATATGAAGACTGAAACATGTCCTCACTGTGGTAAAAAAATATAAGGAAAGATCATGGATCAACTAACACTTTGGATGGCACTAGGCTTTTTATTTGCTGGCTATTCAGTTATTGCTAATGATAGTGTACAAACACTGGGTACATGGATAGCAAGTAACAATCAAAGATTTAAATGGACAACAATGTGGGCCGCCGCTAGTGCGGTTTTGCTTTGGGCACTCTGGTATGGATGGACAGTAAATGGTGGAGACATCAGTTACGGTAGACTTACTAAGATTCCATTTCAAGAAATACAATGGTATCATGCTATGGCACCGTTGGTATTATTACTGCTCACAAGGATAGGCGTACCAGTTAGTACGTCTTTTTTAGTTTTAAGTGCCTTTGCTAGTACCTTTGTGCTGGAGAAGATGCTGGTAAAATCAATCATGGGTTATGCAGTAGCAGGTGTATTTGCATACTGTTTATGGATACTAATAGCACGACGGTTAAATGAACGTAATGACCCAGTCAAAGAAGAACATAAACGATATTGGCGTATAGGACAATGGGTCACTACAGGCTTCTTATGGTGGACATGGCTAAGTCATGATGTTGCAAACATAGCGGTGTTTTTACCAAGACAAGTACCATTTGATATGATGATTGCAATCAGTGTGATATTTGTATTAGGTTTAGGTTTTATGTTTCGAGAAGGCGGTGGTAAGATACAGAAGATTGTATTGGAAAAGCAACACACTAGATATGTACGTAGTGCATGTATCATTGATGGTGCATACTTCTTATGCTTGTTCTTCTTTAAAGAACTTAACAACATACCGATGTCAACTACTTGGGTGTTTGTTGGATTGTTATGTGGTAGGGAACTAGCAATTAGTACAATGAGTAAC
>Ga0208899_1001528_pt1 | contig 16277 bp, 19 predicted proteins | sample VirMetDEL_Nov_24_FD_184518 | JGI IMG/M metagenome (GOLD analysis project Ga0208899, IMG submission 184518) | Aqueous microbial communities from the Delaware River and Bay under freshwater to marine salinity gradient to study organic matter... | ecosystem: Environmental > Aquatic > Marine >... | reverse complement strand
GAGATGAATTAAATGATAAATATTCTGATGAGCAAAAGAGTGGAGTTATTAGTGATAAACAAAGTAAGAATTTTACAACAACTGAAGAGATATTTAAGATGATAAATCAAATGGCGGAAGATTTAAAACCTTTAAAAAAGAAAAGTAAAGATGAAATTACAAAGAAGGAGATGCAACTATTACAAGCATATACTTTATTTAATATATATTCTCGTATGCCGATGCGTAATGATGTTGCTGGTATGACAGCTATCAATCAAGCAGCATATAAGAAGTTAAGCGAAAAAGACAAGAAAGAAAACAATTATTTAGTTGTACCATCAAAGGGGCAACTCTATTTCGTATTGAATCAATATAAAACGAATCGCAAATACAAAGAATTAGATTTACCTATTGAAGACGCAAATTTAAGAAAGATTTTAAGGTATTATCTTAAGATGAACGGCACCGAAAAGGGGGGTATTTTATTCAAAACTTCAACGGGTAAACCTCTTACCCGCACTGAATTAAGTAAGGTTCTACTTAAGTATTCAAAAAAGTATATGGATAAGTCAATAAGCACAACGCTTTTAAGGAAAATTTATTTGTCAAGTAAATATGGAGACATGAAAAAGGAGTTAGAGAAAGATAATAAGGTGATGGGTCATAGTAAGGCAGTTGCATTAGATACATATGTTAAAGAGGCAAAAGAATAATTATTTATATTTTTTTTGTAATTGTTTTGCGATTGCTATTTGTTCGTCATTACCCGCCCCGGGTATTAAATCTAAATAAGCGGGTATCGCTTTTACAATAATTTCTTTTTGGGGTTTCTCAAATGTCATCTTACCTTCAGAGAGTAATTTTTCAATAGATTTTGATATTTTTACTCCTTCATTATCCTTTTTATCTTGAAGTATTGCCGTGTAATTCTTCATGATAGCTTTAAAAACTTCTAGAATTCTTTCTTTAGAAAATCCTTTTGATGGTTTGTCTTTGTCTTTTTTGACTTGTTTCTCCGCTAATTTCACTACTTTACTCCATGCTTTAGAGTTTGTTAATTTATTTTCATCTCTAAATTTTTCAAGTAGTGATACGACTAATTTACCATCAGAGGTATTTGGCTCCGGTAAAGGGTTTACCTTACCATAACCCAAAACAAAATTAAAACCATCTTCATTTAATTTTTTACCAATTAATTTTCTTGCTGTATCAACACTTACACCTTTACCCAACTGACTTCCAAGTAATTCACCCGCTGCTACTTTGGTGAATATACTTGATTCAGCACTTGTAATTTTCTTTGCTAAATCATTCAAAGGGTTCATGTCAGCGTCCTTGATAAATTCTTCAATTTTAGATTCAGCCTTCTTTTTAGGTTCTTCTTTCTTTTCTATTTTAACATCTTCCGGAGTTTCTTGAACTTTTTGTTTAGTTTTAACACCGACTTTTTGATAAATTCCTTCTTCTAAAGGTTTTTTGGCTTTTCTTAATTGTGTCTTTGGTTTTTTAAGTGGCACTAGTTCTTGTTTTCCACTTCCATTCCATGGTGTTCTTCCAGCATCAATTAATTCTTGGCGTTTTCTATCAGATTCACCAATATCACTACCAACAAAAAATACTTCAACATTCAATTTGTCATGTGCTTTTTTAACAAATTGTTTGCTTCTGTATTCATCTTTACCTTTATTATCGGGCATCAGATATTTATCATCTCCAGAAAGATCTTTTTTACCTTTTCTTTTTGCTGGGACAACAGCAAATTTTCTTACCATCTCTTGTTTCGGTTTAGGTGCTGGTTTCGTTTTCGGTGCGGGTTTTGGTTTCGGTGCGGGTTTTGGTTTCTCTTGTGGTTTACTTCTTGCTTTTTCTGCTTCAACCGCTTTCTTACGTATAACTCTCTCTTCTTTCTTTTTCTTTTCAGCTTTCTCTGCCTTTGCTTCAGCTGCTTTTTGTTTTTGTAATTCAGTTTTAGGTTTAGGTTTTGTAATTGCTTTAGCAGTATCAAGGGTTGTAATTTTACCTCTTGCGGGTGCTTTATCAACAAGTCTCTTTTTCTTGTGGTCTACTTCAAAATTTCTACCTTTTAACCATTTAATTAAACCATCTCTATCAAGTCCTTTTGGTACTTTAATATTTGTCATCTTATTATGTCCTCTAATAAGAGTGCGTATTTCAGCACTAGTCAATTCGCCTTTAGGAGTTTTCGCCATATTTATAAGTATATAACATAAAATAATTATCTTAATTAAATTATAAAATGTTAGTTGATAAATCTCATTCAAAAAAGGATATAGTTTCATTGTTTAAAAAACATGGTGTAATTATTGATGATAAATTAAGTAAGGGTAATATTATCAAAAATATTGAATTATATATCAAAGATTTTAAATATAATAATAAGATACAAAATGAAACTGAATTAAAAGATTATTTGAAAAATAAATCACCGAAACAAAGACCAACCACATCACAAAAAAGCGATATCATGTTTAAGGCAAAGAAGATAATTAAATGGGCTAATAATGATTATATTTTTGATGGGGCAACATATATGAATACTGAAGATCCTTATAATGATATTATGAGTATTTATATGTGGGGAGATTTACCTAGTGTGAGGCGAGCATGTAGAATGTATAATAATTCACAACATTCAAAGAATCATGTAAATCCGGTTATATCAGCTGAAGTAGAAGAAGAATTACAAAACAATAAATTAATTAAACAACAAGTAATGTATAAATTAACAATCAAAAGAGTTAGTAAAGATAATCCTATTATTATCAATTTTGATTAATATTTCAATTTTAAACATATGACATAAAATATGTCAAGTGGTATTAACAATCTATATGCCTTATATAATTAAATGATGTCTAAAATTGAAATAGTTTAAATTCAAAGAATTATTATATTTTGTATAATATAACACAAAAAATTGTCACACAATAAAAAAAAGAGATAAAAAAATGATATATTTATAACACCAATTGAATTAGCAAAAAAACACATTAACATGATTGAATATGAAGAAAGTGATATTTGGTATGACCCTTTTAAAAATAGCGGTAATTATTATAATAATTATCCCAATGATAATAAAGTATGGAGTGAAATATTAGAAGGCGAAGATTTTTTTGATTTTGATATGGGAGTAGATATTATTTGTAGTAATCCACCTTATTCAATGATAGATAAAGTTATAAAGAAAAGTATTGAGTTAGAACCTCATACTATATCATATTTAATTGGTATGGGTAATTTAACTGCTAAAAGAATAGAAACACTCAACAAAGCTGGTTATGGATTGTATAAGTGTGTAATGTTAAAAGTTTGGAAATGGTTTGGTTTAAGTTATATTGTATATTTCAAAAAGGGTGAAAATAATTGTATTGATATTGATAGAACAATATATTATTGATTGATACGTTTTTATTTAAAGTTTATTTTCTAACGTCATTGTATATAAAATGGATTACAAGAAGTTGAATCAAGATTTAAAATTTGGATTGTTAAGTGAAGAAGCAGCACATGAAACATTAGAAGGCGTATTTGGTAAATTAAATAAATCAAAGGATAATCCTCAGATGGGTAATTTTTATGAGTTTGATAAATATAATGATAATTACTTTCTTGAGATGAAAACAAGAAAGATAAATCATAATAAATTTTGTAGTTTATTTTTTGGAGAGAATAAATATATTGAAGGTAAGAGATTATTAAAAGAAAATCCTAATTTAAGAATATTTTTTTTATGGAAGTGTTATGATGGGATATTCGGGTGGGAAATTGATAGTAGTGAATTCTGTGTCTGCAAGAGAGGGCGGACTGATAGAGGTAAGAGAGAGATAGATGATTGTGTTGATATTAAGTTAAAGTACATCAAGCCACTCCATGAATTACTAAATTAAATTTCGTTTTATTCTCATTAATTATTTATAGATAATTTTATTATAACCTCTTAATGACAAAACAATTAATGAGATTAAATATTAAACCCACTTACTCACTAGTACCAATACCTAAGTCGGGACATAGGGGGGTCAGTCATGTATATAGAAAGAAAACTATCTATGCAGTCTTCTTACATCAAAAACATTATAAATCAAAAACTTTTAAGACGCTAACAGACGCATTATGTCATAAATACATTAAAATATTGAAATATAAGGCTAATATCGGCATATAATCCATTATTATACCATTTAAGCGTCGGTATATCTTAAATTATACCCCTTTTTGACCTATTTAAAGTATATATTTTAAAATATATACTCTTTAAACCCCTTATTTGGGTATAATAATGGATTATTGACCCATTTTAGGTCTATTAAATGGTATAATTTAAGATTAGTTTGTTTTTTAATAATTAAATCTGAATTAAAATATAGAATAATATATTCATGGGAAAGGGTGGAGCTAATGCATATCCCGGATGGTGGGCTTCAAGTGATGAACCGGTTACGCGAGATAGACCTAACAAAGAACCGATGCCGAATTACTATAAATCTCAACAAGATAAAGATAGAGAATATTACGATCAATATTATAAAGAGAAAGGTTATCGTCAACGAAGACAAGAGTTTGAAGAAGATTTTAAAAAGAGATTTATGTACGGTGAATTCTTTGAAGAAGAAGAAAAAGGATTTGTAAATAACAATCCTCAAGACATTCATCCTATATTTAAAATAAAAAAATCCTCTAGTGAAGAGGACTTTAAAAAACAATATAAAAAACTAATTTTAAAACATCACCCCGACAAAGGGGGCGACTCATCTATATTTATAAAAGTAAAAGACGCATGGGAGGCAATTAAAAAAAAATTCATTTAATCTTCATTATTAAAACAATAATAATTAAATTTATCTTGTAGTTTTTCTTCGGCACCTTCAAATATATCGCTGTATACATTTGTAGGGACTTCAAACTGATTATCTAATTTTTCAATTTCTACCTCAACAACCTCATTTACATAATCAATAGTCAGTCGTGTTTTTAGTTTTCTTCTATCTTTATCATTCATATCCTTACCTTCACTCATATATTTATCGTGATATGGTTTAGTTTTTTTATCGCATATATCATAAAAGATATTTCTAATCTTATAAAATTCTCTGTGTGAATAAGGAATTTTATTTATTTTTTCTTCTTCTTCTTCTTCTTCTTCACTTGAACTATCTTCTTCTTCTGTATCAAAATGAACTACAATAGGTTTAGGTTTTTCAACTGGTTTTTCAACTACTTCTTCGATAATTTCTTCTTCTTCTTCTTCTTCTTCTTCTTCTTCTTCATCACTATCATCGAGTGCCTCTCTTACACTAATTACATTATTGACTAAATCTTCAACAGCATCAACAACATCAACATAAATCTCTTCTTCATCTTCACTATCTCCTTCAAATTCTTCTTCTTCTTCTTCTTCACTTGTTTCAATAATAAGACATTCTTTAATTTCATGAATTTCAATAGGTTTAGGTTTTTCTTCTACTACTTTGGGCATATGTTTCATTTTTGTATTTTCAGTCATAAGAAAATCAATCTGATTATCTTTATCAATTAATTGTTTCTTAAGTTTTTCAATCTCTAATTTTAGATTGTTATTTTCACTAACTAATTGATTGTTATTATTTTCAATTCTCTCGGGACGTTTCGGCATAACCTTACCTTCACGCTCTAATAGATAAGTCTTTTGCCTTGAGATATTCTTTTCAATTTCTTTTAATCTCCACATGTTAAAAGCACTAAATTTAGGAGTATTTTTTTTGCCTTCTTTAATTAATGTTTTTAATTGACTTTTATAACACGCTTTAGCATTAGCGTTTTTAAATTCTTTACATTGTAGATATTCATTTAATATTTTGTTAAATCTTTTTTGATGGACTTCATAATCTTCATCTAATGGTTTTAGACTAAAGTATGCTTTGATTTCAGCTTCAGTAAGATTGGATTGACATTTAATTGATTTAGGAATTAGCATTTTGTTTTATATATACTTAACTATAGATAATAAATTATCTTTAAACCCTTTTGTCAATTTTAGACAATATTTCAATTTTAGACATATCATAAAATAAAACCCTTATATGAATTAGAGAGTAATAACAATATTATTATCTTCATGTTTAAAAATGACATAATTTAAAAATCGCAATAAATAAAGATTTTAATATTTTGATTTCTTCTTCTTACTCGATGTGTTTGATTTTTTATAACCTTCAAAAACCTTTTCGGGTTTTATTTTCTTGTCATCATGTAAATCTTTTTTAATATCAATTTGAACTTTATTATGATCCTTGATTGGTTTCACATTAATTGATTTCTTTTTTTTTTCTTTGTTCATTGAGCTTTGAAATGTGGGCATTATAATAATATTAATTATAATTTTTTTTCTTAATTATTTTTCATTAAAAAAATATCTATAATATTATAAAATGAGTTTAGTCGTTACGTCAAATATTGCTACTGAAGATGACCCATCGTTTTCTAATGTATTCAAGCCTTTCTCCTATCAAAATAGATTACTTAATACCATGAGAATCCCTCCTATGAGTGAAATAGCTTTACAATCTGCAAAAATCAATAAGAATGGTTTATTTATTCTTGATAGGGCTAATAGTGGTTTCTGTCATTATTTTGGTACTCCTATTGAAGATTTACATGATGTTAGTATTGAAAATTCTACAACTCAACCCTTTAGAGCTGTAATTGGTGCTGGTGAAGCATTTAGGGCGGGAGACAAAAAGAATGAAGTCAATATTGATGATATGGCGAATGAAATTAAAAAGGGTATAGACCAAGCAGCATTTCATCCTTCTTTGATTACGGGTGAAACTACAACCGGTATTGCTGTTGATGCTCTCTATGATGGAACTAGTGCGTCATTCAAAGGTTTTAAATTTGTTACTACACAGCAGACAGCTAAAACTATTAGAGTTGATAAAGATATTGTTTTTACTGATATATCTAAAAATAATGAATATAATTTTACACAAGACGAGGGAGTAGTTACTACCACTGATACAAGAGGATATTACGTACAAAATCGTGAGTATCCAATAAGTCAAAATTCTGGAACATGTATCTTTAATTTTAAGGATGCTAATGCTATTGCGTCTACTCCTTGGTTTGTTGGATTATCAAGAATTAATAGAGAGAGAAATATTGGAGGTGGTGATTTTGATTATTTACCTAATTATTTTGATGATACGGTTGCTTCTACCGGTTTGGTTATTCAAGGACAAATGAGATATGGTGATATTGCTGTTTCTAGATCAATTGTAGGCGGTGTCCCAACATTAAGAGTATTTCAAAGTGGGTCTAAAAGTGATGCTGGACTTCAGCAAGGTATTTGTATGAATGAGGTTATATATTATGGAGCACATAATGCTAATTTCGCAACTGCTTATGATATAGGGCAAAATCTTAGTAATTATGAAAAAGTTAAATTTGTATTGAAAAATGAAGAATTACAAATATTTTTAATTGATGATAAAGCAGCAGAAGTATTACTATGTGATTATACAACCTTGAGGGCGGCTGGTGCTGTTAAAAATCAATGTTTAAATCCCGTGAATGCTGCTAAATGGGCTTTATATCCTACGATGGCTGTAAGCGGTGGTTTCGCTGCTGGTGCAAGAAGTCTAACTTTAGAAAGTATGGAACATTACACAGCATACCCTAAATTTGATGTAACTAAATATTTTAATTATGATTGGTGGGGTTGGTCTCAACAATATGGAGAAACTGAATTTTGTAAGGCACTTGAAATGAGAGCTTGGAATAATCAAGCATCTACTGTAAAGGAGCATGGTGCGGGTGCTAATGGATTACTAGCACCGAAAGGATTAAATGTTTCAAGTGGTATGGATAATTATGATTCTATACTTATTACAGCAAGAAGTGGTGCTTATGGAAATTCTACAAATGAATGTAATACTCAATTTACATTAGGTTTTTCGGGTGATCCAATATCTAATCCAACATCTGTTGATTTAGTAGATACAACTGAAAGCACATCTACGCCTAAACTTGTATCTAATATTTCATTATTCATTAGATTAAATAATTTCACTCAAAATAGTGTTAACGCAAGACAAGGAACAAATTCAAAGATTATAGCCCATTTACCTCGCTTTGATAATAGTGGTAATGAGACGGGAGGATTATATTTTGAACCACATGAAAAAACATATTTATCATTAAATAATCCCGAAGAAATTTTAATTAATTCATTTGATGTAGATATTGTATATGATAATGAGACTTTATGTACTGCTTTGACTGGTAAGACAATAGTGTGTTTTCATGTACGGGCTTCTAAATAAATCTTTCAATTTTAGACATCACCTTAATTATAAGGCTTATATAGAATTCATTTCTCTTGACATATTTTATGTTATATGTCTAAAAATGAAATATGTTTAATATTTAAAAATAATTTTCTATGTATAATTATATAAATAATATGGATCTCACAGAGTCTCAAATTGCTAAAGTATTATCTGATTACAAAAAGAAGCGAGAAAAGGAGAATAAATATTATCATGAAGTTAGTAAACATAATGAAGAATTTAAATTAAAGAATAGAGAAAGAGCAAAGAATCATTATCATAGTAAAGGTAAGGAGATGAAATGTAATCAATATCAAGAGAATAAAGAATTTGTGAAAGCAAGGTCATTATATAATTACTATAAGAAGAATAATAACCTTGATAAATTTAAGGAAAAGCATGAATGTAAATGTAAAATCCTTATAGAGAAAGGCTTTGAATTATAGCGAAGCTTATCCATGATTTAGCGAAGCTTATCTGCGATTTAGCGAAGCTTATCCATGATTTAGTTAGTTTTTTTACCATTACTTTTTTAATTTTTATATATATAATATATAAATGAGTGAATACGTTGATACTAAACTTATTAATTGTAATCGTCTTGCTTCAGTTCAAAGTAGGACTGGTAATGATTCTAATCCCGCTATTTTTACAAATCCTTTAAATGAAACAGTGCGACTAGATGTTGGTGATAAAGTTAGTCTAGAAAGAGCCTTTGTTAATGAGTTGGGAGCGGGTAATGCTCAAACTATTGAATTTAAAGGTGAAAGCAAAGGTAGTAATCCAGTTGCAACATATAGTAAAATTGATTATCATGATTATTATAGAAAAATGGCGACTACTTATGACCCTAAATATCGTTTAGGATATTATAGAAGTATTACCACAACTGAAGCCAGTGATGAAGAAGTTGATTTAAGAGATAATTTAGCACCTTTAGTTTATGGTTATTATATTACAGCAAATGAATATCCTAATTATATTCAACAACCAAGAAGATTTATAAGTGAATATGATACGCGTGGTCAAATTGATAGGACTTACCCAGATCAATATTCTAAATTTGATGGGTTGGATCAAGGAAGAACTAAATTTGTTACCAATATCCGTTGTTTTTGTTTTGCTGATTGGATTTTTAAAGTTGGCGAAGGTAGTACTAAAATATTAAAACAAAAAGTTGATAATAAAAGATTTACATTATTTATTAAAGATAAGATTGCTTACAGCATTGGTGCTAAAGGTAAAGATGGTTTGGGTAATAATGATACCGAGCAATTCCCTAAAAATTATCATAATGGTATTTTTCAAGAAGCAAAATATATAAGATATCGTGAAAAACTTGATATTAAAGTGAATAAAGGATTTAATACTCCATCTGCAGTTGCTTCACAAATTACTCAACAATTAACTGAAACTAAAAATGAGGATATCTTTCAAATTTATGACCAAGATGTTAATATAAGAAGTGTAACAAAAACAATTGAAACAAATACCTTTAAACCCATCAATTGTCAAAATATTTATAATGTATGTGAAGAAACATTAACTAAATATTTGGAACAACCTTTACCAGTTACGGATGCTAATATAGAACAGTTAGCAGTTGATTATATTTCTACATTTGGATATATTGCTGTGAAGAGACCCGAGATATTTGAAAGTGGTAGAAACATGGCTAAATTATTAAATGACCAACAACCTACTATTAGAGATAGTGGTGGAACAATAAGACTAGATAAAAAAGATGATTTTGAAGGATTCCAAACAGTAGGAACTCAAGGTATTCCAGCGACGCAAAGTGTTAATGAAGATACAAGTATTACTTTTAATGTTTTATATACTGAAGCAAACTTATTGGCTATAAGAGACTTTTTTGATACTCAAGCATTATATCCCGAATTATGGGATAAATTACAAGAATCCATATTATATGAAGATTTTAAATTAGGAACAAATATTTTACCTACCTTTGAAAATAGTAGGTTCTTCCATATGAATGTTTTTACAACAGACCAAACAGCAACTTTTAATACACAAACTTTTGGAGATGATATGTTTAGTTTAAGGGGTGGATTTTTTGATAGTGAAGACCAAATGACTTTACCAGTATTTTTTAAATATGATGATACATTAAGAGATAAATTTATCCCAGCAAATGAATATACAAGTGGATTAAGCATGGGTTTTGCTATTCCAGTAAGAACAGCAAATTATGATGATAGTGGTAATAGATTAGATGATATATTTTTGATTAAAGTTACTAATGATGGTGTTGGTGGTGTTTCTAGAAACTTTTTTAATGAAACATCGGGGGCAAATGTAGAAATTAAAGAAGGTAGAAGAATAGGTTATGATTTTCATAGTTCAGCATATTCAACATGTATATTAACTCCTTATAGTGGATATACAAATACTGATATTGGAGTTGTAGCAAGTAATCAAACTGGTTCGGGAGGAATTGATAGCACCTTTCCATTCCCCGGAACAATTAATTTTATCAGAAGTTATATTAATTTGGATAAAGTTACTGATTTAAATCCATATATGACAATGACTTATGTAGGTGCGAATAATCCCGAATTAAGATATAACGGTGAAACAAATAGATTTGAGTTATCTAGATTTCATACTGGTAATAATGTTGGTAATGATAGAAATGCTGGAAATGGTGCTACGTCAATTAATAGTGATACAAGAACACCAGCATTATCTTTAGATGAAAGGACAATAGCACCACCATCAGTTAATCAAGATGCCGGACAAACAGTATATAAAATTAATCCAAGACCTTGTCAATTTGGTTTTAGTCCTACTTTTAAACCCTATCAAAGAAATGATCAAGCGTATAGGACTAATGTTTATCCCGAAACTCCCAAGGAAATACAAACAACTTATAGCAATGATGGAGGAAACACACAAAAATATAATGCTTGGAATGATAATATAGAAGCTTATACAGTATTTGATTCACATGGTGGTATTTATATTGATGATTGGGGTTTTGATAGAGATAATTGGGAAGATAGCTTATGGGATATTTTAGGTTTTGATTATGATGCTGTAAATGCTCCTCCTTCAAATTTAAATGTTTTAACAAGAAGAGTTGATAATGAAAATAGTGATTTATTATATCGTCCAACAACTAATGCTGAAGTAGTAACAACTGATACTAAAAGTTATATTACAAATGAATATGGTGCTGTTATGTATTATACATCATTACCTTATCCTAATTGTGTTGTAGATTATAGGGCAAGGCATCTTGGAGGTAATTATTTATGGACTTTTTCCGGTGATGCCGGTGATACTGCCAGAACTGCTTCAAATGCTAAACCATTAGAACTTTGGGGTGAAGTTAACATATTAACTACAAGTACTAATATAACTGCATCATCTATTCAAAAGAGTGTATTAAGACCATATTATACAATAAGAAGTAATATTTTAGAAGGTGCGACAGCTATTGGTGGTAATCCTACTGGTGCTAATCTTCCTATAATTGGTATAGTGGATAAATACTCCGGTGCTTCAGATTATTTCTTAGGTAATCCAAGTGATATAGAATTTACAATAACTAAACCAACAATGCTCGCTGATATTACAACATCTATCCATGATAGTGATGGTAAATATGCTAATGTTGATAAAACAAGTGCTGTTATTTATAAGATACAAAAAGTAAGAAGGACTCCAATAGGATTGATTGATGAAATACTAGGAGATGACAAAAAAAAGAAAAAAAAGAATTAAATAAAAATATATATTAGTAATATAAAATGGAGTATTCTAAAGTTACATCAAACTGGAGTAAAGAAGAAGTAGATTCATGGTATGAAGGTAAACCGGGATGGGATGAATATGGTGGGGAATGGGGTAATGAATGGTATGATAGACTTGTTGTATCTTATAAATTTAAGAAAGAATGGACTTATCAAGAATTAGTTGAATCTGTTGATGAAGATATTAGACAAGAATTAAGTATAGATGATATATTTGTTAAATACGCAGAATAATTTTCTATATTATATATATAAAATGGATCAAGTTTCTTATGAAGAAATTACAAGTATATTGGCTATATTTGGTAGACCGGATTTAATACATGAATTTAAGGAGAATGTTAAGATAGATCCCGATTATGTTCCCCAGTTTACAAGGCGAGATAGTTTAAGTGATAGTGAAGGTTCTGCAACAAGTGAAAGCGATTATGAAGTTGAAGAAGATGAGAATGGTTTCAAAAGCATAAAGTAATTTTCTAACTATTAATATGTAATTTAAATTTTAATATTTTATCATAATATATAATATTATGATTAAGATGGTAATAGAAAAAGGTACGGCAAAGAAGAAACTTAAGGCAATATTTTATGACGATAAAGGAAAAAAGATACGAACCGTCCAGTTTGGAAGTAAAGGTATGAGTGATTTTACTATTAATAAAGATAAAGAAAGGAAACAAAGATATTTAGATAGACATAGAAAAAGAGAGAATTGGAATGACCCTATGACTGCGGGAGCATTAAGTCGTTGGATACTTTGGAATAAACCGACGCTTGAGGCTTCTATCAAAGATTTTAAAAAGCGTTTCAAATTAAAATAAATATCTAATATATAATAAATGTTATTCTTTATTTTAGCGAAGCTTACCTTTGGTTTATCTCAAATGATAAAATCTCCTTATGATTCAAATGGTTGTTGTTTAAGTTGTGGGTATACATGGTGTGAAACTTTAAATGAATGTGTTAGAGTATGGGAAACATATTGTCAATCATTAGATGATGGTCATTAATGGTATAAATCTAATTATGTCATTTTTAGACATCACCTTAATTATAAGGCTTATATAGAATTCATTTCTCATGACATATTTTATGTTATATTTCTAAAATTGACATATATAGATTAATTACACTTTTCACGATTAGTAACATCCGGAAAAGGGATTCGTGTATTCTTGTTGAGGAGGAGCGACCGCTCTCCTTAATTGTGCCTTAAGTGCTTCTTGTTCTTTATCTTTTTCTTGTTGAATTTTCTTTTTTTCTTTTCTTGATTTACGAATTTTTTCATAATTCATGATAGCTTGCAATTGTGCTTCTTCTAAATCTTGTTTAGTAAATGAATTTTCTTTTACAAAAGTTTTAGGTGGGTTAGAAAATGCTCCTTCGGTGCCATCATCTTCAACTTCTTCTTTTAATTTCTTAACTCTTTTAACTTTTTGTTTCTTCAAGAGTTCTTTTTCTTCTGTTTCTAATGCTTTGTTTTCTTTTCTTTCTTGTGCTTTCTTCTTCCTTGACGCCATAGCTTTCTCTCTTGCTAATGCTAGTTTCGCCTTGTGTTCTTCGGTCATAGGAGGACGCTTCTTACGTGGTTTACCTTTCTTAGTTAATTTAACTTCTGCTTGAGGTTGCTCCTTTGCTTGAGGCATATTAAATATCTCATCTATATTCATGTCTTCTCTCTTTGATTTGGTTTTAGGTACAACTTTTTCAATTAAGTCTTCACTTTCTATCTCATCTTGTGTCTTATCTTTGTCTTGATTGAATTCATCAATAGTTTCATTATCAATAGTAGATTCTTCATCACCACTTTCATCACTCATGTCATCGGGGATAAAATCCATCTTTACTTCTGGCATAAAACTCATCCTTTTATAGTATAAAACATAAAAAAAATCTCTATAAATTATTAAAATTTATTTATTATTATTACAAAATGATTACTCTTTATACTTTCTCAAATTAACTTGTAATTTATATCAAAAGTAGAATTAATCTATATATGTCAATTTTAGAAATATGTATTGAAAATCTTATAGAGAATTTGAAATACATGGACCTTTATAATTAAAGTGATGTCTAAAATTGAAATAATTAGATTTATACTAGTTTATCAATGCTCAATGTCTCCGGTTCGGGTTCGGGTTCTAATTGTTGAGAACCTTGACGTTTCAGAATTATATTTTCTTTTTCAAGAATTTCTTTTTCTTTGTTTAATATTTTATCTTGTTTCTTATCTTGTTTCTTATCTTTTAGTTTTTGAGATTGTTCTTTTAAAGATTTCATTTCTTCTTCATTTGGTGGTCTTCTTTCACATTGAAATAAGTAACATAAATTAACCTTACAATGACACTTGCTCTGCCACACAACTAATAATAATGAACCGATAGCACCCGCAACCATTACAACAAAACCTCCTAATTGGTCTACTGAATAGTCTTGAAGTTGTCCCTCACTTTCACTCATCTTATATGTATTATTTATTTTTTAATTTTCTTATGAAATATAATAATATTTTGATTAAATATATGAGCGATTATTCTAGTCCCTTTGAATCAAAACCTATTGAAAAAGTGAAAAATGAAATTCACATTATCAATCAAAACATTAATAAAATCAAAGTGGATTTAATAAGCATGAGAGCTGATATATCATTAATTAAAGACTATATTAAGAAGCAAGAAAAGAAGGAAGAAGAGATAAGCAAAGGATGGATATGGTGAGTTTTTAATATAATTTTTTTATGTAATTCTATTATAAATGATTAAAGTATTAGAACTATTTTCGGGAACTGGTTCAATTGGTAAATGTTGCAAGCAATTAGGTTGGGATGTTGTTTCAGTTGATTTACTTTTACCCGCTGATCATGAATGTGATATAATGGATTTTGATTATAAACAATATTCAAAAGATGAATTCGATATTGTTTGGGCATCACCACCATGCACAGACTATAGTAATCTTCAATCGTGTTGGTTGGGTAGAAAGAAGAAAGACGGCATAATTTATACAAAAGAAATCATGGAAAAGAACATGGATGAAGCAGATAAACTGGTTTTAAAAGCATTTGAAATTATTGAATATTTTAATCCACATTATTGGTTTCTTGAGAATCCCGCAACTGGTAAATTAAAGCATAGAGATATCATGAAAGATAAACCTTTTTATGATGTTTCATATTGTATGTATTCAGATTGGGGATATGAAAAAAAGACACGTATATGGACTAATAAGAAGGATTGGAATAATTTAATTTGTGATAAAAGTGGTTCTTGTGGTAACATGATTCAACGCAGTGCACAACATAATAAAGTATTGGGTAATGGTTATGAAATGATAGACGGCAAGAAGGTATTATGTAACACAAAAGAATTAAGAAAAAAACATAAAGCAAGAATGGGAACAAGTAAAACAGTAATGGATAATGGTGAAATCATAAGAGTTAATACTGCTGAATTAAGAATAAAATATAAAGATTATGAAAATGTAAATAAATCACTTAATAATGAAACTGATAAATTAGATAGATATAGAATACCCGAAGATTTAATATTTAGTTTATTACTAGATTAAAAATAAATATTACATCATATATATAATGCCCAAGAAAGCCAAAGCAGAACCCAAGAAGACTGTTCCGAAAGTTCTTAAGGTAAAGGATGAAATACCTTCTGAAAAGTTCGCTGATATTCATCCATACCTTCCGAGCATGCCTTCACTCTGTTTAATTATCGGTTCAGTCCGTTCTGGTAAAAGTAATCTTTTAGTGAATTATTTCTGTAATGAAGATTTTTATAAAGACAAGTTTGATGTTGTGAAGTTCGTATCTACTACATTACACACAGATAATAAAGGTAAAATCCTCTCAAAACACTTTGATTGTATGGATCATTATGAAGATAATATTATTGAGAATATTAAGAAGTCACAATCACAATATGAAAACAAAGAAGACCGACCAACTTATGCTCTGGTTATGGATGATGTATTAACAAAAGATTTTAAGAAAACAAATCAAGTGTCATTTTTTTCAACAAGATTCAGACATTATATTGATTTTTATATTATCGCAGTTCAGTCATTCCGTGCTGTATCTGGTATGATTCGCGGGAACTGCACAGACGTTATCATATGCAAACAGCAGAACCAAAAGGAATTAGAAAAGATCGCAGAAGAATATGGAGATATG
>Ga0208899_1001520_pt1 | contig 16306 bp, 16 predicted proteins | sample VirMetDEL_Nov_24_FD_184518 | JGI IMG/M metagenome (GOLD analysis project Ga0208899, IMG submission 184518) | Aqueous microbial communities from the Delaware River and Bay under freshwater to marine salinity gradient to study organic matter... | ecosystem: Environmental > Aquatic > Marine >... | reverse complement strand
CGCGCGGAGTGGTGGGAGAGCAGATCAGCGGAAGATAAGATGGCCGAGTGTAAGAGCTGGCACTTAGACCGCGGCTGGTCAGACATTGGATACCATTACCTCATTGACCGCGACGGTACGGTTACGGAAGGGCGCCCGATTGAAAAGTCTGGCGCACACGCGAAGGGATACAATAAGACATCAGTTGGCATCGCATTATGGGGCGGACACGGTGGCTCTCAGGACGATAAGTTCGAAGAGCACTTCACGCCTCAACAGGATCGCGCGCTACGCCGGCTGATTGCACAGCTCCGCATGGAGTACCCCGCAATCGCAACCATCATTGGGCACAATTCCGTATCTCCGAAAATGTGCCCGTGCTTCGAGGTGTCAGCATGGCTCAGCAACGCAGAACCGGAACCCAAGAAACAGAAGACGCGGATCATCCAGTCGAAGACGGTACAGGCATCAACCATTGCAAAGGTTACGTCTGCCGCTACACCCCTTGTTGGTGTTATCGGTGGGCTAGAGTGGCAGAAGCTGGCCCTGATGGGAGTGTTCGCTCTGGTGGGTATGGTAGCGTTAGGGGTGGTCGATATGGAACGCCTGAAGAAGTGGAATAAGGGCGACCGCTGATGTTTATATTGGCCAGACTGAAAATGTACCTGTGGATCGTTGGGGCCGCACTTGTGGCCGTTGTCACCGTGTACTTCCGCGGTAAGGCGGATGGACGCCACGATCTTGAGTACGAAATCAAAGATAAACGCCTCGAAGACATTATGAAGGCGAAGGAGATAGAGGATGAAGTTGAAGCTCTTGACGACACTGGGCTTGCTGAGCGTGCTTCTAAGTGGGTGCGCAACGATAACGGGCGGTAGCTACTGCGACTTAGCCAAGCCGCACATGTTTAAGTCTAGCGATACAGTGGACATTCTGATGCAGTACGACCGCGGATTATTGACAGATACGATCGTACATAATGAGACGTTCGAAAGAATTTGCGGCCAGTAGCATTTTGCCGTTGACCGCGCCGCACGCTACTTTAGAAAGGCGTGGCGGAGAGCAGAATTAACGTGCCGCGTCCCTACCACGGGTGGTTTTGTTGGTTCCCCAGTATAGCCCGACACTTACTGGCTCTCCGCACGATTTACTTCTCTTCGTCGTGAAGTATTCGGTGACAGTTTGCACATAGAACGATGCAACGCTCCAATGCTTCCTTCTGAGCCGCGCCGAACCGACCATTGCGGACAAGGTCGGTGACGCGTTGGTTGTCATCGCTTTTGATGACGTGATGAAAGTCTATCGCTGCTGGGTGAGAGAAGCCGCACTTGACGCACGATAGAGTTGCCTTCCACTCACGATATTCCACGCGCTTCTTGCGGCGATAGCTATTGATTCGGTCTTGGATTTTCCTTTTGTTTTTTTGGTAATACTTTTTGCGATACTCTTTATTATACGCCTTTTGGCGCTCCTTATCGGCATAGGGAATGGCTACATCCTCCATAGAAAAAGGCTCCCGTAGGAGCCTTATATCATATTTTATGCTTAGATCGAAACTCGTATAACCGCTGTCGCGTTATATCTAACCTTCGCGCAATTTGGTCGTTGCTGTATCCCTGCGCAGCCATCTCCTTGATCGTCTGGTAGTGACGCTCGTTACGCTTACGCCCACCCCTTTGACCGGCTGCACGCTGCGCGTTAGTCATATTTACCTTTTTCTGCAAAATCTTGTTTTCGATGGCGCAAGTTGCGTACAAATGGTGCAGGCACTTTAGCCAGCGTTCTTCTGTAGGCGCCACGCCCTTTGGCCAAGTGAAGCTCATTACATTACCCCCATTACTAGCATCTCGAACATGCGTGCCGCTGAGGCGCCCGCTAAGGCGCACAGAGTGATCAGTAGTGCGTTAGACAGTGACATCTATCCCAAGCTCCTTCTGTAGCTGGCGCAGCTCTGCGCGGTCGTCTAAGAGCAATGCCTGCTCTATGCCTATGTCTGCGCTGTGGCCACTCCAGCGCACGCCTCTGACCTCGTTTAGGCGTTCAATCTTAATCAGGCGCTTCTTGATGCGGTCAACCAGTTGCTCCATGCGCTCCTGCGGTGTGATGACGTATTCGCCAGTTGTTATATCGTAAGTCAAAACGGACACTCCTCTTCCGGTGTTTTGGGGCGCCACACTACTGCGACGCCGTGCATTTGTTGAATAAATTCTGTTAAGATAGTTGACCACATTAGAATTGCGCTACAAACCTGTCGTAACCATTTTCGCCTGCCAAAAACACTGGCATACGAACCTGCGAAAGTTTGTACTGGCCGGTTAGCACCATATACGCAGCACAAGCCTTCGCAAATTTTGGAGACATGTCAGGCTTTTTAGCCATAATGTTTTCTGCGATGCGGTTTGCTTTATCTAGCTTCTCAGTACGTGTCATTTTGATTCTCCTTCTGTACTTACTCTTGTTAACATTATGCTAACACATATGCAAGAAAAAATGCCCCACGCTTTCGCGCAGGGCAGTACAGGGAGGCGAATGAGGAACATGGTGTGTCCTGTGCATTCCACTGCACTATATTTAGTTCCGGTTTGCTTTACAATCCCTATGCGTGTTAAAAGTTAACTAGAATTTAACGGAGGATTACTCATGCTAACTGAAGAACAACGCGAACTCGTCCGCATCCTGAACCAGCCGCACCGTGTACACAACATGCTAGCGCTGTTCCGCTCATGCGAAAAAGCCGCGACCCTGATCCAAGATCAATCTGCTGAAATCGATAAGCTAAACGAAACGAAGCCGGCGCCGAAGAAGCGCGCGGCGAAGTCTTAGTAACCGCTCTCGCTCTGGTTCAAGCCAATTGCTGCGCCAAGGATACCGCCATACAGCTCTGGCTGTACTGTGAGCCTCCGGCGTAGCATCTCGTCCTGCATCTGGCGAGCTGAAAGTCTACCCATTGCCTGACGCTGCGCTGGCAGCCCCTGCGCAAACAAGATGTCAGACATCTGCTCCGCAACCGGAGCGCCGATGCCCTGCATCCGCGATGACAGTGCGCCCGCCGCTTGGCGTACAGCCTCGCCACGTCCACCGGTCATAAGCTGTAATAGTGTCGCTGGGTCTACGCCCTGCTCCGCCATCTCTTGGATGTTGCGCTGCGTGTCTGATCCGCCAAGAACGCGACGCTGAGTGCGCTGTATTGCCGCCTCTGCGTTCATGTAGCTCTCAAAGTTATTGAACGCTTGTTCAGATGGGAATGCCTGCTTCAGTGCCTCACGTCGCTTTGGTGATCCAAACAAACGCTGCACGTAGTCAGTGCGATCTGAGCCAGATGCGATGTTGCGGATGCGTGTAATCATACCAACCTTCATCGCCTCAACTTCGTCTGGCGTCATGGCTTTTACCTTGCGCGAGAATTGCTGCGGATCGAGTTTTTCAAACGCATCGCCGACGTCAAACGCACGACGCAAGTCCATCATATCGGCGAACTGTGAATCCGCCTTGGCGTATGCCTCATTTAGGTCACCAAGCACACTCTTGAACTCATTACGCACCGTCAGAACGTCTTTGGCTCTATCGTTTAGCTTACCTGTCACAGTGTCTGTATTCTGCGCGATAACACGATCTAGACCCTGTGCAATTTTCTGTAAGTAGGACGTCGGCACAACGTCACTCGCAAGCGCCGTCTCCAAGTCTTTTATTGGCGCCTCGCCAAGTGTGTCCGCTCGGCTTTGTATCGCGCGGAATGCATCTTTAAAGACGCGACGGTTTGCATATTTGCGGAACGGCTCTGAAGACACGTCGACATCCGCTGCCTCGTATAGTGGCTTGAACTTCTCAGACGCACTCTCGTAGATGTCGTCCAAGTAATCCAAGCCATACGCGCCCGCGGCGTCCATCTTCTCCGCTGTCGTATCGGCAATACGTGAACCCTGTTCCACGCTGCGCTCCATCAACGCCTCAAGCACGCCAGTGCGGCGAGCTGATGGCACTGCCTGCGCTGCATATGCGGCCCCACGAGTAGCTTCTCCGATGTCCGCTGGCATCATAGGTGCGCCCGCCGCTTGCGCCCTCTCTAGCACTCCCATGGCCGTCTCCGGCGTTAACCCTTCGCGCTCTAACGCTTTGCCTGCGCGGCGCTCTGCAAGAGTGCGCGCACGTTGAGCGCCACTAAGCCCGAGCCCGTCCAGTGCACGACGGCCGATGTCGGCAGCTCCAGCCGCGGCGAACGGCACGGCACCGCCCAGTGCGCCGCCCAGAGCGGCTCCTGTGGCTGCGCTTTCTAGTCTGGGGGTTAGCCCACCCTCTCCAACGCCAAAGCCTGCTATGCCACCCTCTACGGCGCCTGCGGCCGCGCCACGGGCTGCCGTCGCACCAAGGCCTGCGGCACCAGCTCCGGCCATTGCACCGCGGGCAACTAGGCCGGCGGGTATGAGTGACGGGAGAACGGCTCCGCCAATTTCCAATGCGGCGGCCGTCTTAGGACGTGCGGCGCCATACTGCGCGATGTCCTTGCGAATTTCTGCAAGCAGCTCGTCACGATCTTGGCCGCTGAATGTTGACCTAACGTAAGCCTCCGCCTCGTCACCGAAGCCAAGTAAGATGCCCTGCGCAAGTGTGCGGACGGCGCCGGACGTTGTCGCTTTCGGCTTCTCTACTGGCGCGCGCTCCGGAGCTTTCTGGCTCCGCATGCGCTTTATCTCCTGCAAGATGATGCGTACATCGTCCTCGTTGCCAGCAGCCTCGGCTTGCTTTGCGGCTTGGAGTAGTTGGTCAACTGTAGCCATTAATCACTAATCCCATACTTCTTCAGCATTGCATCAACTTCGTCTAGTCCGCCAAGCTCACCTTCAAGGCGAGCAATAGTTTGGCCCAACTTATCGTAAAGACGTAGAATATTCTCAGCAGATTGTACCGGCATATTCTCCGGATCAATGACGCCACTTAGGCTGCCAAGCAATCTGATGTCGCTATCAGAGAGAATACCTAGCTTTGCGCCCGCCTTAATAACATCAGCCATATTCTGGAATGTCATAATTGCGCCAAGCTGATTGGCGGCAGATTGGAAATCTTTAAAGCGACGCGTGTCAGGCACGAAGCCTTGGCGCGTGATGAAGAATGAGCTTGGATCAAATTGTCCGCCCGCAACGGCGCTCTCCAAGTATTGGTCAAACGCTTCGCCCTCTTCCATACCAAGTGCGGCAGATAATGCACGTTTGGCTGCGCTCATGGCGCCTCTAGCCTCTAACAGCTTGCCCTCAGAGACTTGTATCTTTTCTTTCTCCGCTGTCTCGCGCACATTCGCTGCCTCAAGGTCGCCCTCTAGCTCAGACATGCGAGCATTATACGCATCCATCTGGTCGAGAGACGCGTATGTGCCAAGTTGAGATCGGAGCGCCGCAATTTGCTGGTTAAGGCTGACAGTAGACTTAGGCAGGCCAGTTACATCTGCGGCCGGCGTTACACCAGTGACAGGAGCCCCCATTAAAAGGGCATCGATTTGCGCCTTGCGAGCTCGATCTTGCTCTAATTGCGCAACTTGTATTTGGCGCTTGCGCTCCATGTCTTTAAGGTCGCGAAACCCTGCTAGTGTTGTGTTGAAGGCTGTGCCTTCTTGGCCGCGTAAAGCTGCGCCTGCGTCGCGCATAGCAGCAAATGCAAGCATTGTACGCTGGTTGCGAGAAAGCCCCTCGAACGGGTCTTCTGATATTGGTTTACTTAAAATATCAAGAAGCGCGTCTGTCTTTGGAGTTGCCTGCGTGGTATCCAAGCCACGCTGCGCCAATGACATCTCAGAAAATGTTGGCTGGTAACGTGATGTGTCTGACTGATCAATTGTAACTGTCGCTGGAGCGTTGTCGCCAATTGCTGCGAGCACGTCTTCAGTTTGGCCAACGCCTAACCCAAGATCACGCAATGCTGAATACTCATTCATGTAACCAGTTTGCGGTGATTGAACATTTTGACCAGAGGGCACAGGAAAGTTCATTGACGACGTTTCCTTCTGGCGCCGCAACTGCTCTTGCTCGTTCATCTGTGCAGGAAACATTTTCTGCAAGTCTTCTGGCGTTGCTTCATCTCCGGCGATTGCGTCGGTTAAGCCAAATCGGTCAATGTCTTCTTGTTTAAGTATGTATGCCATTAGACTGCCCCCAAATCAGAGTATAGACCAGTATAGTTTACGCGTCGGTATCCGGTTTCATCAATAATCACATGCTCCGGATATTTCGCCTCAACTTCTTGCGCGATTACACCTGTGGATGGATATTGATCCGCACCGATGGATTTGGCTTCCTCATTCCAGTCCCAACGATAAAGATTAATATCGTTGATCTGGCCAACTTTCTTTATGTTCTTTTTCAGTGAGATGTCTGAAAATGGCTGCCAACCCATTGCGCCTGCACCTTGGCCAAAGCTGCCCAACGCGCTAAGCGTATACCCAAGTCCACCTTCTTTCGTCGTTGTTGTCCCGTAGCCTTGTGGAATAGCACCGGCTGTGCCCGTAAGAACGCCAAACTGTGTAAGCGGATACTGCATTGCCGCAAGGTAATCTTGGTATGGCACGTCAAGCTGCGCCTGCGCCAGCGCACGCTGCGCCTCTCCGGCGGATGTCTGCGCGCCAAGTCCGGCAAGCTGCGACTGTAGCTGCTGCCCTGCAATCGAGCCAAGTCCGGCTGCGCCTTGAGCGCGAACACCCGCAGCGGATAGCGCCGCCTGCTGGTTGGCCAAGTTGGCTTGCTGCTGAAGCTGCGCTTGCTGCGCTGCAAACTGATTAGCCGCCGCCATGTTGCCTGATCTAGCCGCTTGCTCACGAGCTGCCGCAGCTTCCGCCGCTCGCTGATTAAGCGCCTGTGCTTGTGCTTGCTGGCCAATATCAAACTGAGCTGCACCCTGCGCTTGCTGGAACGCTTGCTGCATTTGCTTTGATACTAAGTCAGAGGCTTGCTGGCCATATTGTTTTCGCGTCTCAGCTTCCGCGATCGCTTGGCGAGAGCCGCCAAATGCGCCTGCGGCCTCGGCTTGCGCAGCCTGTTTATTTAACGCCATTTCCTGCGCCCCACCTAGCGTGCGCAGACTACTCTCAATTACGCCCTGTGTATATGGCGACATGTAGCGACCAATGTCTGCTGATGCGAGCTGTCCTGCTGTTACGTCGCCGACTTGACCAACGCCACCCATGCGCTCTGCCGCACCAATATCAGCCGCCTGCGCCTCTGGCGTACCCATTTCAGCGAGCTGCCCATAAGTGCTGGCAGCTTGCGCGTATTGTGGGCCACCCATACCTAGTGAGCCGTACCCGCTCATCGCCTGCTGCTGTAGAGGCGTCATGCCTGCAACGCGTTCCCCTTCGTACGCTTCATAAGGTTTAGCGAGAAAGTCTTCAGCAAACGGTATTACCGTTTCCTTCAGGAAGTCTTGCTGGAATCTTGGCATTGTCGCCACTTCTGTCGTTGTCTTCGAGCCCATCAGGTTAACTCCATCACATAGTGTCTGTAGACTTCGCGAAACGGTGACGCGTCCACATATTTATCAAACCCTATCCTGCCGTCCGCTTCGACAGCTCCCAGATCGGCTTTGCGCGCGAGGTTGGCAAATGTTGCGATCGCATCGTTCATCCACTTATCCATTTGCGTTCCGCCCATAAACTCGATCTTCAGGGTGTTTCTCTGAGGGTGCTTTACGACGGACGTTGTCACGGCCGCTACCAGCGTGTCCTCGACGTGAACCAGCCACATGACTGCGCCCCCGCCTCTTATGTCGTCTTCAACGTCCTGCATGGTGACGTTGTTGGCTTGCCTTGCGACCGCCGGAGCTATGAGCTCCATGCCTGCACCCAGAAACCTGTCAAAGTCATCCTCTAGCACTGGCAAAACTGTCACGCGTGGCGTTGGGTATAAATGTACAACATTATCTGTCATATTAACACCCCTAGCCATGCAACCTCGTAATTGCAATCGTTGACGCAGGCGCGGCAGGCGCAAATGCAGTTGCACTTGTGGCATCTAAAAACCCGCTTGTGCTATCTACGGCCCACATAGCCTCTAAATAATCATTGGCACTTACATCAAAAATCGCAGAGCGCGACACAACCAGCACGGAGTTGTTTTGGTGCAGCGCGTTTTTCATGGTTGACCCTGTAACGTCAGTCCCGTTGATACGAGGCCAAAACCAGAAGTTGACTGTGCTGCCAGATGTTGATGCAATTTGCGCAGAAAAGCTAATCATGTATTGACCAGCTTCAGCGAACACAATGCGACTTGCAGGCGTTCCATTTGTTACACCTTCAGCAATGCTAGAGGTGTATGTTAGTGCATACGCTGTGTTTATAGCTGCCGCTGTCTGGTTTGTTGTGACTGCGCCAGCGTATTGACCGTCCTCTAAGACAATCTGCACAAACGCGCCATCCTTGGACACAACAGGGTACTTGTTTGTCTCATCCCACAGAATAACGCCGTTCTCCGCTGGGCTGTCTGTAGACGTTTTGAAATACAAACGCGGCAACTGGCGCTGCAAATACGTTGTAAGCTCACGCCCCCACGCCTTGAGGTTGTCAGTGATTGGCGGGAGTACTGGTGCAGCCATTAGCGGCGACCCCCTGCTTTAGCCTCTACGCGCATCGTGCCGACCTTCCAATTCGCCAATGTTTGACCCTCTACTTTCATGCGCACCTGACGGCCCGAGAACCGCACAGATGTTGGGTCTGACGGCGTATATGGCCCATGCGTGTATTCGGTGTCGTTTGGATAGTAGCGGCTCTTGAACGTCACGTTGACATCGCCCTGCGTCTGCTCATCCGTAATGAGATCGGTGACTTGCATGATGTTATCGCCGTTGCCAATGCTGATTGGCCCGCTTTCCGCGTAGACTGTCCCACCGCCGTGCGCCAAACCGCGCTCGTGGTCATAGACGACTGCGCTTGCGTCAGACAGCATAGGATAGGTGAACACGTTGCGCTCAACGCCGCATGTGCGGGATAAATTGCCAATTAACCAGTGACCCTCTTTGTAGTCATATGCCACATAGCGATCAATCTCGTTTGAGCCTGATGAACAATAAAACCACCAGATTTCTCCAAACTGACCGTTTGCCAATGCCCATGTTTTGCTAACCTGAGAGGTGTTCAGATCACCAAAAACATAATCGTGAACCTCGCACGGTATCTCTGAAACGGTATTGCCGTTGAAGCCAAAGAAGCCGCGCTGACCCATCCAGAACGTGCCCGCATCAACATCTGCCACAGCGTTTCTGGCGATCAGGCCGCATGACGTTCCAACACGTTCAAAAGAGTAAACGTAGGGTGGGCCAATGTATCGCGCCGTATGTGCCGATGTTGTGGTCAGGATTAGCGTCTGCCCGCGTGTGCGGATCGCTGTCTGTATCTCGCCAGAGCTTTGCAACTCAATGTCGCCAGCCTCGTTTGTGGATGCTGGTGTCCATGTAGTATTGTTTTCTCGGTCACTCCACTGCACCTTGCGAGGGTTGCCGCCTGCGCCTAAAGCAAACAGGAAGCGCTCCTCTGTCACAATCAAGCCAAGGTTGTCTATTGGCGCGTTTGAGATTTGCGCTGCTGTAACTGCGCCGTTTAGCTGCCATTCGTACAGCTTACCGTCAGCAGATGAGCAGGCAACGAGATATTCGCCCCAGTTGTCCAAGCTCCACGTTGTCGCTTCAGTCAACGTGCCAGTTGTGCGGGCTGTGCCGTACGTCTCGCGCCCGTATGCACCGTATCCGTAGCCAGTATTGAATACTGCATCAACCTGACCCGCTGTCAGACCGCTCGGCGTGATGTCGTATGTCGTGTTACTCGCAAGTGCCGCATAAAGCTGATTGTTTGACGCAGCCGCTATGTAGCGCGTGCCATCAATCGCCTGCCAAGTGTGCATGGCGCGTGGGGTGTTTGTCATACCCAAGTCGCCATCTGTGCCAATCAGCGTGTTTTCAGTCCACCCGCCAATCGGTCTGAGCGAATTATTGCGCCAACGAACAAGCGACCCGTCACGCCAACGCCCCGCAGCGTCAAGGTCAGTGCCTGTTCTGTAAAACCCCGCTGGGAGTTTGAGGGGTATTAGAGCCATTTTTATGCCCCCATTGCATCAATCTGTGCCTGTAGGCTATCACATTTTGCTGAAAGCTGCTTGATCGCATTTACCATAACTGGCAGCAATGCGCTTTCTTTTAGCTTCAAGTTTTCAACATCACTGTCGTCTACGATGGTTTTTGCTGGTGCGCCCGCTGCATCAAAGATGGTCTTTAACTCTTGCGCAGAAAAACCAAGGTACTCTTGTTCTTTTTTATGGGTTCCATCTGGGGTTGGCTTTTCTGTAACATCGCCATTTTCATCAAACTCATAGTAATCAGAGCGCATGTCCCATTTGAACGTGATTGGGTTGATTTGGTTTATCTGGTCTAAGCCGAGGTTAAAGTTAGTCTTATCGGCTTTATCGCGCTCATCTGATGTCACCGTCCAAGACACACGAATGTAAGCATTTGTGATGCTATTGTTGCCTAATACGATCTTGTTGCTGTTGCCAGCCAAGTTGCCTGACGGCGAACTTGTTGAGCCAGCTTGATAGCCTATGGCGGTGTTGTTTGATGTGGTGCCGTTGCCACTGGTACTCATTGCGCTATGGCCTAGCGCTGTGTTGTAAGAGACTGTTCCAGTGCCGCCATTGTTTTTATCTTTCAGGCAACTACTGCCTATTGCAACATTTCTCTCATAATCAATGTCATAAGTAGAAGATGTGTACCCGTTTAAATTACTGTTACCGATCCCAATATTATAGCTGTAGTTTGTTGTTCCTGAGCCTACAAAACCTGAATTTAAGTTAGTTTCACCAATAGCAACATTATAGTTGCTAGTGAAATTTCCAGACCCCATAGTGCGCAAGTTACCAGCACCAATGCCAATACCCGCATAAAACTCTTGGGTTGTTCCCGTTGCTGTAGAATAACCACTACCGCCATTTTCTGTGCCAACAAAAACAGCTTCTCTCGCGTCTACGCTTACCCCTGTTGTAGAAGCGCTGTACTTTAAGTTGCTATGACCGACACAAACCTCTGGGAACCTTGCTAAAGTGGGTGATCCTGTTGATGATGTCCATCTAACATTGTCATCGCCAAAAAAGGCTCCACCACCGTTCCAAGCGCCAATAGTGTTCCACCCCATCGCTGTGTTTGCGCCAAATGAAATAATGTTGTTATTTGAAGCCCCCGCACTCGTATTCCAATTGTTAAAACCGAACACGACGCGATCAGGACTGCCTGTCTCTTCACCATCTCTAACCAACACCATTTTGCCACTAAGAGCGCCAGTGCTAACTGAAAGGACAGCGTTAGCACCTTCTATAGCACTGCCACTTGTGCCATTAAAAACAGCGATTTCATGGTTTGTAGTAGATGAAGGGCCAGTGACGCCTCCGCTACTATCAGCAAACGAAAGCCCCCCAGAACCATCTGTTTGCAGCACCTGACCGCTTGTTCCGTCAGTCGTGGGCAAGGCAAATGCACCTGCAAAGTCTGCAAGCTCATTAAGCTCTGCCGCCGTGACCGTCATGGCAGTGCCACCAATTTTCCACGACCCTTCAGTAAGATTTGGCGCGATGGGCGTTGTTCCGTCAAGAAGGTCATCAATGGTATCTAGGTTGGTATTGATTTTGTCACCCCAGCTGTCAGCCGATGCGCCCACCTCTGGCTTGGTTAGACCATACGTTGTTGTTGTTGTATCAGCCATCTAAGTCTCCTATGCAGCTTCTGACCATGTGTCGGTTGGGTCAGTCACATCAGTCCATGTATCTGTTGGCTCTGTAGCCTCTGTCCAAGTGTCGCTACTTGCCGATTGAGTTGTCCATACACTATCATCATCAGCCTGTTCTGTCCAACTGTCGGTGGGAGGCTCCTGATAGTCCCAAACAAATCGTGCCGGCAGGGTTGGTATGCCTGCTGTGATTTCTACAACAGTCAGCGCGTATTCTTGGAAGAATGGCAGTGTGTCAACGACAGGCGTTGTTTCTATGCTAACAGGGGCAAAGTTAGAGATAACCGCGACAGTTGCAGCCTCTACTGTAGGTGCGCCAAGAATAATTCCTTGCGGTACAAAGTTAGAGGTTATTGCCGCAGCAACATCATCCACAATGGGTGCGCCAAGAGTAATCGCTTGAGGCGTAAAGTTACTTATTACTGACGCATTCAGGCTGTCAACGACAGGCGTTGTGCTTATGTCATCCGCACTAAAGTTATAAACAACCGTTACGCTTGCGCTATCTACAACAGGAACACCAGCCGTAATGTCGGTGGCAGGGATCGTTTCATTTTCAAAGACGGACGCGCTGTCAACGACAGGCGTTGTCGTGATATTTGAAAACGTAAGATTATTTACGCCCCCTACACCACCATCATCTGCGAGAGGCGATTTTGCGAGTGCGTCAAATCCTAACATGTCACCACCTGATGAATACTACGAAACATTTATAACACAACTCATCATAATGTTATAGCTTCCATAATCTCCGCTGGCTTCAACAAACCTGCTTGTATTTGCGTCATTCTGGATTTCATAATACATCTTAATTCTATTGTTATTTTCGCCAGTTTCTAAGTAATTCCCATTCCAGAAAGCACCATTGATTGATGGCTCTGTATTGTATGACGAATATGTTGCAATTAGTATGTTTGGCGGGTCATAAATAGTTGCTGTCAGCGTTTGCGTTGAGGGGATTGCGCTTGTCTGACCACTATTGTTTGTTGATGAAACTTGTATAGCTGTTACGGGATTAGTAGGCCTAAATGTAAGCATTATTGCAGCATCATAGCTGTCACTTGTGCGCGTAAATGTTGTTGTCAAGTCTGATGCCGATAACAGCTTATACTGAAACATGTCCTCAAAAGTGCTATTTACTGAAGCTATTTCCGTAAACCCAGAATATACAGTTGGCGCAGGGCCAGTTGCCGTTGACGAGTATGCTATGGCAATATCTCCCTCCTGAGTTCCAGATGGGACTTGTATATTGAAGTTTGTTGTGGCGTAGCTCACTCCGACAAACGTAAATGATTGAGGGGTTCCCGCGCCCGCCGCCATTTGCATTCTGCGGGACAACATACTCATATTAGCACCCCTATTCTGGCTTTACGGGCCACACAACAGAATAAGGAAAACCTTCCTGCTGCGGCACATTTCTCAAAGCAACCCTGTAATCTGATTGCGCCTGTGTCATCGTGTAATCACTGCTTGCCCACCAATCGGTTTCAGCAATAAGAAAGTTTCTATGCGACCTGACACTTTCTTCGGCTTCCTCTGTGGTTTTATTCTCAACAGTGTAACCTATCTCCCACTCACCGCTATAAATAGGATTACCAATTAACTCAGGCATTGGCTCTTTGGTGATCGGGTTTATTGCCTGATCCTCTTCTATGTAGCCAATAATAACCTTGCTTGGCTCCTGATCTCTAACCAAAACCTGTGTTATTTTGTCGTAAGTCGGAAGCTCTTTCTCAGTAACGCGCTTCACATTATAGCGGCGTAATATTACGTCCGTAATTTCTTTAGGAAAGCATGTCTGAGGATTGTCACGACGAAAGTCAGATATACTGTAAGGATACTGAACCAAATCATTTCCTGATACTTTAACTAACATAACTTTTTCCTGCTAATTAAGACGTTCATTGCATTTCTGCCCCAGCCTCAAAGCCATAATAAGTTGATCCGTTGTCGCGTGTGTAAAATGTTAATACTGTTATATCGCCTGCTGCGGGGGCATCTGGTGCTGTGCCACCAGCCCACTGAACGTCCACAGCCCCAGAATTGTAAGTGCGTGCTGGAAAGTTTAACGTGGCAGTTTGCGAATTGCTAACATCATAAACATTTGTTCCATCGTAAGAATTTGCAACAAATAAGTATTGCCCAGTTCCACTATAATCAAAACGTATGTCAGTTGGTGTGAATACAGTGCTATACGAAGTCTCAAACGTCATATCTTTGATATCGTAGGCGTTCTCTAATCTAAACTGAGCGATTATGTTGTACTGATTTTCGCAAATATAAAGTCTTGTGCCATCTCCATTAAATGCAAACCCAAGAGGATACCACCCTTGGTTTAGATTACTTGAATAATCAATTAACGCGGTAGATATATCATAAGCTGTGCTAAGAGAATATTGAGTTATTCTATCAAAGCCGTATCCCATGCTATAAAACTTAGTGCCGTCATTATTGAACCTTACACAAGTTGCCGAGGCATCAACTAAAGTAATAGTTTTGCTGTCATAAGAAGCTGTAGTTATGTCCCATGCTGTACTTAAAGAGTATTGGTAGACCCTACCACCATTAAAATCACAGACAACCAATACAGTTCCATCACTGCTAAAATCAAAGCTATTTATGTTTGTTACTTCACTAAAACTTTTAGTAGCTATTAAAGTTATGCCCAAATCTGGCCTCTGGCTTGTAGTTGAATTGTAATGAAGAATTTCGTTGACCACACTGCCTTTACAGTAAAATCTTGTGGCTGATGAGGAAGCGTTTGGCCCCACATATATCTTATGATCCAATGTCAAGTTTGTGCCAAGAAGAGTTGCATTCCCAATATCATAAGTTGTCGTGACTGACTTGCCTAGCACATTCATGGTAAAAGAATGGCATGGTCTTGCATCTGTTGTTGGCGGGTTGTTGAAGGTGAAATAAAGGTTATCGGTGTGGTCAGAAATGTAAAATACATTGCCACTTGATAAATCCAGAGCGCAGTTTCCTGTGTACGTCCCTTCTTTTTCTGTGATAGCTTCCTCAAGCACATCTTTAGCACTTGCTGTACCAAAAACTTTTGCGCTTGATGTCAAGTTTAACAATGAGCCAGTTGAACTTTCGTCCATTTCATCTCTGGTTATAACATCAACCCCGCCTTTAAAATTACCAACAACAAAATTTGAATATGGCGGGTCATCTCGTCCAGCAAAGAAAATCTCATTGCTGTTTTTATAATAAAAGCCTTCAGGTTCGGCTACGCCAACAGAAGCAAGTGTTGAACCGTCTGAAAGATGAAGGTCATTATCTATATAGAGTTCATCAAATGATGCTGTGCTTAAATCATATGCTGTAGACAAAGAGAATTTTGCAAAAATAACATAATTGGCAATAAGCAAGTAAAGCTCTGTGCCATCATCATTAAAGCTGGCTCTGTAGCCACTACCAGAGGGGCCACCAATACCATCTGATGAAAAAGAATAAACCTCTGTAGTGTTGCTTGTTATGTCATATGCAGTTGTTAAATTATATTCTTTAATGTCGCTATACAGAACTCTATAAAATTTTGTACCATCATCATTAAACAAACCCTGATATGCAGTAATGTTATCCCAAGTATTATGGAGATATTGAGTAAAATCAGCATCGTGAAATGTTGATAAATCCCAAGGGGTTGGCGTAGGGGAACTACTGCCGTCATTGTAAAAGACATAACTAGGGCCAAGCAACCAAAAGGCTGTACCATCAGGCTTCCAAGTAATCGTATCAATAGAGGCATTGTAGAAATATTCATGCTCTAGTGAGGCTGTAGACAAATCCCACGCGGTGCTTAAGGCATACTGATATATGTGGCCTGATTGAACAACAATATAAAGTTTTGTTCCGTCTGACTTAAATTGAAAATCGGTAACTCTAATCTTAGTATAATACACTGGCTCGTTAAGAGACAATTGCGCTTTTTCTAACAGCTTTCCTCTTGCGTAATTACCTTTACCAATCTCCCAAGAGTTCCCGTCCTCAATGGTGTATCTCGTTGTGTCATTATATGAAAGACCTGCGCTAGAAAACGTTTGAAAGCCGCTCTCAGCCGCACCCAACTCTACAGCAGTTGTGCCAGTAGATGCTGCCGCTACTTTAGCTCTATTGGCTAACTTAACCATATTTCACACCTTATGCTGGGTCAGGGATTTCCACATCAAACGTGGCTACAGTAAAAGTATTACCAGACACAACTGACTGTGACGTTGTAAGCGAACCTGTGCAAAGCAGGCGGCTCTCAGATACGTCTGAGATTGCATAGTGCGTTGCAGTGCCTGAGCCTGTCACTGAGCCGTCTGAGATCGCTGCGCACGCTGTCTTGCGGCCTGACGTATCACCGTCCTCTGGCGCACCAAACGATACTGAGGTGCTATTGCCTAGCGTGTAGGTGCTTGTCGCCTCTGTGTAAGTCGTAGGCTCCTGTGAGCAAATGTCTATGCGATCTGCCTCTAAGTCCAGCTTGGACAGTGCGGCGTCTAGCACATAATCTGAAATGGTTGCCATGTCTTTCTCCTAGAATGTGTTGACCTGCATGCGCAAGCCTGAGCCGCCAAACTTGGCTTTTTC
>Ga0208899_1001517_pt1 | contig 16332 bp, 19 predicted proteins | sample VirMetDEL_Nov_24_FD_184518 | JGI IMG/M metagenome (GOLD analysis project Ga0208899, IMG submission 184518) | Aqueous microbial communities from the Delaware River and Bay under freshwater to marine salinity gradient to study organic matter... | ecosystem: Environmental > Aquatic > Marine >... | reverse complement strand
GGTATCAGAATGCGTCATAAGGGGGGGACACAGGGGGGGTTCAGAGGCAAGGTGATGACATCAGTGAGTAGACCATTAACTACTAAACAGACAGCACTTGTGGATGCGCTCGTAGCAAATGGGTGCAGTATCAAGGAAGCCGCTGGGATGGCTGGATATGCCAAGGGTGAGGCTGGAAGAGTGACAGCCAGCAAGGCTTTGCGGCTTCCGCATGTGCAAGCCTATATGATGCAGAGGATTGGTGAGACTATGGGCGTGTCTGCTACGGTGGCCGCTAGTAAGCTTGTTCAGTTAGCGACAGGGGCGAAGTCAGAGTATGTACAGTTGGAAGCTAGCAAGGACATCTTGGACAGGGCTGGCTTCAAAGCCCCTGAGCGGCACATGCACTTGCACGCTGGGGATATCTCTGTCAACATAGACCTATCATAAGGCCTTGCCCGAATGGGCAAGACATTGTTAGTCAATCCGCTATGGGCTTGCCCAATCGGATTGACATGGGTGCTGGCAATCTTCTGCCAGCGACCATATCATCCAGTCTAGTGGGGGGTCAAAAACTTGCACTGTCCCCCCTCGACCCCGCCCTTCAATCACATTATTGCCACAAAGGTTCTGTAGCATATATGCAATGAACGCATACATTGAAGCATACAACACAATGGGTAATACAGGTAACGGCGCAATAGATTTTGTGTTCAAGATCTGTATTATCTTTTTGGTTGATGTAGCTGATGCGCTTGGCATCTCATATGAGTTGCTTAATTTAATCTTGTTTGTGTTTTTGCAACCCATGTTAATTCTGGTGTTTTTCTGCTTATGGATACATGCGAGATTTGTGCGTTGATGTTTTTGTAAGCATTAGCGCATATTGCAACATTGCAAAAATTTTTTAGGCCACAGGGTTCATGTCACAAAAAAATTATTATTCATTGGGCGATCTTGAAGAGGCCAGCAGTGGTGCTGGATTAATACCAGAGCATTATAATTTTTATGCAAGAGGTATATTTAATTCTTTGTTGCCTTCGTTTATGGGTGGTGGAAAATTTAAAATTACAGAAGATGATGTTAATGGCGAAACTTTAGAAGCTTTAAGAATTGTTGCGGAGAAGCTGCACCCAAACTTAAAAGATGGCGAATCTGTTTTAGTAAGATATGAAGATGTTGCAAAGGTGTTCAACTCTCAAATGGGTGTTGGCGGCACAGAGCAAGAAAGATTATCCAACCTTGAGGGCAGAAGTTATAGCGATGTTTCTGCTCAATTACGATTAGCTTTGGGCAACTTCACTTTAATAAAACAAGATGGGCAGTATATTATTAATGATATCTATGACTTTGCTCGTTCTGGCGAAGTAGACACTTTTGGGCAAGCGGCTTTTAAACAAGCGCAAACTTATAGCCCATACTTTTATGCTAGATACTTTGGCGAAAAATTAATGTCTGAAGATAAGAAAGACAACATTAGAGTTAGAATTGCCATCCCTAATGAGCCTAAGATTGCTCCAAATGCTTTTGAACCTGAGTTTGATGTTGCCTCTGGAACATTTAATCTTGAAGGCCCTATGACACCTAGACGCAAATCTTTGTGGGACACTATATCAGCAACTTTGTTTCAAACCGCAGAAGCTGAAGAAGCACCACAAGAAGCACCAACAGAAGTTCAATCTGGCGTTCCATTGCCACCACAGAAGCCACAAGAAGATAAACTATCAATGTCAGTGCCAGTGCCACCACAGCGGCGTACTTTGGAAGAAGTTGTGGAAGAGCGCACAGCTATGAATGAAACTGAGTTTATGAATTCTCAGATGGCGTAGGAGATTATTATGTGTCTTAATATGATGAACAGAAGTCAACCGCAACCTTCAACAACAACTTCTGTTGCAACACCAGCAAAGAAAAAGAAGCCTACATTGTTAAACCAAAAGGACGGTGGAAAAGGTTTCTCATCTCCTACTTCTGGCGTTGATGTTGGTAATGCTGGTCAAGGTGGGTTTGATTCTTTTGGGAATGCACCTAAATGAGTAAAACACCAGCATGGCAACGCAAAGAAGGACAAGACCCAAAGGGTGGGCTAAATCCCAAAGGTCGCGCCTCTTATCGCACAAAGTCTGGCAAGAAAGGGAATCTAAAAGCACCTGTAAAGGGGGCGGCAGATACACCAGAGAAGTTGAGAAGAAAGGGAAGCTTTCTTGTAAGGATGGGTTCAGCTAAAGGCCCACTTAAAGATGAGAAGGGTAGACCAACCAGATTAAAATTGTCGCTTGTGGCTTGGGGTCATAATGGCGATAAAGCAAGTGCAGTTGCTAAAGGCAGAAGGCTTTTAGCTAGATATCAGAAACAAAAGGAAGCAAAGAAAGGAAAGTAATCATGCCGATGGGTAAAGGTACTTATGGTTCAAAGGTAGGTCGTCCAGCAAAGAAGTCAATGCTTACTGGGCAACAAAAAACTTTGCCGAAAGAGTTGCAGAAAAAAATTGTTAAAGCAAAGATGAAAAAGTAATGCCTGTAAACGAAGCTGGTAATTATACAAAACCTAAAATGCGCAAAGCTTTGTTTGAAAGAATTAAAGCTGGGGATAAGGGTGGTAAGTCTGGTCAGTGGTCTGCTCGCAAGGCGCAGATGCTAGCAAAGGCTTATAAAGCTAAAGGTGGCGGTTATACATCATGAAGCCATCACAGAAATCTTTACGCGCTTGGACAAAACAAAAATGGCGCACTAAGAGCGGCAAACCTTCAACGCAAGGTTCTGAAGCAACTGGTGAGCGTTATTTGCCAGAAGCTGCAATTAAAAATTTATCATCATCTGAATATGCGGCATCGACAGCCGCAAAAAGAAAGGCTATAAAACAGGGTAAACAATTTTCAAAGCAACCCGAATCCATAGCTAAAAAGACAAAGAAATATAGATGAGTTTCTTACACACACTTAATAAGCAAGAGCGAGACATGCTTCGCACAATAGTGAAGAAAGTCCACCTTGTTCACCATCCAGAACAATTTTGTACAGATCGTGAAGCTGATAAAGTTATTGCCGTTATTGGGCCAGAGGTCATTGAACGCATGATTAAATTTGGCAAGGATCACAGAGTTGACCAACTTTAAGTATAAACCAGATGGCGAAGTTCTTAAATCGTTTCTTAAAGATGATTCGTTCTTTCGGGGTCTTCGTGGCCCAGTTGGTTCGGGAAAGTCAGTAGGGTGTTGCATTGAAGTCTTTCGCCGCGCTTTGCAACAGGAAAAAAACTCTGAAGGTGTTCGTAAATCTCGATGGGCAATCATTAGAAATACAAACCCACAGTTAAGAACCACCACAATTAAAACATGGTTAGATTGGTTTCCAGAAGAAACATGGGGCAAGTTTCTATGGTCTGTTCCATATACGCATCACATTAAAAAAGCTGACGTTGACCTAGAGGTTATCTTTCTTGCGCTTGATAGGCCAGAGGATGTAAAAAAACTTTTGTCTCTTGAATTAACTGGCATATGGATCAATGAGGCAAGAGAAATACCAAAGTCAATTATTGATGCGTGTACTATGCGTGTCGGTCGTTTCCCTTCTATGAAAGATGGTGGTTGCACTTGGACAGGTGTGATTGCTGATACTAACGCACCAGAGGAGGATCATTGGTGGCCCATCATGTCAGGCGAAGTTCCAATTCCAGATCACATAACAAAAGAAGAAGCAAGAATGTTGGTAAAACCAGACAATTGGAAGTTCTACACTCAGGCGGCAGGGATGGTAGAAGAGAAGGACGAAGAGGGGAATATCATAGGATATTTGCGAAACGCGAACGCAGAAAACGCAAGCAATATGAGGGAAGACTACTACAAGAACATCGTAATGGGGAAGACGAAAAGTTGGATAGATGTATATGTGATGAACCGCCTTGGAAGTATCAAAGACGGTAAACCTGTGTACCCAATGTTTGCAAGCGATGTGCATGTAGCAAGAGAAGAAATACCTGTTGCCGCCAATGTTCCTATCTATGTTGGGCTTGATTTCGGTCTAACCCCTGCTGGCGTTATTGGACAAAAAGTTAGAGGGCGTTGGCTTATACTTCAAGAGCTGGTTGCTTTTGATATGGGTATTGTGAAGTTTAGCGAATTGCTTAGATTGGAATTAGCTACACGTTATCCAACAAATGAGGTAATTATATTTGGCGACCCTGCTGGTGACTTTCGTGCGCAGACAGATGAATCAACACCATTTCAAATATTAAGAGGTGCTGGATTAAATGCTCGCCCTGCACCATCAAATGATGTTACATTGCGCTTGGAATCTGTATCTGCACCTCTAGGAAGAATGGTTGATGGTCACTCTGGTTTGTTAATTGATCCAAGGTGCAAAACAATTATCAAAGGTTTTGAGGGTGGATACCAATACAGAAGAATGCAAGTATCTGGCGAAAGGTATGATGATAAGCCAGAAAAGAATCATTTTTCACACATACATGACGCATTACAATATCTAATGCTTGGCAGTGGAGAGGGCAGAGCAATATTAAGGAATCAGGCCATCACACCAAAACCTTTTCAAGCTGGCAGAAGCTTTGATGTCTTTACTCGCCAACCTAAAAAAAGACGACAAGGTTTGTGGTCTAAAATGTAATTTGTGCGTTGATATGCATAAATGCATTGTGTAGTTGTTTTACAAAGGAGATTTGTTATGTGTTTAGGTAGTGGCCCAAGAGCTCCCTCTGTTGATCCAAGTGTTGCAATTGAGCGTGAAAATCAAGAGCGTATGGAGCAACAAAAAAAAATGGAAGCAAAAGCAAAAGCCCTTGAGGAAACAGTTGCTAAAAAGAAAAAAGGTTCTGGCGGCATGTCTTTGCTTACAGGGTCTAAAGGTGGCATAGGCTATATTGACGAGACGCTTTAATGCATAAAACAGCGCAACAACTTCTTTCTATGTATGATCGCGCCAAATCTCAGCGAGCATTATTTGAGCCATTGTTTGATGAGTGTTATGAATACGCTCTTCCAATGAGGCAGAGTTTTTATTCTGAAACCCCTGGGCAACGCAGAGATGATCGTATCTTTGATGAAACTGCCGTTGTTGGCGTTCAAGAATTTGCATCAAGATTGCAGTCTGGATTAGTGCCAAACTTTGCTAGGTGGGCAGACTTAATTGCTGGATCTGAGATTCCAAAAGATCAAGCTGACGATGTTAATAATCAGTTAGATGAGGTCACAGAATATGTATTTGAGGTTTTGCAAAACTCTAACTTTGGGCAAGAGGTACATGAAAGCTTTATGGACTTGGCTGTTGGCACAGGTGTCTTGCTTGCGCAAGAAGGTGATGCAATACAGCCGATTCGTTTTAACGCGATACCGCTTCCGTCTGTCGTGCTGGACACTGGTGTCGATGACAAAATTGACCATGTTTATAGAGAAAGAAATCTCAAGGTTTCGGAGATTCTTATTGCGTATCCGAAGGCGACACTTTCCGAAAAACTAATGCGAATGATGCAAACCGCACCTGATTCCAAAGTTAGGTTGATTGAAGTGGTTTGTAAAAATTATGAAAAAATTAACGAAGAAAAACATGATTTCTTTGTTATTGATGCAGAGAATCAAGATATTATTTTCTTTGAGCAGTTTAAAGGTGTTGGCTCAAACCCATATATTTGTTTCCGTTGGTCTAAAGCATCTGGTGAAATTTATGGCAGAGGTCCACTTGTCAATGCACTTAGTGCAATCAAAACAACCAACCTTACTATTGAGTTGATTCTTGAAAATGCACAGATGTCTATATCTGGCGTTTATCAAATGGATGATGATGGCGTTATAAATACTGACACTATTAATCTAGTTCCAGGGACTATTATTCCAAAAGCGGTAGGATCTGCTGGTTTACAACCAATACGTTCTGCTGGCGACTTTAATGTTGCTAATCTTATCCTTGGTGATATGCGTAATAATATTAAACGTGCATTATACAATGATATGCTTGGCGACCCAAACAGAACACCAGCATCTGCTACTGAAGTTGCAGAAAGAATGGCTGATCTTTCAAGAAGAATTGGTTCTGCTTTTGGCAGATTGCAAGCTGAAATGGTGCAGCCAATCTTGCAAAGAGTAGTTTACATTCTTAAAAAACAAGGTAGAATCGAGATTCCAACAATCAATGGAAGAGAAGTAAAAGTTAAATCTGTGTCTCCTTTAGCGCAAGCACAAGCTAATCAAGACATTGCTTCTGTTTCAAGGTTTATTGGTTTGGTTGCAAATACATTTGGGCCAGCTACTTTGAATTTATTAATTAGTTCAGAAGAGGTTGCTGTTTATCTTGCTAAGAAGTTTGGCGTTCCAGATAACTTGGTTAGAGATTCTTTTGAAAGACAGCAGATGATCCAAATGGCACAACAGTTACAACAAGCACAACAAACAGGTGAAATGCCAGATGTCACGACACTTGGGTCTTGACGGTTTTGAAAGAGTAAAATCTGAAGAAGATAAAATCTCTCAAAACTTTACAACATTGTTCAGAACGCCAACAGGCGAAGCTATCCTTAAATATTTACGCTCAATAACAATTGAAGCCGTTAATGGGCCAGCCGTTTCTAATGATGCTTTGCGTCATCAGGAAGGGCAAAGGTATCTTGTTGGCTTAATTGAAAGACGTATTGTTCACGGAGAAAAGGTGAGATCAAATGGAAAGTGAAAACCAAGCAGTAGAAACGCAATCTGAAGAGGCGGTATCTGAGCGTCCAGAATGGTTGCCAGAAAAATTTAAGTCGCCAGAAGAATTGGCAAACTCTTATGCTTCTCTTGAGCAACGTATGGGGCAGGGTGAGGAAGCACTGCGTAATAAGTTAATTGAAGAATTTGAAGCGGCGGCTGTTGAAAACAGACCAGCTTCAGTTGGTGATTATCAATTGCCAGAATCAATTGATCCAGAGTTGGCAACAGACAATGATTTGTTTAATTGGTGGGCTAATCATGCATTTGAAAATGCATACTCACAAGAAGAGTTTGAGGCTGGCATTGCCAAATATGCAGAATTTATTCAAGCAACTCAGCCAGATCTTGATGCAGAAAAGCAGAAGCTTGGTGATAATGCAGATGCAAGAATTGAAGCTGTTGATCTTTGGTCAAACAAATTTTTTCCAGAAGAATACAAAGAAGCTGTACTTCAAATTGGTTCAACAGCAAAAGGCATTGAGGCTTTAGAATTTATTATGCAAAAAATGGGTTCAGCGTCTCCTAGCGATGATTCAAAAATTCTACCGCAAACATCTGAAAAAGATCTGCGTTCTATGATGATGGACGATAGATATTGGAATCCAGCAAAGAGAGATCCATCATATGTACAAAAAGTCCAAGAAGGTTTTTCCAAACTCTACCGCTAATGCATTTCATGAAGACGGTGATGTAAAAATATTAAAAGCAACAAGCGAACATGCTTCTTATTTACAACATCGTCTTCGCTCTACTGACATAAGAGAGTGCATGATTCATGGTTCAAGCCCTTGGAGAGCCTTGCATGAGCCGCTTGCAAATCCAGATGCTATAACATGGACAGGTCTTTATAAAGATGAACCTGTTTGCATGTTTGGTTTGTCTCCTATTTTATCACATTCTGAAATAAACTGCGGCATTGTTTGGATGTTGGGGTCAAATGTAATTGATGAGAACCCTCTAAAATTTGTTAGAGTTTCTATTAACATGGTTAATTACATGATATCCGTTTATGATACCATTGAAAATGTAGTCCCTTTAGATCATGAGCATACAATTAAGTGGCTGTGTTCATTAGGCTTTATGTTTGCGGAAGAACCAACAATCATAAATGGCTTCTCTTGTTTACGTTTTGTGCGTTGCACAGATTCAATTACCGTGAGATTCCAGTAATATACAGCCTGTTTCTAACGGACAGCCCCATAGGGATAACTGGTTGAAGAGCGAAACGGACAACTGTGCTTTGTAGTGAAACTTTCTTTTTAGGAGCTTAAGATGGCTAATACTATTGACCAAGCCTTTATTAAGCAGTTCGAGACTGAAGTTCACATGGCTTACCAACGCATGGGTTCGAAACTTCGCAACACTGTGCGTACTGTAGGTAATGTGCGCGGAAACATTGTACGTTTCCAAAAAATCGGTGCTGGTTCTGCTTCAACCAAGTCGCGTAATGGCGACATTACTAGCATGGAGCTAGTCCACACTAATGTAGAAGCAACAATGTCTGACTTCTACGCCGCAGAATACATCGACAAACTCGATGAGTTGAAGACCAACATTGATGAGCGTCAAGCTGTTGCTATGTCAGCCGCCGCCGCTCTTGGTCGTAAGACTGATGAGTTGTTGATTACTGCTATGGATGCTGGCGCAAACGCAACTCAAATTCATGATACTAGCTCTGCACTTGAAAAAGCAGACCTTCTATCTGTATTTGAAACCTTTGGTGCGGCAGACATTCCAGAAGACGGTGGACGTTATATTGCCATGAATCCAAAAGGATATGCTGATCTGTTTGCAATTACTGAGTTTGCTTCAAGCGACTTTGTTGGTGAACAAAATCTGCCATATGCTGGCGGCATGACAATGAAAGAGTTCCTTGGCTTCAAGATTTTCTCAACTTCAGCCGTTACTGCTGGTAAGAATATGGCTTACCACACAACTGCTGTTGGTCTTGGCATAAACTCTGACGTTTCAACTGAGATTAATTATGTGCCGCAAAAAGCGTCACACCTTGCAACTTCCATGATGTCCATGGGTGCTGTTGTCATTGATGACAATGGTGTCTATGAAGTCTTGGATAACAACACATAAGGAGGAATAAATGGCTTATTCTGCTTCTGGCCTGACTAATATGGCTTCTGGTGGCGGCTACAATATGTGGTTCTATTCCTCTGTAGACGCATTAAGTGTTGTTCGTGCATCAGGTTACTTTAATAATGCGGCTGGCATGATGAATGTTGGTGATGTTGTTTTTGTTTATGATAACAATGCACCAACACTTGGCGTTTCTGTTGTGCTTTCTAATGATGGAAGTACGGTAGATATTGCTGATGGCACTGCAATCACAGTTACTGACACTGACTAACAAAAGGGGGGGAGGGGAAACCCTCCCCTTACTTATATGCCATCTACAGCATCTAATTCTGGTATTGATATATCATCACGCGCTTTAATTTTAATAGGCGCAGACCCTATCACTTCATTTGAGAGTGATAGCACTGAGGCTCTTGTGGCCTCAAACTTGTATGAAGACACTGTACGCACCGCTCTTTGTTCTTCAAGGTGGCGTTTTGCAACAAATCAATCTGTGCTTAATAAATTATCTGATGATCCAACTGGTCGCTTTGATAGTGCTTATCAATTGCCCTCTGGATTTCTTATGCCACATGCGGCAACAGTAAATGATTTGTTGATTGAATATAGAATATATGGCGATAAACTTTATGCAGATACTAATGACGCAGATCAAGTTGTTCTGGATTTTACGTTTCGCGCTGAAGAAGTTGACTTTCCTAGCTACTTTACGCTTGCTGTACAATATGCATTAGCAAGTTCTTTTGCTGTAGGAATAGCCAGAGATGAACAACTTTCTCTTGTAATGGAGAGAAAAGCACAACAGCTTATGCAACAAGCTAAGACGCTTGATTCGCAACAGCAGACAACAAGAAAGCTTGTTACTTCGAGGTTTATCTCCGAAAGGAGAAGCTAATGGCTAGAATAAAAATTCCTTTGAATGACTTTTCTTTTGGAGAAGTTAGTCCCTCTTTAAGATCAAGAACAGATTCAAATGTGTACACTCGCTCTGGTGAGAGTGTTAAAAACTTTTTTGTTAGAGCAGAAGGCGGTGTTATTAGGCGACCAGCTACACGCCTTATTGATAGCTTTTCTCAATCTTATGATGATAGCCTTACACAACAGATAAGAATTGAACCATTTATCTTTTCAGAAGATGAAAAATATATTGTTGCTTTTTCTGATGGACAGATAGAAATATTTAGGATTCCTTTATCTGGCTCTATTACTAAAGTTGCAACACTTACTGCTGATGTTGATGCAAACGCTATTCCTATTGACAACACAAATCTAAATCAATTTACTTATGCACAACGTGGCGATTTTATGTTCTTGGCTCATCAAGACTTTCTTTGCAGAATGTTGGTGCGCACAGGGTTGACTAGCTTTGAAGTAAGGGTTTTTTCTTTTGATGAATCATTAGATGGTAATAGAATTTATCAACCATATTATAACTTTCAACCTAATGGTGTTACTATATCTGCTAGTGCAACATCAGGCACTGGTGTTACTTTAACGTCAAGCGCAAATTATTTTGAAAGTGATCATGTTGGAACCCGAATATTAATTGATGAAACTGAAGCATTAATAACTGGCTTTACTAATGCAACTACAGTTACAGCAACAATCAAAGGAACACTAAGAACGCAATTAGGTATTGATGCTTTAAGAACAAAGAATGGTACAAATATAATAGAAGTTACGCACCCACTTCATGGCTTATCTGCTGGTGCATCTATTACGATTGATAATGCGGCAGGATTAGGTGGGATTTCAGCAAGTAATGTCAATGGCACATTTACCATAAGAAGAGTTATTGATGAAAACCGCTATGATTACGATTGTGGTCATAGTGCTAGTTCTACTGTTGATGGTGGGGGTTCTCCTACGGTAGAATCTTCTGCCGCTACAACTAATTGGTTTGAGCAATCATATTCGCCCCTCAGAGGCTTCCCAGCGGCTATTACGTTCCATGAAGATAGATTATGGTTTGGAGGCACTCAAAGCCAGCCTGACGGCATCTGGGGGTCAAAGACAAGCTTTTATTTTAACTTTGATATAGGCGATGCTGATGATGATGATGCATTAGACCTTGATTCAAACATTGGTGTTAACAACACTATACGCCATCTAGTGTCTAATCGTGATCTACAAGTGTTTGCATCTGAGCAAGAGTTTTATATTCCATCATTTGCTGATAATGCAATTACACCAAGTAATGCAAAAATATCTGCCCAGACACCTTATGGTACAGGTTATGTAAGACCACAATCACTTGATGGTTCTACTTTGTTTGTTCAAGCAACAGGCACTGCCGTAAGAGATTATGTATATTCAGATGCTGAAGGTGCATATATTGGCAATATGATATCATTGCTTTCAAGTCATTTAGTGGATGCCCCATTACAGTTAGCTACTGTTAAGGGTTCGTTAAATCGCCCAGGGGCTTATGCCTTTTTTCTTATGAGCAATGGCAAGCTTGGTGTGTATTATCAGGTAAGAAATGAGAATAAAGCTGGTTGGATGAATTGGGAAACAGAAGGTAACTTCCATAGCATATGTTCAGTTGATGAAGATTTGTTCTGTGTTACAGTAAGAGATGATGGAACAGGAACAAATAAGTTATTTCTTGAACAATTTGATCAAAACTTGGTGTTAGATTTTTCAGATGAGTTTAGTGGAAGCAGTGGTGTATTCGATGTTAGCAGTCATTTTGCAAATGGGGCTGTTGTTGATGTTGTTGATGGCACAGAATATCTTGGTGAATTTACTGTTTCTGGTGGAGAGGTTGATGTAAGCGCAGTAAAAGCATCTACATCAGCGCAGATAGGATACAAATATATTCCAGAGTTAAAGACGCTTCCACTTGATGCGGCAGTAGCTGGCGGTCCTTTAACTGGCAGACCAAGAAAGATAACTCTTATAACTTTAGACCTTGAATCTACGCTTAGTGTTTCTGTTAATGGCACTAACCTTATTGTAAGAGATGTAACATTTGATCCATCTTTGCCAAGGGTTGCAGTTTCTGGTAAAAAAGAGTTTAGAGTTTTAGGATATAGCAAAGACCCAAGAGTTACGATTTCACAGATCGCACCGTTGGATTTGCAAATTAATGGTATAGTAGCAGAGGTAGCATTCTAATGTGTCTTCAAGGAGTAATAGCCGCAGGTGCGGCAGGTGGTTCATCGGCGGCAGGTTTACAGTTGTTTGGGTCTGCTGTAAGTGCAATGGGTTCTATTCAAGCTGGGCAAGCTGAGAAAAGAAGACAGGCGGCTATTGCTCAACAATATGAACAAAATGCAAAGATGGAAAAGCTGAAGGCATTGCAGGAACATAATAAACGTGTGCAAAGCTTAAATGCTTTTCAATCTGCCGCAAATGTTGCAAGAGCATTCAACAATCGTGCGGCTTCTGATAGATCATTCCAAGCTATACAAAAAGCTAGCGTAAAAGAAAGTGATGAAGATATGAGACGCGCTAGATTGCAAAGTCTTTCAGCGCAACAACGCATGAGGTTTGCGGCGGCTGATGCTAGGTTTAGTGGCTCTATGGCGGCTCAACAGGGCATAGTGAGTGCATTTGGTACAATAGGTACTGGTATCTATAGATATTCTCAAATAACTCCACCTTCTTCTGATTCTGATATAGGATAATTTCAATGGCTGAGATTAAAAAGTATATATCAAGAGGAAACTTTAATCAGCCTATTGGGGTGGTTACCCCCTCTTCTGCTGGCGTTAGGGCGGCACAAAGTGTTGTATCTACGTTTAGTGATTTTTCTGATATGTTTTACAAGGCGGCTGTGATAGAGCAAGAAAATGTTGGCAGAGAAGCTGGCTTAGATTTTCGTGTTAGAGATGCGGATCAGAATTTAGTTATAAAGAGTGCGCCTAAGAATTTGTCCCCTGTTGCGTTGTCTGTTGCAGAACCAATTATTGACAAAAGATATCAAACAGAATTTTTGCAAGACGCAAAAAACAGAGCGGCTGTTTTGCGCAAAGAACATGAGGGCAATCCAGAAGCTTTCCAAGCGGCATATGCGGCATATATAGATGAAAGTGCAAAAGAAGCTGGCAAGTATTCTAACTTTGTTCAAGACCTTGGTGGCTCATTGCTTGCCGAAAACTTAGCTGGCATTACTATTGAACGCTTAGAGGCAGAAGACAAGCAAGCATATCTGAATGAATATCAAGCTATTATTGATCAGATGGATGACATCGAACAGCATTTTTCTGCTGGTAAGTATGGAGTTGGTGCGGCTGAATGGGGCGCAACTGAACGCATGATTGATGAGCTTGCTATTGAGCATTCTGACAGAATCAGTGCAACAACTATTCCTAACTTAAAAAAGCAATTAACTCGTAAAGCATTGAACGGTCAAGTTCGTGAAATGGCTAGTAATGTACAAGGGGTTGTTGGCAATAAAATTGATCCTACGTCCAAGACCAGTTATGAAATTGATGTTTTAAATGCAATGGAAATGGCATTAAGACAAAATTCTTTTAGTGGTATCTCTGATCAAAACAAAGCAATATTGAATAAAATTGGATTTGATGAAGAATGGCTTGGGGCTATTGATAGTCAAGAAACAAGGGACATTCTTGCTGGCGATATCTCTATTATAGAAGGCAATGTACAAGAAATATATAATGGGCAAAAAGACGATAGGTTGTCGCAAGCAATTTCTGATGATTTATCTCGTGGCAACAGCATCTCAAAGAGTGATGGCGACTTTTTATTTAAAAAAGCTGGCATTTCAAGCGGTTATGATTTCTTAAATAATATAGATGCTGTTCTGCAAGGGGAAGCCCAATCATTATATCATGTTATGTTTAGAACAAATTCTGAACTTCCTGATGCTGTGCAAGATGTTTTTGAAGACCCTAATCTTTTAGCGGCGGCAGTAAACCAAGGCAAACTAGATGTTGTGTTGGATTTGTATTCACAATCTACTACTAGGTTTGTGGAAGGTCAGGTTCAATTTGTTCCTCGTGGTTTGGACAATAAAGCTGTTACTTTGATGGAATCGCTAAAGGCATATAGAACTGCTGGCATTGGTGATACGCAACAGTTTTTCCAAGATATTCAACGCATTCAAAGAATGCCAGCAGATGCAAGAAAAGCGGAATTAGATGCTCAACTTGGATCATCATCTTACAACAAAGTAACTATACAAGACTTTATTACAGATAATGTTGATCCAGAAAACTTTGAACAAAGAGAATTTTATTCTTCATTTGCAGAAGAATTGGTTCTTATTCATGGCAAGAAAAGGGCAAAAGAAATATTAAGAAACTCATATGATAATTTGTTTGTAACATCTGATGTTGTTTATGGTAATCAAAAAACTATTTACGATCCAAAGACTATTTATTCTGATTCAGATGACTATAATGCGTTTGAGTTTGCTGTTGATGCAAAATTAGATTTAGCAAGCAACGCTAATAAGCAATACACGTTTGGAGATAATGCATTTCTTGTTGCCGATCCAAGATACGGAACTGTTTATCCTGTATATTATTTGGTAGATGATAATGGTGTTGCTATTAGGTCTAACCATGGACAGCTATTACAGGTTGGCCCACAGTCAGTATTGACGAGTAGACAGCGAAGATTTGAAGATTCAACTATTGATGCGGCTTTGCTTAGAGATGAAGCAAGGCGGCAAGAAGAGGCTTTTGATGTTCTTACTCAACCTGTAGAAAGTGGGTTTAGTAGATTGATGATGGGTATGGATTAATGAGAGATGCGGATTCTAATAATTTCTTTATATCTGTAACACCAGAGATTCAAGACTTATCAACCACAAGTTGGGGTGAGGGATTTGTTGCAACAATGGCATATAATAATATGCCTTTTGTTGAAAACATTGAAGAGAAGCAACTGTATGATGATGTTCCTATAGATAGAAACTTCATTGCCGCAGATAACATTCGTGAAGAATACTTACCATACTATGACGATTTGCTAAGAGCAAAGAACCTTGATCACCTAAGGTATTTAGAAGGACGTGTACAAAAGGCTATAGATAGAAGAGCAATTCTAGCCGAAGCACCATTGACATCAACAATTGCTGGCTCTGTTGTTGATCCATTGTTTGCCGCAAACTTTGTCCCTGGTCTCAATATTGTAAAAAACTCTGCTACCATTGGTAGGGCAACATACAATGCTGGCAAAGTTGGTTTGGCTTATGGTATTGCATCTGAGGCCAGACGTGCGCCATTTGCTGTTGGTGATTTGCCTTATGAATCACAGCTTAATATTGCTACAGATACAATCTTATCTGGAGCATTAGGTGGTGTAGTCAAGGGGGCAGAACCATTTATTAAGTCATCTGGTAATAAATTAAAGAATCTATTTACTGGCAAAAAGTTTAATCATGCTTTTGATGACAAGTTTGATAAGCCGCAACTATTAGCTGAAGCTGGTGAGGGCGACTATGACGCTGTTGTTGGCAATCCTTTTGGATCATTTGGACAAAGAATATTAGGAAGGGATGATGTGCCAGATGAAATTAAAGAAGCATTTGTAAAGCTATCCTCTAATTCTTCTGTTCCATTGTCTGGCTCAAAACGAAACACTATGCCTCAATCAGTAATACAGCGTTCATTTGTTTATGAAGGCTCTGCTAGACGCTTAGAAGATGGATTGCGAGACTTACATGCACAGCAAATGCTTGGCAACAAAAGGGCATCTAAAGTATTTGGCGCATATACCGCAGACTTTAATCCTTTTAATAAAGAGTTTGATGAGTGGGTGGAAGATACCATTGATAGATATATTAAATTATCTTCACCTGATCCAGCTATTAAACGTGCGGCTAGAGATGGATTAACAAATCAACAGAAACAAGCGCACAGTCAACTAAAAGAGTTCTTTGAATCATTTGATCAAGACGCAAGATATGTTGGGTTGCTTATGGATGATGCTGAAGTATCTGCTCGTATTGCAAAAATAGATGAAGGCATTGCGGCAAGGTCTGATAAGTTGGCAAAGCTTGAGGCAGATATTCGCAAGCAAGGAAGCTTTACTAAAAAGCAGGAAACACTTCGCAAGACATTAGATGATGAAATTGAAAATCTTAGAGCAAAACGTGTAGGCTTAGAGGATGTGTTGCAGTCGCCTACTCGCAAAAATTATGTTTTCCCAATATATTATGACAAAATAAAGTTAAAAGATAATGTTTCAAGACAAGAGTTGGAAGACATTTTTACAGAGCATTATACTAGAGAAGGTTTGCTTGATCCAAAAACATCAGCAAACAAAACTTTGTCAAGAATTATGGAAGAAAATGCGGATGATTTAGAATTAGAAATGGCAACTGGAAATGCTGGCAGTTTTAAACATTTAAAGCACAGAAAAACTAATGTTGATGAACATTTGATTAGTAATTTTATGGTAAAAAATATGAATGTTTTTTACACATATGCACAACGCATGGGCAAACGCATTGAGTTTCATCGTGCATTTGATGGGCAGGGCATTGATCAAGTTCTTGATAATATTGAAAAAACCGCAAGAAAAGCAAAGCTAAAAGAAAAAGATATTGCCACAATTAGATCACAATTTAATGGTGAATATGATCGCGTA